>ENA-UOOD01004214-UOOD01004214.1-human-gut-metagenome-genome-assembly--contig:-CS67-NODE-4214-length-11350-cov-21.638070_pt1 | contig 11350 bp, 6 predicted proteins | sample MGYA00242464_ERZ724011 | MGnify/ENA metagenome assembly ERZ724011 | reverse complement strand
TCTGTTCTGCGTTATATTGATTCTTGAAAAACGCTACCACAACGGCGCCGGGGCCGAGGTGTGTTCCGATCACGCTGCCCACCGTTGTGTAGCGAACCTCCCGCAAATGCCCCTCCCAAATGTGGCGGCTGTCTTCGATGTACTTCAATAAAAGCGCACGGGAAAGTCCGCTGTAGCCAAGCAGCACCGGCTTGCTGAAATCAATGCCGCCCGCCTTGTCGATCTCCTGAACGAGCAGATTGTTCCCCATTTTCGAGCCGCGTGCTTTCCCCAGCAGGTGTATCTCGCCGTCAGTGACGGAGATCACAGGCTTGATGTTCAGCACCCCGCCGGCAAATGCGGCGGTCTTGGAAATGCGTCCACCCCGCTTAAGGTATTTGAGGGTGTCCACCAGTGCCACCACAACGATTTTTTTCTTCTCTTTCTCCAGAGCATCCGCAATTTCCTCTGCGGACATTCCCGCGCCCAAAAGCCGGAACGCAAGCTCCGCCAAAATACCCGTTCCCATCGCTGCGCTTGTGCCGCTCTTTCACCGCCTGCTTCAGCGCCGCCTGCAGCACCGCATGGACACGCCGCACGAAGGTGTTGGACAGGGGCCTGTCGTTCTGTTTCGCCCCACGGGGCATCCTGCCGTTTTCTTTCAGGTCGTTATACATTCTCTGGATGTGGATGGACGAGAGCTGCTTAAGCTTGATCGCGCCGATGGCCAGGATGATGTGGTGTTCAATGATCCCCCTCATATGGAGAAGCTGCTGCTCGGCATCAAAGGAGTTGTGAACATTCGGATGTTCCTGCACATCGGCAAGGACTGCATCCATACGATGTGCGCTTTGCTGCGTTTCCAGAAGCTGCTTCAGCCCCTGCTGATCCGACTCTGTGATGGAGATATCCTCCAGCGTCAGTTTTTCGTTGTTCCAGACGTAGTTGATGGTACACAGCATTTGCAGGATGCTTTCTACCGGCATTCGGACGATGCTTTTCATCCCCGCAATGAAATCCTCCATAATAGAGGATAAATTCTCCCATCATAGGACGGTAAGAAATATCGTCCAGATCGGATAGCTGTTCCAGAATGAAATGAAGATACTCTTTACCGGATGCCATTTTTTCCTCCTGTTCAGAACAGTTGCCCCGTCAGCTTCCGCTTTTCCTTCTTCGGAAAAGTCGCTTCAAATCGTTCAAAGCCCTCCGGGTCTTTCTCACAGACAAAATATCCCACTGGGTCTTTGTAGGTGCCGGAGATACCGTCCAAAAAACCGGGCGTCAGCTCCTTGATGAGAAAATAATCCGCTTCAGGGTCGTCGGCATAGCGGATACCCTTTATTTTGGCAGGCACAAAGCCGGACTTGCCGTAAAAGTCAATATTGCCGGTGATGGCAAGTGCTCCTGCACCCATTTCCTTGGCTTTTTCCATGGAATAGTCCAGCAGCTTCTTTCCGTAGCCCTGCCGCTTGTATGCGGGCGCAATGCCGATGGGGCCGAAGGTCATGATCGGCACCTTTCTTCCGTCATCGCAGTCGATTTCCGACCACACATAGATGACCTGCCCGATCAGCTCGCCGTCCAGCTCCATGACGAAGTCCAGCTCCGGCACAAATGCCGGGTCATCCCGATAGCAGTGCAGCACATAGTACTCCATGCAGCCGGGGCGGTAGACATTCCAAAAGGCCTCGCGGGTCAGGTTTTCAACATTGCGATAGTCATCTTTGGTTTCCAAACGAATGGTGATCTTCTTTTCTGACATGGCGTTTCTCCTTATCTCTTGTCAATAATTTTGTCGATCAGCCCGTAAGCAAGGGCTTCCTGCGCCGACATGTAGTTGTCGCGCTCCGTATCGGCGGCAACCTGTGCAAAGGTTTTTCCCGTATTCTCGGAAAGAATGCGGGTCAGCCGCTGTTTGGTTTTCTGCATTTGTTCGGTCACGATCTGAATATCCGTGACCGGGCCGTGTACGCCGTTCCCAGCGATCAGCGGCTGGTGGATCATGTTTTCCGCATTCGGCAGTGCGATCCGCTTGCCCTTTGCGCCGCCTGCTAACAGGAAAGCGCCGAAGCTCGCGGCCAGACCGATGCAGATGGTGGACACGTCGCACTTGAGATACTGCATGGTGTCGTAAATCGCAAACCCGGCCGTGACCGAGCCTCCGGGGCTGTTGATGTAGAACTGAATATCCTTGTCTGGGTCTTGTGCTTCCAGAAACAGCATCTGCTCGACGATGGAACTGGCGGATGCGTCCGTTACTTCCTCACCGAGAAAAACAATTCGGTCGGAGAGGAGCCGGGAAAAAATGTCGTAGCTACGTTCGCCGCGACTGGTTTGTTCGATCACATAGGGAATGATGCTCATATATGTTTACTCCTTGATTTCTTTTGGTTTCATACAAAACAGGTGAATGCCAAGCGCCGCATTGAAGCCTGTTGCAGCAAACACGCTGAAACGCTCGACCACGCCGAAATACTCGGCAGGGACGATTTTCATACCCATTGCGCCCACAAGCATCATGGCCAATGCGACAGCGGCGCAGACACCATAAGAACGACAGTTTTTGCTCTTGGCTCCTGTGACGATGATCATGGTCAGTGATACGATGGACAGCAGCACCACCAAAGCGGTTGTGACCATGTGCATCACATCCTGAAAGGCCCCGGCATAGCCGCTGCTACTGAGCGGGAACATCCGATACCCGACCGCCGAGATCCACTCCATGATGGCGAACAGATAAATGCCCGAACGGAGCAGCTTGGTTTTCTGTCCTTGGATGCCGATACAGACGACGGTCGCGCAAACGACCTCGCACGCATTGTAAAGGGCGCTCAGCTGATTCCAGAGTGCCAGCGATGGCGCATTGGCGGCACTCAGGTCGCTGACAGCCTGTGCCATCCAGTTATAGCCGGGATAGGTCAGCGGCGCAAACACGACCGCCGCCGTGTACGAAAGAAAGCTGACAACGCCCAGCAGCCCTAATTTTTGAGTCAAAGATCGCTTCATTTTATCGCTCCCTGTGCTTATCAAGTTTGGCTTTCCCAAAAGCACCGATAGGGCTGAAAGCCTGCTGCCGCATAGAATTTCTGCGCCGACTCATTGAATGTCCAGACATCCAGTGTCACCTGATCAAAATCTCGATGTTTTGCTTGCGCTTTGCAAATGTCAGCAAAAGGATTGAATCGACACGGTGAGATGTGCCGCATGGGCAGCGCAAAGATCACAAGCCCGATCCACGAAAAGGATACCTTCAGATTCATAAAGCAACACCGGCTTTCACAGCAAATACAGGCAGCTTTGCAGGCTTCCCATAAATGAAGATCAGCGCGCGGAACTCCCGGCGGAACGCCTCACGCAGCTCTGCCTCCGTCAGGTGCAGGTGATCCGTATTGGCGAGGATTGCCAGTCCGTAGGTAAAGTAGATCATATCCTGATGAAAGCGGCGGGCCGTATCCTCCGCATATCCAAATTCATCGACGATCACGCCGATGACCTCCTGCATCAGAACATCGCTTTGATATGCCCCTGGCTGTTCGCCCTCCAGATAGAGCCAGCGGAACAGCTGCTTTTCCTCGGCAGCGAATTTAACGAAGCCCATGCCGTAGCTGCTGTAGCGGCTGTCGTTTCCTTCGTGGGCGCACAGAGAATCCCGCACGCGCTGTGTGTGCAGTTCGATCGCACGCTGCGTCAGCGCGGCCTTCAGTTCGTCCATGTTCTTGAATGAAAAGTAGATCGGCTGCGTGGAGCAGCCCAGTTTTTTGGCGACGCTGCGGGCATTGATGGCGGAAAAGCCGTCGTCACGCAATACCTCCACCGCAGCGTCGATGATCTGTTCCTTTGAAACTTTTCTGACTGCCGGCATAAGCACCATCCTTGTATAATAACACTGCGTTATATATAACGAAGTGTTATTGTATCTTGTGGGACGTGATTTATCAAGCGGCATGTTATTCTCCTGTTTCAATGGAGAAAACCCGGAAGTTCCACCCGGCATAGCTTGACACCGCTGCGGTAAAGTGCTATAATAACGGCAGTCATCCCATGACCATAGAACATTCATTGTCCTATAAAGAATGCAGAACATGGGAGTTCAACACAAGGGAGGAATGTATAACATGAAACGAGTGATCGCACTGCTGCTGACGCTGGTCATGCTGCTGGGCCTGGTGCCCACGGCTCTGGCCGCCGAAGCCGCCGCCCCCGACGGGACCGTGGTGAAGGCGGAGGAGGTCAGCGGCACCCCCCGGCTGGACGCCATGGCGGAGAACGACTCTGCGGCGGAAACCACCCAGCCCACCGGGCATCAGCCCGATGATATGGTGACCATCCTCGTGGAGCTGGAGCGCGCTCCCGTGCTGGAGGGCTTTGCCGCGAAGAAAACGGCTTCCACCAGCTCTGCCGGTGCGGAGATCGCCGCCTATCTTGCCGGCGGCCGCGCGGAGAAACAGGATGCCGCCATTCGCCGGGATCAGAAAAAGGTTTTTGCCGAGATCCAGGCGGCCCAGCCCGCCGCTCTCCAGGAGGAGGGCACCTGCACTGCCTGTGCCCCTGAGCTGATGGAGCAGTGGACGGTGCTCTTTAACGGCATGGCCGTCCGCGCCCCCTATGGCATGCTGGATACCATCCGCAATCTGAAGGGTGTGAAGTCCGCCCATGTGCAGCATGTTTACAGTCAGCCCACCTCTCCGGCCACCAATGCCGGTGTGGCAGGCTACAGCTATGACATGGTCCACCTGCAGGAGGTCTGGAACAAGGGCTACACCGGCAAGGGAATGCTGGTGGCCGTGGTGGATTCCGGCCTGGACATGGAGTATTCCAGCTGGTGGAGCGATGAGGAGGGCGCCAACGTCACCGGTCTGCGCCGGGTCCACGAGGCCTTCCGGGACGACTCCTTCTACTCCCACCTCAGCGACAGCGACCTGCGCTATAGCAAGGAGTCCCTGCTGGCCTTCCTGAACGGCCGCCAGCTCAATGCCAATAGGCTGAGCCCCGCCTCCAACGAGGCCATGTACAAGACCCGCAAGGTTCCCTTCGCCTTTGACTACGCCGGAGACGCCGACCCCTATACCGGCGAGATCATCAGCGGCGACGTAAACGTCCGCAACAGCGGCAGCAACCACGGCACCCACGTCTCCGGCACCGTGGCGGGCTTTGTCCAGAGCCAGGAGGGCGGGGTCCTCTTCTCCGGCGTAGCCCCCGATGCCCAGCTGATGATGATGAAGGTCTTTGCCGACGGCGGCAACTCCGGCGCCACGGAAAGCGCCATTCTCAACGCCCTGGAGGACGCCATGACCTTGGGCGCCGACGCCGTGAACCTGTCTCTGGGCTCCGACAACGGCTTTGCCTATGATGACACCGCCATCCACGGCGTTTATGCCCGGCTGGAGCAGGCCGGCGTCATTCTGATGACCGCCGCCGGCAACAGCGAAAACTCCCCCGCCCAGGGCAATGAGCGGGGCGGCCTGAACCTGGCGGAGGACCCGGATATCTCCATGATGTCCTCTCCCGCCGTCTACCCCTCCAACCTGGCGGTGGCCTCCATCAACAGCACCATCAACATGCAGAGTGTGCTGAGCTGGAACGACGCCCAGGGCCAGAGCCATACCGTGCCCTTCTCCGACCCCAACGAAGTGGCCATGAAGGGGAAGTTCCCCGAGAGCCAGAGCTTCGTTGTGTATGACGCGGGCTACGGCACCTACATGGACTACTACAACGCCGGATTCAGCAACGGCTACAACGGCGGCAAGACGGGTATTGCCCTGGTCAAGCGCGGCAGCGCAGACGGCAGCACCCTCTCCTTCGCCGACAAGATCAACAATGCCAGCAGCTTCTCCGGCACCAACTACATGGGCGAGAGCTACGGCGTGCTGGCTGTGCTGGTTTATGACAGCGACCCCGCCGCCACCACGCTTATCAACATGAACACGGACAACACCTCGCTGACCTCCGCCTTTATTTCCGGCGTGGACGGCGCGGCCATGATCGATGCGCTGAACGCCGGGCAGGAGGTCCGCATCACCGTTCACCAGCAGGACCAGCTGTCCGACTGGGAGGAGGGCGGCCAGATGTCCTCCTTCACCTCCTGGGGCAGCGGCTCCGGACTGGAGCTGAAGCCCGAGATCACCGCCCCCGGCGGCAACATCTGGTCCACCGTGATGGACAGCAGCTATGTGGAGGGCGCCGGGAAGTACGATGACTATACCGGGTCCTACAGTCTGATGAGCGGCACCTCCATGGCGACGCCCCATATGGCGGGCCTGGCCGCGCTGGTGGAGCAGTATGTCAAGTCCCAGCATCCCCAGCAGGACGCCGCCGCCAGCGCCGACCTGACCAACCATCTGCTGGTGAGCACCGCCGTGCCCCAGCAGGAGAACGGCGTATACGTCTCTCCCCGCCGCCAGGGCGCCGGCCTTGTGAACGCAGCCGCGGCCATTTCCACCCCTGCCTACATCGATGTGGACGGCAAGCTGGTGGGCAAGCTGGAGCTGGGCGACGATCCCGGCTGGAGCGGCAGCTATGATCTGGACTTCCGGGTGGAGAACCTGGGCAGCGACACCCTGAGCTACAGCATGAAGGCCGTGCTTCTGCGGCCGGATACCGCAGAGCAGGACGGCAAGACCATGGTCCTTGCCAGCGATGTGCTGATCCGTGAGGTGGATCTGGGCAGCGTCAGCGTGCCCGCCGGCGGCACACAGGTCAGCCGGACCGTTTCCCTCACCGCTTCCGACATCGCCGCCATCCGCGACCTGTTCCCCAACGGCAGCTATGTGGAGGGCTTTGTGATCCTCACCGCCGCCGACGGCTCCGCGCCTCAGATCGGCATGCCCCTGCTGGCCTTCCTGGGCGACTGGACCTCTGCCCCCATCCTGGACCGCGCCAACTGGTTCGACGAGCCCCAGGACGGCGAAAACGTGATGAACAACGACTGTACCCTGGGCGTCAACGTGGTGGGCAGTACCATCCGCAGCGCCGGGGAAGTGGTGAACTTCCTGAACCTGGGCCAGAACATCTTTGATACCGACATTGCCGCCGAGAGCAAGCAGACAGTTTTCCACCAGGAGAACTTTGCCATCTCCCCGGACGGCAGCGGCTATTTCGACGCCATTGACGACCTTGAGCTCTATCAGCTGCGGGATGCCAAGCTCTTTGTCACCGAGGTCCGGAACAAGAACACCAACGAGCTCTATTTCCGCACCTTCAACACCTATGTGCCCCGCAGCGTCTATCAGGCCGGCTACGGCGTGGTCCTGCCCATGTCCCTTTACTACTTCACGGATGCCTGGGACGGAACGGACCTGAACGGCGACGTCCTGCCCAACGGCACCCAGTGCGTTTACACCATTACCGCCTATGGCGAGGGTGACTACGGTGACACCGTGGACAATGAGGAGCTGGGCCGTCCGGTGACGGACTTCGAGTCCTTCGTGGACGGCAAGGAGCCCACCTTCAACGGCCACAAAATGGACAAGACCGGCGACGTGCTCTCCTTCGACGTGCTGGTGGACACCCAGGCCCCCAAGCTGGAGAACAACGCCGTGACCTTCTATCAGAAGGATGGCCGCACCTATATGCAGGGCACCGTCTATGACGAGGACGGCTCCCTGGCCTCCGTGGCGGTCCACGCCCAGGTGAGCCGGACCTATACCGACTCCACCGGCCGGGAAATCACCGAGTACAACATCGATCTGCTGAATCCCCTGTATTCCCAGAGCATTTATGACGCCGATACCCACACCTTCACCTTCACCGCAGATGTGACGGAGTATCGCGGCAGCTACAACTGGACCGGCAACGTGTATCTCTCCTGCGGCGACTATGCGGCCAATGACCGCACCTATGCCATCAAGGTGGACGCCTCCCAGGGCCTGACCCTGTCCCAGACATCCGCCCGCCTGCACCCCGGCCAGAGCTTTGACCTCAGCGTGAACAACAACACCGGCTCCACGGCGCCCATCACCCGCACCTCCAGCAACCCCGAGGTGGCCACGGTGGATGAGTTCGGTCATGTGGTGGCTGTGGCTCCCGGCCAGGCCATCATCACCGTGTCCAACGGCACCTACTCCGCCCTGTGCGTCATAGCGGTGGAGGCATCCTCCACGGAGGTGAAGGACTTCAAGCTGTCCATGGACCACTTCTCCGGCCTGAAGCCCAACGGCGCCATCACCGTCCGGGTGGTGGACCTGCAGCCCGCCGATGTGGAGATCTATCAGAATCAGTGGCTGGTATATGAGGACGACGAGGACTGGGCGGGCCTGGTCAGCGTCTCCCAGAACAGCAGCGACGCGCTGGAGGGCCTTATCGACCTGAACTATCAGGCCTCCGCGGACAAGATCCCCTCCGGAACCGGCCATCTGGACGTCACCATCAACGGTGTTACCCGGACCATGACCTTTGACTGGGAGGACGTCTATCAGACCTCCGACCAGGAGGACCTGCAGTCCGACGCCTACTACAACGAGCAGACCTATTACGTCACCGCCGGTGAGACCGCCAGCCTCATCGCCCGGTATCGCCAGACCCACTCCTTCTCCGATGTGAAGCTGTACACGGCCCAGGGGTATGTTTCCGGCGGCAGCGACAATCCCACCACCGCCGCCACCGGCCTGGTGCTGGACGGCCCGGACTTTGTCCTCTCCGGCAGCGAGCCCTGGCGCGGCAGATTGGTGAACACCGAGGGCTATGCCCTGCCGGAGTCCATCCATGTGGTTTACCGCTATGATTACGGCTATGAGTATGAGCTGACGGAAAACGCCATGTACAATGGCTATACCTATGACCGTACCACCGGCGATATCGTCGTGTCCGCCCCCTACGGCTCCTCCACCACGGTGGTGATCCGGGCAGACGGCACGGAGAAGGCCGGTAATCCGGCGGGTGCCCTCTCCGGCGTCACCTATGACCGTCCCGACAGCACCTACGGTCCCTTCAACTGGACGGTGACGGAGGGCGGCGGCAAGCTGGAGACCGCCGAGGACGTCAACGTTAACGGCACCCGCAAGAACGTTGCCTATTACACCCCCTCGGAGCCCGGCGTCAGCTATCTGACCGCCACCACCAAGGACGGGCAGTATCATGTGAACTTCGCCGTGGTCTGCCTGCCGGTGCAGGCCAATACCCTGCGCCTGGATGATACCCGGGCCACCCTGCATCCCCTGGAGACTCTGGCGCTGAACGCGACGCTGACTCCTACCCCCACCCGGGCGGAGGACGCCGCGCTGACCTGGACCTCCTTCAACCCCGAGGTAGCCACCGTGGATGAAAACGGCGTTGTCACCGCCCACAAGCCCGGCTACGCTTACATCAAGGTGTCCACCGATATCAACACCAGCGTCACCGCCTACTGCGTGGTGGAGGTATTGCCTGGTCAGGGCCATACCGTGACTCTGGACGCCAACGGCGGCATGGTGAAGCCCGACTCCGTCAGCGTCCAGTACGGCATAGCTGTGGGCCAGCTGCCTGTGCCCGTCCGTGAGGGCTATACCTTCGACGGCTGGTATGACGAAAACGGTGCGCAGTACACCGAGGACACCATATATGCCATCGCCGGAGACGCCACCCTCACTGCCCGCTGGACCGCCAATATCTACGAGATCACCCTGAACGCCAACGGCGGCGTCACCGACGTGGCCCTGGTCCAGGTGACCTTCGGCCAGGCCGTGGGCGCCCTGCCCACACCTACCCGGGAGGGCTATGTGTTCCTGGGCTGGTTCGACGAGGTGGGCAGCCGCTATGATGCTTCCACCGTCTACAGCACAGCCGATGGTGTGACCCTCACCGCCCGCTGGGGTCAGGAGGACAGCACCTTCACCATTACCCTGAACGCCAATGGCGGCAAGGTGGAGCCCTCTGCTCTGGCGGTGGTATACGGTCAGGCTGTGGGCACCCTGCCCGTACCCACCCGGGAGGGCTATACCTTCGGCGGCTGGTACGACAAGGACGGCAACCGCTACGACGCCTCCAGCGTGTACAGCGTCAAGGGTGACACGACCCTGACGGCCCGCTGGATCGAAAACAGTGTCCAGACCGGCGACGGGTTCCCCATCTTCCTGCTGAGCGGCGCGATGATGGCGGCTGCCGCAGGCGCTGTGATGCTCCTGCTGAAGCGGCGGAAGCTCATGGGCGAATAAACAGACCGGAAGTGCTTCTGCACAGGCTGTTATAAAAGGCTCTCCGGCACATGTGCGCCGGAGAGCCGGGAAACGAAACAAGCCAAGGCCGGCAGGTCAATGACCTGCCGGCCTTGGCTTGTCAAAAATCCTTAATGGGACATTCTCCGCTGGGGAGCGGCTCCATCAAAGCGCTGCGGACACGGGCGGAGTGAATCCGCCCTTCGGCAAGGTTTTGCTGGGCAAAACGCTTGGGACGCGGCTGCGCCGCGGGGGAAAAGCAGCAGGGGAGCCGACTCAGGAACCGGCAGCTTACCGTTCCTCGCGGAAGTAGCTCAGACCCAGGCTTGCAGGCGGCTGCTTTGATCCCCCGTCCGGCCAGGCCGGACGGGGGACCCGAATTTCATGCTCCTTCGGGCGGAGTGAATCCGCCCTTCGGCAAGGTTTTGCTGGGCAAAACGCTTAGGACGCGGCTGCGCTGCGGGGGAAAAGCAGCAGGGGAGCCGACTCAGGGACCGGCAGCTTACCGCTCCTCGCGGAAGTAGCTCAGGCCCAGGCTTGCAGGCGGCTGCTTTGATCCCCCGTCCGGCCAGGCCGGACGGGGGACCCGAATTTCATGCTCCTTCGGGCGGAATGAATCCGCCCTGCGGCAAGGTTTTGCTGCGCAAAACGCTTGGGACGCAGCTGTGCTGTGGGGGAAAAGCAGCAGATAGACGCCGGATGACGAAAGTCTTACCGCTCCTCGCGGAAGTAGCTCAGACCCAGGCTTGCAGGCGGCTGCTTTTCCTTGTTGTTCCGCAGGCTGGAGATCACCAGCACCACCACGGTGACCACATAGGGCAGCATCTTGTACAGCTCCTTCACGGCCATCTGGGTGCCGGTGGGGATGTACAGATACAGAATGTACAGGCCGCCGAACAGAATGGAGGCCAGGACGCTGACATTGGGACGCCAGATGGTGAAGATGACCAGGGCGATGGCCAGCCAGCCCCGGTCGCCGAAGGAGTTGTTGGACCACACGCCGCTGGCGTAGTCCATCACATAGTACAGGCCGCCCAGGCCCGCGATCATGCTGCCGATGCAGGTGGCCAGGTACTTATACCGGGTGACGTTGATGCCGGCGGCGTCGGCGGTAGAGGCGCTTTCACCCACGGACCGCAGGTGCAGACCGGGCCGGGTGTGCTTCAGGAAATAGGACGTCAGCAGAGCCAGGATAATGGCCAGGTACGCCAGGAAGCCATAGGACAGGAAAATCTGGCCAA
>ENA-UOOD01004212-UOOD01004212.1-human-gut-metagenome-genome-assembly--contig:-CS67-NODE-4212-length-11352-cov-6.853324_pt1 | contig 11352 bp, 5 predicted proteins | sample MGYA00242464_ERZ724011 | MGnify/ENA metagenome assembly ERZ724011 | reverse complement strand
AACTATACATTTTGGGCTGCAAAGTTACGAATAACATTTTAATAAACAATACTTTTAAGCAATAAAAATAGCCTGTCTCCAAAAAAAATCTTTTGAAAAACAGGCTAATATGCCATTTCCACGACAAAGCTATAACTTATGCCTCTCCTTTAAAGCCACTCATAGGAGGAATAAAAGTCTTGCCATCAGGACCGCCATTGGCACCATTCATTTCTTCAGGCATACGGATCGGTCCAAAGTTGCGCTCATACTTTGCCACATTTTCTTGTAAAGCATACATCAGACGCTTAGCGTGTTCAGGAGTCAATACAATACGAGATTGAACTCCTGCTTTCGGCAACCCAGGCATTACACGTACAAAATCTACTATGAATTCTGAACTAGAATGGGTAATTATGGCAAGATTGGCATATGTGCCTTGTGCTACTTCTTCTTTCAACTCTATTTGAAGCTGATTGTTGTTTTTTTCGTTTTCCATGATAAAGGTAAATATTATCTGCTTATTATTAGCAGGCGAACAAAAATAAGGAAAAGGAACCAATCAAGCAACAATAGACGCACTAAATATCATTTTTTTCTATACAGAGAGGAATATAAGGAATGGTAAACCAAAAGCAAGATCCTTTTCCTTCTTCTGATTCTACCCCGATACATCCCCCCATTTTTTCCACAATAGTACGACAAATTGCAAGCCCCAGCCCTGTTCCCGGTTTAGCTGAATCAAGTCTCACAAATCGTTCAAACACTTTCTGCTTTTGGGATTCAGGAAAACCACATCCGGTATCAGCCACATAAAAATAAAGCATTTTTCCATGAATTTCATAACCTAAACGAATACTGCCTTTGGTAGTAAACTTAATAGCATTTGTCAATAGATTAATAAGTACTTGAGAAAGCCGTTTTTTTTCCGCCACGACAAAACAAGGAGCAGAAAGTGTTACACAATTCAAAACAACCTCCTCGGCAACAATTCGTGTACGCATTGCGCTTGCCAATTCTTCCAATAATATATTCAGCTCCATTTCTTCCTCTGCAAAAGTCAATGTTCCCGACTCTATTTTTGACAGATCTAAAATATCATTAATAAGCTGAAGCAGCAAAGAACAATTATTTTCCAGAACTTCTGCATACATTCGCTTTTCTTCTTCGGTAGCAGCAGTAACAATCAAATTCGAAAACCCCATAATAACATTAAGCGGCGTTCGTATCTCGTGGCTCATATTGGCTAGAAACACTGATTTATTTTGATTAGCAGCTTCGGCTTGAGCCTGAGCGGCTCTAGCTTTCCTCAACTCGACTTGCAATTGATGGTTGAGTTCTTCCAATTCTTCTATTGTTTTCATAGCAGCCCAATGTACCCCTTCCCTGCTCCCTGAGGATGGCATAAATATATAAAAAAGCGTGGGAACTGTTTTAATGTCTTATCTGTGTTAGAGGTATCCCCATACCCACGGAACAAATAAAAACAACAGTCCCACGCCGTTATGCATATTTCCTTTTAGAAGGAAGTATAAACACACGACGTGAGCGTTCTGTTGTATCCACTTTGTTCCGCTTCGAAAATTGGGGATTTTCTAACACAAAGTAATATCAAAAACGCTCTATTTACATTAATATATCAAACACGAACTCTCTTTGTCGCTTTGAATGACTACAAATATAGATATATTATTCTGAAAAAGGGACTATTATTATCAAACTTTTAGAAAAACAATGATAGCCTGTTGAGAAATGGCTGAAATCTTTTTATCACAAAATATGATTTACGAATGATTCGGAATGTCATTTCTATTTAGTGAAGACCGGCTTGCCAATGCCGTATGATTTCGCTTGACTTCCTTTGTGCAGTTGACTTATTGCTACTATCGCATAGAAGGCTTGTTGGTGTTAACTTACCATTAAGGAAAATTACGCAAACATATAAATGTGGAAAAGAAATCAGCTACAAAAGTCCGTGGCTAGTATCGGAGCAATGCCGGCACTCGACTTTTCCTATACGTGGTTTGTCATACAATGACAAATCCACAAAACTAACTGTATTTTTCATCCACAAGCGGAAATATGTTTCCTCCTTTCATTAACTGCCAAAACGTCCTGTTAATGGGAGTTCCGGTGGTGAATGAACATGCCGTGTTGTATTTTCAGCCTCCTTTCATTTTAAAACATCTTTCGGTGAAAAAAATGCTGAAGGCAGATTTGAAAACGGCTTGGGAAGTGTGACTGAAATGGGAGTGAAGGGATACCCTTTCATTATTAGCCGGCGGTTGTCCGCACGTTTTGATTAAAATGTAAGGATGAACGGAAAAAAAGGAATGACCAATTTGATGAAAGGTAATCTCATCTGCCCTTACATAAAAAACATACCGGGCTTTTTTTAAAAGGTGGTGAAGTTTGTAAGAAACTTCCCGATCTTTTTAAAAGACATCAAGGTCTTTTTGACACATACAGTGGCACAAGCCTGTACCTATATATGTGTAAGCCCACACGTATATATGCATCGGGCTACACGGACGTACGCATAAGCCTACACATATATATGTCATTGTGTCAGATTCCGTCATATCCTGTACCGGAATTTGATTTGTTTGCCTCCTCTTCTAGACAAACGCTTTTTTATGTTGTATATTTGTAATTCGCCCAATCTCAAAAAGTGCCTCATGAATGTATTCATCACTCTCAAAACAATCTTCCCCGGAAGCGTATTGAAAGAAAGCCGGGAAGATATCTTCGAAAAACATTGAAGAGACAGTAGAATCAGAATCCTCGAAAGATGCTGTCAAGAAGACGACGCCATGCTCCCTGATACAGGAAGTAACCGCTTTTCTCACCTCCCGCTGCCGCTTCCGGCTCAATGTGCTGACCGAGGTAGCGAGTGTGAATACTGGTTCCTTTCATCCTGATTGAGACAAGAGCATACTTGCGTCACTCCATTTTTCCGCTATGTAATGGTAGGAAAAAGTGATGAAGTCAGGAGGATATACCCATGCCGGGTGAACAATAAAAAGGTCGGTCTCCCATTAGGAAAACCGACCTTCTATTTAAAGTCTTAATGAATCGTATTATTCTACTTCACTATAGTCAAGTACATTTTTGCGATTTGCCAAGATGCGATCGTATTCTTCTTTCGAACCAACAACAATCTTTTCAAATTCACGCTGTCCGGTACCAGCAGGGATCAAGTGACCGCAAATCACATTTTCCTTCATACCTTCCAATCTATCTACTTTACCATTAATAGCAGCTTCATTCAGAACCTTGGTTGTTTCCTGGAATGATGCAGCAGACATGAAGCTTGAAGTTCCCAAAGCAGCGCGAGTAATACCTTGCAGAATCTGAGTAGATGTTGCAGGAATAGCATCACGCACTTCAACGGGTTTCAAGTCACGACGCTTCAACATACTGTTCTCATCACGCAACTTACGGGCTGTTACAATCTGACCCGGTTGCAAGTTCTGAGAATCTCCGGCATCAACAACCACCTTCTTACCCCAAATACGGTCATTTTCTTCCATGAAGTCTTGCTTATCTACCACTTGCTGTTCCAAGAAGCGGGTATCACCCGGTTCATCAATTTCAACTTTACGCATCATTTGACGAACGATAATCTCAAAGTGCTTATCATTAATCTTCACACCTTGCAGACGGTAAACATCCTGTACCTCGTTTACGATATATTCCTGTACAGCCGTAGGACCTTTAATGGCCAAGATGTCGGCAGGAGTAATCGCACCATCAGACAGCGGAGTTCCGGCGCGTACATAGTCGTTCTCCTGAACAAGAATCTGCTTAGAAAGATTAACCAAGTACTTCTTCACTTCACCGGTCTTAGATGTTACAATGATCTCACGGTTACCACGTTTAATCTTACCCATGGTAACTTCACCATCGATTTCAGAAACCACAGCAGGGTTGGACGGGTTACGTGCCTCAAACAATTCTGTAACACGAGGCAAACCACCGGTGATATCACCAGCTTTACCAACAGCGCGCGGAATCTTCACAAGGATGTCACCGGCCTTTACCGATTGATTGTTTTCAATAACAACGTGTCCACCCACAGGGAAGTTATAAGTACGTATCAAGTTACCATCTTCTGTCGTAATATGAGCAGAAGGAACTTTTGTCTTATCCTTAGATTCGATAATGATGATTTCACGCAAACCGGTAGCTTCATCCGATTCTACCTTATAAGTTACGTTCTCAACCATACTCTCGAACTCAATCTTACCGGTTGCTTCAGTAATAATAACAGCGTTGAACGGGTCCCATTTAGCAATCAGTTTACCCTTCTCAACCACATCACCGTCAGCAGCATACAATTTAGAACCGTAAGGAACATTATGAGTTGATAAAATAATACCGGTATTTACATCAATAAAGCGAACCTCGGCCAAACGACCTACTACCACTTTCACAGCTTCACCGGTAGTTTCATCTACTGTATCAACAGTACGAAGTTCCTCAAATTCCAGACGAGCATTGTTTTTGGCAACAATACTTGCATTGGCAGCCATGTTACCGGCAATACCACCGGCATGGAAAGTACGCAACGTCAACTGAGTACCCGGCTCACCGATAGACTGTGCAGCAATGACACCGACAGCTTCTCCCTTTTGAACCATACGGCTGGAAGCAAGGTTACGTCCGTAACACTTGGCACATACGCCTTTCTTCGATTCGCAAGTCAATACAGAACGGATTTCTACACTTTCAATCGGAGAATCTTCAATTTCCTGTGCGATATCCTCAGTAATTTCTTCACCTCCGGCAACAATCAACTTACCGGTGGTAGGATGAATAATATCATGTACTGAAACACGTCCGAGGATACGTTCATACAGAGTGGCAATAACTTCATCGTTATTTTTCAAAGCAGTACAAACCAAACCGCGCAGTGTTCCACAGTCTTCTTCATTAATAATCACATCATGCGATACGTCTACAAGACGACGAGTCAAGTATCCGGCATCGGCAGTCTTCAAAGCTGTATCCGCCAAACCTTTACGAGCACCGTGGGTAGAGATAAAGTACTCCAATACCGACAAACCTTCCTTAAAGTTTGAAAGAATCGGGTTTTCAATAATCTGAGCACCTTCAGCACCGGCCTTTTGCGGCTTAGCCATCAAACCACGCATACCTGACAACTGACGAATCTGTTCCTTAGAACCACGAGCACCGGAATCAAGCATCATAAATACTGAGTTGAAACCTTGGTCATCATTTTTAATAGTCTTATAAAGGATGTCAGACAAATCGCTGTTGACATGAGTCCATGTATCAATAACCTGGTTGTAACGTTCATTATCAGTGATGAAACCCATATTATAGTTCATCATGATTTGCTCAACTTCTTCGTTACCGCGTTTTACCAGTTCTTCTTTTTCCTTCGGAATAATAATATCACCCAAGTTGAATGACAAACCACCCTTGAACGCCATGTGGTAACCTAAGTTCTTAATACCGTCCAAGAATTCACAAGCACGAGCAACACCCACAGCCTTAATAACATCACTAATGATGTCGCGCAAAGACTTTTTAGAAATAATGGTATTCAGATAACCTACTTCAGCCGGAACGATTTCATTTACAATCACACGACCTACAGAAGTTTCTTTCATCATCACATCTACAATGTTGCCATCCTTATCCAGGTCTTTTACAACAACATTGATGATAGCATGAATATCTACCTTTCCTTCATTATAAGCAATCAAAGCTTCTTCCGGTCCATAGAATGTCAGTCCCTCACCCTTCGCACCTTTTCTCAGTTTTGTAATATAATACAAACCAAGTACCATATCCTGTGCGGGTACAGTAATAGGTGCGCCGTTAGCCGGATTCAAAATATTATGTGCCTGAAGCATCAACATCTGAGCTTCCAATATAGCCTCATTACTCAAAGGCAAGTGAACAGCCATTTGGTCACCGTCAAAGTCGGCATTGAACGCAGTACATGCCAATGGGTGTAATTGGATAGCCTTACCTTCAATCATATGGGGTTGGAATGCCTGAATACCCAAACGGTGCAATGTCGGCGCACGGTTGAGTAATACCGGATGTCCTTTCATGACATGCTCCAAGATATCCCAAATAACAGGTTCTTTGCGGTCTACTATCTTCTTGGCAGACTTAACAGTCTTCACGATACCGCGTTCTATCAATTTACGGATAATAAACGGCTTGTAAAGTTCGGCAGCCATCAATTTAGGAATACCGCATTCTCCCATTTTCAATTCAGGACCAACGACAATTACCGAACGGGCTGAGTAGTCAACACGCTTACCCAACAGGTTCTGACGGAAACGTCCTTGCTTACCTTTCAAACTATCAGACAGAGATTTCAACGGACGGTTTGCATCTGTTTTTACAGCACTTGACTTACGTGAGTTATCGAACAATGAATCGACAGCTTCCTGCAACATACGTTTTTCGTTGCGTAAGATTACTTCAGGAGCCTTGATTTCAATCAGTCTCTTCAGACGGTTGTTACGAATAATCACACGACGATACAAATCATTCAAATCTGAAGTTGCAAAACGACCACCATCCAACGGAACCAACGGACGAAGTTCGGGCGGAATCACCGGAACAATACGTACAATCATCCATTCAGGTTTATTGCGTCCGCGAGATGCACGGAACGATTCAACGACCTGCAAGCGTTTCAATGCTTCATTCTTGCGCTGTTGTGAAGAGTCGTTGCTTGCCTTATGACGCAATTCATAAGAAAGTGCATCCAAGTCAAGTTTAGCCAACAAATCATAGATGGCTTCAGCTCCCATCTTAGCAATAAACTTGTTAGGGTCTGTATCTTCCAGATACTGATTTTCTCTCGGAAGTTTTTCCAGCAAATCCAGATATTCCTCTTCCGAAAGCAAATCATATTCATTTACGCCTTCTTCAGCGGCAGCACCCGGCTGAATTACGACATAACGTTCATAGTAAATAATAGAATCAAGTTTCTTGGTAGGCAATCCCAACAAGTAACCGATTTTGTTCGGCAATGAACGGAAATACCAAATGTGTGCCACAGGCACTACCAGCTGGATATGCCCCATACGTTCACGACGAACTTTCTTTTCTGTCACTTCAACACCGCAACGGTCACAAACGATTCCTTTATAACGAATACGTTTGTACTTACCGCAATGACATTCATAGTCTTTTACCGGACCGAAGATGCGTTCGCAGAACAAACCGTCACGTTCGGGTTTGTAGGTACGGTAGTTGATAGTTTCGGGCTTCAACACCTCACCACTCGAATTCTCAAGGATTTCTTCAGGTGAAGCCAAACCAATTGAGATTTTCGAGAAATTACTCTTTATCTTCGTTTCTTTTCTAAAAGCCATACTTTCTTGTTTATATTGTAAAGAGTTATATTTTTATTATTCAAGGTTGATACTCAATCCCAATCCTCTCAATTCATGTAACAATACATTCAGAGATTCAGGAATGCCCGGAGTAGGCATCGGTTCACCTTTTACAATAGCCTCGTAAGCCTTAGAACGTCCAACAACGTCATCAGACTTAATAGTCAGGATTTCCTGCAAGATATGCGCTGCGCCGAATGCTTCGAGCGCCCAAACTTCCATTTCTCCGAAACGCTGACCACCGAACTGAGCCTTACCACCAAGCGGTTGCTGAGTAATAAGAGAGTACGGACCGATAGAACGTGCGTGCATCTTGTCTTCAACCATGTGGCCTAACTTCAACATATAGGTCACACCTACCGTTGCCGGTTGGTCAAAGCGTTCACCGGTACCACCATCACAAAGATACGTCTTACAGTAACGAGGCAATCCGGCTTTATCCGTCCATTCATTTAAGTCATCCATAGATGCACCATCGAAAATAGGAGTAGCAAATTTCACGCCCAATTCTTTTCCGGCACGACCTAATACAGCTTCAAAAATCTGACCGATGTTCATACGAGAGGGCACACCCAACGGATTCAATACGATATCTACCGGAGTACCATCAGCCAAGAACGGCATATCCTCCTGACGGACAACACGAGATACAATACCCTTATTACCGTGACGACCTGCCATCTTATCACCCACACCAATCTTACGTTTCTTAGCAATATAAACTTTAGCCATCTGAATAATACCTGAAGGCAATTCATCACCTATTGTGATTGCAAACTTCTTACGTTTCAGTTCGGCGTCCAGTTCTTTATACTTCTTCAGGTAGTTCATTACCAAGTCACGAATCATATCGTTCTTGTGAGCATCCGCTGTCCACTTGCTCAACTGAATCACTGTATAATCCAATGACTCAAGATCGCGTTTTGTAAACTTAGCGCCCTTAGCGATAACTTCGGTTCCCAAGTAATCTTTTACACCCTGAGAGACTTTACCATTAGTTAATACCAACAATTTATCAATTAAGATATCCTTCAGCTTAGCTGCCTTTTCTTCAAATTCATCATTCAGTTTCGGCAAAATAGCTTTGTCGGCATTCTTTTCACTTCTGGTTTTCACAACGCGAGAGAACAACTTCTTGTCAATAACGACACCACGCAATGAAGGAGAAGCTTTCAATGAAGCATCCTTTACATCACCGGCTTTGTCACCAAAGATAGCGCGAAGCAATTTTTCTTCAGGAGAAGGATCTGATTCACCTTTCGGAGTAATCTTACCAATCAAAATATCACCCGGTTCAATACGAGCACCGACACGTACAATACCGTTCTCATCCAAATCCTTAGTTGCTTCTTCACTCACGTTAGGAATATCAGAAGTCAATTCTTCCATACCGCGCTTCGTTTCGCGCACTTCCAATATATATTCATCCACGTGTACAGAAGTCAATAAGTCTTCACGTACAACGCGTTCATTCAATACAATAGCATCCTCATAGTTATATCCTTTCCAAGGCATATAAGCAACCAACAGGTTCTTACCCAATGCCAATTCACCACCTTGTGTTGAATAACCTTCCGTCAGAATATCACCTTTCTTTACACGCTGACCCTTATCACAAATAGGACGAAGGTCAATAGTCATGCTTTGGTTAGTCTTACGGAATTTAGGAATTCTATATTCTTTCAAAGCAGGTTCGAAGCTGACAAATTCCTCATCTTCCGTTCTGTCATACAAAATCCGGATAGTGGTTGCATCTACATATTCAATCACACCGTCACCTTCAGCAGCAATCTGAGTACGAGAATCTTCAACCAATTGCTTTTCGATACCTGTACCTACAATAGGAGCCTCTGTACGCAACAAAGGAACTGCCTGGCGCATCATGTTAGACCCCATCAATGCACGGTTAGCATCATCATGTTCCAAGAACGGAATCAAAGATGCCGCAATAGAAGCAATCTGTTGAGGAGATACATCCATCAACTCTACCTGATCAGGAGTAACAACCGGATAATCGGCATCGCGACGAGCCTTAACCTTGTCACGAACAAACTTACCTTCATCATCCAAAGGTGCATTACCCTGAGCAATAATCTTATCTTCTTCTTCTTCTGCAGTCAAGTATTCAATTCCTTCATCAGAAATATCCACCTTACTATCAGCTACCTTACGATAAGGAGTAGAAATGAAACCAAGTTCATTAATTTTAGCATAAACGCACAAAGAAGAAATCAAACCGATATTAGGACCTTCAGGGGTTTCAATCGGACACAAACGACCATAGTGAGTATAGTGTACGTCACGCACCTCGAAACCGGCACGTTCACGCGACAAACCACCGGGACCTAACGCAGACAAACGACGTTTGTGAGTAATTTCAGCCAACGGATTGGTTTGGTCCATGAATTGTGACAATGCATTTGTACCGAAGAATGAATTGATAACAGAAGAAATAGTCTTCGCATTAATCAAATCAATCGGAGTAAATACTTCATTGTCACGTACATTCATACGTTCACGAATAGTACGAGACATACGAGCCAATCCGATAGCAAACTGATTGGACAACTGTTCTCCCACTGTACGCACACGACGATTACTCAAGTGGTCAATATCATCAACATCAGCCTTAGAGTTAATCAGCTCAATCAGATACTTGATGATCTCGATAATATCTTGTTTTGTCAATACCTTCACATCCATATCCGTAGTCAGCCCCAACTTCTTGTTGATTCTGTAACGGCCTACTTCGCCAAGGTCATATCTTTTTTCAGAGAAGAACAGGTTATTGATAACCTCACGAGCACTGGCATCATCAGCAGGATCTGCATTACGCAACTGACGATAGATATAAAGCACAGCCTCTTTTTCTGAGTTACTCGGGTCTTTCTGAAGCGTATTAAATATAATAGAATAATCTGATGAATTAGCTTCTTCCTTATGAACAAGGATATTCTGAACGCCTGAGTCGATAATTTCATCTACATGCTCTGCTTCAAGCACAGTTTCACGGTCAATGATAACCTCATTACGTTCAATAGAAACAACTTCACCGGTGTCTTCATCTACAAAATCCTCTGTCCATGTCTTTAAGACACGCGCAGCAAGTTTTCTTCCTACAACCTTCTTTAAGTTGGCCTTATTGACTTTAACTTCTTCAGCCAAATTAAATATTTCGAGAATATCTTTATCATTTTCAAAGCCGACAGCTCTCAACAGAGTAGTAACAGGCAATTTCTTCTTACGGTCGATATAAGCATACATCACATAGTTAATGTCTGTAGCGAATTCAATCCATGAGCCCTTGAATGGGATAATACGTGCGGAATATAGTTTTGTACCGTTAGCATGTACACTCTGTCCAAAGAATACACCCGGAGAACGATGCAGCTGAGAAACAACAACACGTTCAGCACCGTTAATCACGAAGGTTCCCTTCGGCGTCATATAAGGAATAGGACCCAAATAAACATCTTGAATAACAGTATCAAAATCCTCATGATCGGGATCTGTACAATAAAGCTTCAATTTAGCTTTCAAAGGTACACTATAAGTGAGCCCACGCTCTAGACAATCATCTATTGTATAGTGAGGGGGATCAATGTAGTAGTCCAAAAACTCAAGGACAAAGTTGTTACGTGTATCAGCGATAGGGAAGTTTTCAGCAAATACTTTATACAGCCCGTCGTTCTTTCGTTTTTCGGGTGGGGTATCCAGTTGTAAAAAGTCTTGGAATGACTTCAATTGCACTTCCAGGAAATCCGGATACTTCATCGGATTCTTGATGGAAGCAAAATTTACTCTTTTGTTTTCTGTATTTGAAGACATCTGATAATTTATTTGTAGAACTTAATAATAATATAGACACAAAAAGGTTAAGAATCCTCGTCTAGAGGATTCCTAACCGAATTACCTGATAATCAGGCTTAATATTATTTAAGCTCAACTTCAGCTCCAGCTTCTTCCAAAGTTTTCTTCAGTG
>ENA-UOOD01004180-UOOD01004180.1-human-gut-metagenome-genome-assembly--contig:-CS67-NODE-4180-length-11405-cov-25.775242_pt1 | contig 11405 bp, 10 predicted proteins | sample MGYA00242464_ERZ724011 | MGnify/ENA metagenome assembly ERZ724011 | reverse complement strand
GAACATCTCCATGCATTTTGCATAGTTGTTAGACAGCGCATCAAATGAGGAGCTATCGCCACCGGCATCAGGGTGATACACCTTCGCCAACCGGCGGTAGTGGAGTGTGATTTCTTCTTTGGATGTGGGCGGCTCTACAAAGCCGAGAGCAATGAAACAGGCATCCAAGGACTTTGAGCGCTCCGGCAGAGCTCTCATTCCGGCCACCCATGTGGACAGGTCGTAGATGCCACGTTCGACCATACGGGCGAGGTCTTCCAAAGAAAGCACGACCTGTGCGAAGGCATCGGAGCCGTACTGCAGGGAGATGCCGTGCTCTTGGGCGTTCTTCACGCTATGGGAGAAGCGGTAAAGCTCACCCTTGTACCTGAACTCAACCCAACACTCCTGACGACTCCAGTCGTAGTTGTAGTCGCCTTCTTCGATACCAAGCCGCGCCATTACGCGCACCAACTTGTCCTCATAGAGTTCAGGGGAACTATATATCTTTTTTGAGGCCATCCAGAGACCTCCTTTCAACTTCAAGTTGTCCTAAACGAATACCTACACCCATATCATATATAATCTGGTACACTACCCTGTTGTTTTAGCCCGTTATGTACCTAAAAGGAATAACTGAGGTATCACCCCGTTATTTCAGGCCCTTATACACCTTAGGATTGAAAGTTGGAGCGCGGTTAAGGGGTATACAACCCTGTTATTTCTGGGCTCTATACGCCTGTCTCCTCAAGCGACAGATTATATGGCATACACCCCTGTCATTTCAGGGCCTCATACACCCAACACAGGCATATTCAGTTCCCTTAGCTGCTGGCATCATCTCTCACATGAAAACCAGCTAACAGAGCATTCCTGCTTCCACGATGACCATGCATCTCCACAGGCGTTAATTCCGGTTATACCGTCCGTACTTGCTTTTAGGTATTTAGCGAAAAGCGGCGCAGCCGCCGGAGTAGGGCCTGCGCCGCTGTGTGTCTGCTGCCAAGGCCAACTCAGATGCGGTCCACATTCCCGTTGGCGACAGAATAGACACCGGAAATGTCGATGGTTTCATAGGGCTCATCAAACATTCCCAACTCATGTGCAATGAAAGCGATATGCAGCTCGTCCTCGTCTGCTTCAATGCTCTCGTCCTCACGAGCCCGCTGAAGCAGCTCATTACGGGCAGCGACCCAGTTCTTCTCGATAATTTCGAGATTATTCTGAAGGTGCTCGTCATCATTCTTAATGACCATCACACCAATGACGGTATCGTGGTCATTACTGATGAATACGACGACGGGCTTTTCAGGTGTATTGGTGTTGCTCATTTCTTCGTCCTTTCACGTGCGGCTTTGACCGCCATCTTTTCCTTACACTTTTCGTCAGGCTCCCACCTATTCCAGCGGGAACAACTCTTACAGGGTTCTTTGGTCGTCGTAGTTTCCTTGTTGATGCAATCAAGGCATCCACGGCCAACGTTCACAGCGTCCATCGGTTATTAACCGAAGAAGCCGGAACCGAAGTCGCCACCGCTGTCAGCGGGGAAATTGAAGTTACCACCATAGGGAACTTCCTTGGCGGGAGCAGCGGGCGCAGGAGTCTCAGGAGCGAAACCACCGGCGGGAGCAGGCGCTTCGGGAGTAGCAGGCGCAAAATCCTCCTCAGGCTCAGAGACCAGAGGCATGGGGATAGTAGGAGAAGCAGCGGGAGTCGTCTCAGGCGCGGGAACAGCAGGTTCAGTGGCGGGGATGTCCTCTGCGGGGGCATCGTCGGCCTCGGATGCGGTGCCGTCCACACGGCTGCGGGCAGCGGTAGCGACGAACTGGCTCAGGTCCATAGAGAACTTCCACTTCTCATGCCGGATGGAAGACACGACGATATTTGCATCCACGGGGAACAGCTTGCCGCCGTATCTGCTCTTCAGCAGCTTGGCAGCGGATGCCTCGTCCAGCACGGCGGGAAACTCGATGGGGTTCTGGTTGTCAACGTTGATGACTCCATTGACGACAGATACGACGCCATAGCTGACGACGCTGACGGTGAGAGTTCTGTTGATAGAAGGTTCCATATTCTTTATTTCCTTTCTTGTTTTTAAGAATTTAAGAGGAATGTTTTGTCATTTCGACAAAACGCTCCACACAGCGGAGGGAAGAACTATAATTACGAATGGTAAAACCCTGTTATTTCCGGGTGGTGTATACCAAAAGGAGACGCCATGAATTGGTATACAACCCTGTTATTTCCGGGTGGTGTATACCCAGCACAGGTATTCAGTTCCCCAAAGCGCTGGTGCCACCTCTCACGTGACTACCAGCCAACAGAGTATTCCTGCTTCCACGACGACCATGCATCTCCACAGGCGTTAATTCCGGCTATACCGTCCGTACTCGTTTTTATTTCCTTGGCAATGTGTGCAATCATTGCACACTTTCCTCGCTCGGCTTTAGGCAGGCTTCTGCTCGGAAGCCATGCGCTGACCTTCGGACAGCACGACCTGTGCCAGTGCCTCATCATGCTTGGCTTCTGGTGCTACGGTGGCGGTATCTACGTCCACCAGAGTGCGTCCAGCCCAGTCCGCCTTATACTTTATCATACCGGTAAGTTCAGACCAGCCGGCATCGAGGATGCTTTTAGCCTGCTCATTGCCCTCAACTAAGGGCTTAACGGCCACCTTCTCAACGGCAATAAGCTGGTTTGCGTTGACAAGTTCACGGCTGATTTTATGCCGGTAGTCATTGCGCTGATTGGCAATATGCTCATGGACGCCGGCTACCTTGCGCCGCTGCTTCTCGTAGTTGACAGAGCCCTTCTTCTTGCGGGATAGACGCCGCTGCTCACGTGCCAACCGCTTTGCAGACTTGCTCAGATGCTTCGGGTTCTCATAGTGAACGCCGTTGCTGTCAATAGCCAACTCCTTCAGGCCGAGACTGATTCCCACCTCGCCGTCCACAATAGGCAGCGTGTCTCGCTCTACTTTACAGCAGACAGATGCCCAGTATTTTCCGGTAGCAGACCGAGAAATAGTGACCTCGCGGGGAGACCCTTCGATGGGGCGCCCCGTCCCTCGCCTGAGCTTGTTGATTTTCTGATACTGTCCTCCAAACGGAACCTGAATGTAATCGTCCGTCACATAGATAGTACCAGCGGTCGTAAAACTCTGTGTCGGATGGGACGCGCCCTTAAATTTGGGATAACCGGGCTTCTCCCCCGCTTTAATGCGGCGGAAGAACGCCTTTCGCGCCTCAAACAAATCAATGATGGCATATCTCTCTGCCGTACAGCCGCAGTCCGCAAGCCAAGGCCAGCGCTCCCGCATCTCCGTGAGAACCTTCATACAGTCGAAGGTCGTCATCTTTTCCTGCCGACGGTCATAGATTTTGGAGGTTCGCTCAAGGAAATGGTTCCACACAAACCGGCAGCACTTGAAAGTCTTTTCAATGATTTCGACCTGCTCATCAGTCGGGTAAATGCGATACTTAAACGCTTGAAATGTAGTTGGCATAGAACTCCGTCCTTTCGCAATAAGTTTTGGCACCTCTCGCAGCAACCATCCAGACTGCGAGAACACCGGACCCCACGCAAACAAGCACAGCATAAAAGGCAGCACCCACGTCTGGAATACGCCAACAACCTCTGCGCTCGGCCCGCGTTTACTTATTTTTCCGGCTTCCCTTGTCCCGCGAACCATGCAGGCGTTCGCGGAGACTTTTGCTCATCTGCTTTCGGCTACTGAAAGCGCAGAGTTTCACCCTTATCACGCCACCGCCCGCAAAACAGGTGCAGGCAGCTCGCTTCTCACGCTTCAGGCGACTTTTGCGCTCGCCGATGTTGTCCGAAAAACACAGGACAAACAAGCAGATAAAGAAAAAGGACACACTTTACGGTGTCCTTGGAGCGGACGACGGGACTCGAACCCGCAATGACCAGCTTGGAAGGCTGGCGTCTCACCAAATTAGACGACATCCGCGCATATAAAAACACCACAAAAGCACATGGTTTTAATGGAGCTGATGGAGGGCCTTGAACCCCCGACCTGCGGTTTACAAATCCGCCGCTCTGCCAACTGAGCTACATCAGCATAAGTCGTGAAGCCCCCGCACAACGAGGCTGAAAGCACTTTTCAAAAGACCTGTTACACGGGGGCTTCACTTGAAGGAGAATGAGTATGGAATGGAGCTGACGGTGGGGGTCGAACCCACGACCTGCGCGTTACGAGTGCGCCGCTCTGCCTACTGAGCTACACCAGCATTTTGGTGGTGCTGGCAGCCTCCGCTTATCGCAGGTTAATCACGTCTGCACGGAGGCCGCCAGCGCCGAAGAGAGTTGATGTCGGCGGGGTGGGTAGAACGCCGGCTGGCAATAGCGGCTGGAGTTGAACCAACATATCGTTACCTGTGAGAGAGGTACGGCATTACCAGTTATGCTACGCTATCATATTGAGAGATGTTTCCGTGTCCGCTGCTCGTTGGAAAAGACAGAGGCAAAGATAACAGCAGCGAAAACAGAAGGCGCGTCGTGCGGACTCGAACCGCCAGAACCTCCCCGTATGGAGAACAACGCGAAAGTCGAAGCAGCTCCCGCACACTTCCCTCAGGGAGCTGACTTTATTGTGCTTATGAGTGTAATTAAAGAAAGAAGAAAACGGGACGGGCAATTTAGGCGCTTATTCTTACAATCGCAAGAATATTGTCATTTTAGGCACGAGCCCTTCGAACGAGCCTTTCTTGCCCTGTCCACGCTGTTATACTAACACGAACATATAAAAATGTCAAGTCTAATTATCAGTAAAAAAAGCTATACCGCGAGTTTATACGCCGCAAAGCGTGCCGCGCAAACTAAAGCAAGCTGTATTTTACGGAAAAATAGTTGGCAATAATAACGAATATGCAAAAGAAAAAAGGTTGACATCCAGTAAATTTTCTCTCTAACACACTTGACAAAATTTTATGTTCGTGTTTATAATAAGGGTGTGTAAGCCCTCTTTATAAGAAGTAAGCAAGAATCCTCGGTGATTTATTGCCGAGTAGTTCACGAAAAGCACCCCGACACCCTAACATTTTCCCACCACACGGAGGTGAGAACATATATGAAGCTATCCGTCATTGGAGTAAACGCACAAAAGGAAAAGCGTTTCGAGAAAAAAGGTATCCACTCAGCAGAAGACCTTCTGCGTTATATCCCAAAAAGCTATAAGGACTACCGGCAGCTTGCAACGCATCTCATAGATGGTGCGGAGCAGGCTTGTCTTGTGCGCGTAGACGAAGTGAAGTCCTTCGGCCAAGAACTGCGCTATAAGGGTTCTTATGTGCAGACTTCCTCCCATGTCCCTATGATTATCGCACACTGCACGGTGCTTCCGAGCGGAGAAAAACTCGTTATTACATGGTTCCGGCAAAACTACCTTTTCCGCAAGATTTCCACTTGCACAGGGCAGGAGGTTTATGTGGCCGGAAAGGTCGGATACAGCGAGAAATACAACAACTACACCATGACGGCACCGGAGATTTTCGAGCCTGCCTATGGGCAGGCACCGGGCATTCGTCCTGTGTACGCTCAAATCGGAGGCGTGAGCGATGCCTACCTGAGAGAAAAGATTCAGGAGGCTTCCGACAGAACTATCGGGCTTATTGAAACGCTTCCCAATGATTACCTCGACAAAAAGGGTCTTTCAAGCCTTTGGACTTCACTCAAGAAGCTGCACTTCCCCGTTACCGAGCAGGATATTAAGGACGGTCAAACCCGACTCCTTCAGGAAGACCTCGTATATTTTGCTATGGCTAACGAATGGGCCGCACGAAAGATTTCTAAGGGTAGCCAATTCTCCGTCAAGACAAACGGCTGGATTGAAAAGATTAAGAATACCCTGCCCTATTCTCTCACAAAAGACCAGATGGACGCGATTGAGAGCATGACTCAATTTGCAGCAGACGGGCATCGCATCAACGCGCTTGTGCAGGGTGATGTCGGTTGTGGAAAGAGTATCGTTGCATTCTGCCTTATGATGACCATGGCTGAGAATGGGTATCAGGCAGCGGTGATGGCCCCAACGCTGGTGTTGGCGCGTCAGCACTACGAGGACCTCTCTGCTCTGGCGGAACCGTTTGGCGTAAGTGTTGTTTGGCTTGGCAGCGATTTGAAGACGAGCGAAAAGAAAAAAGCCTTGGCCGTCATCAAGGAAGGCAAGGCACAACTCATTGTTGGAACACAGTCCATCATTGGAGAAGATGTGGAGTATAAAAATCTCGCCTTAACCGTAACGGATGAGGAACACAAGTTTGGCGTTGACCAGCGTACAGCGCTCATCGAAAAGGCTTCAGGCGGTGTTCATTCTATTACTATGTCTGCCACCCCCATCCCCCGCAGTTTGGCTCAGGTAATTTATGGGGATACCGTGCAGCTCCACACCATTAAAACGATGCCGGACGGACGTCTTCCAGTTATTACCGGTATTGCCACAAGTAAAGAAAAAATCTTTCGCTTCATTCTGCTGCAGAAACAAAAGGGGTATCAAACCTATGTTGTCTGTCCGCTTATTGATAGAAGCGAGAAGCTGGAAGGCGTACAGTCTGTCGAGGAAGTCAGCGCAGAATACCGTTCTGTTCTGGAACCGTATGGCGTCCGTATCGAAACAGTAACAGGCAAGATGGGAAAGACAGAAACGGAGGACATTCTCTCACGCTTCAAGGAAGGTCAAGTAGATGTACTTGTCAGTACAACCGTTGTGGAGGTTGGCGTAAATGTCCCTACCGCGACAATGATGGTCATTGTAAACGCGGACCGTTTCGGGCTTTCCAGTCTGCACCAGTTGAGAGGGCGTGTAGGGCGGAGCAGCGTACAGTCCTATTGTGTGCTGGAAGCAGGCGCGTCGCCCACGCCGGCTGCGATGGAGAGACTGAACGCCATGGTACAGACCAATAACGGGTTTGAAATTGCAGAGGCGGACCTCCGCATTAGAGGTGCCGGAGATTTCCTCGGCACAGAACAATCCGGATGGAACCGATATATGACCCTTATGATGGCATACCCCGCTGAGTACGAACAGGCAAAGGAGGACGCAAAGACACTTTTGAACAGAGGAAAAGGTTCCTGCAAGATGGTCGATTCCATAATCGCGGGAGGTCAGGAGACCGACAATACCGCAAAGGAGGCATCAAGAAAATGAGTGCTATTTATAAAAGAACAAATCCTACAAAGCCGGCACGAGCTGGAGACGATATAAGGTACGGAGAAAACGTCTCAACAACTGTCTATACCTCTATAGTCCTGCTCCTCCGCAAATTAAGAATTGCGGAGGATGCAGGCAACATGGCAAGAGTAAACAATATTATCACAGACACCACGCCATACAGGGCAGAAATGAAAAAGCTGCGGTTAGCCGAACAGCTTAATTGTCCAGAAGAAAAGCTGCCAGCCCTTTTATTTGATAAAACTCCCGTTACAAACGGAGAAACACAGCGATTTATAGGCTGGCAGGGATTTAACTGGCAAATCGTTTTTCGGATTCTTGCCGAGTTGGACATATCTTACGAGGAAATGATTCGATTCGGAGATAAAAACTTTCCAGCTTTCAGCAGCCTACCGCCAGATGTTCAAGAAGTCTATAATCTTGTAGATAGCTTTCCAGAAACGATAAGAGACGGATGCATAAGAGAGTCAGCTCTCGGCATGATTGATACGATGTGGATACATCAATTCTGGGATGATAAAAAACGCAGCTTATTGCTGCGCCCTTCTGCGCGAGTACAGTACGTTTTTTCCCATAGATGTTCATTTAAGCGACAGGATATTCTCGATTTGGATGAATTGATTCAGTCCGGAAAAGGCAATTTTGAATTAGATGATAAACAAAAGGATGTCATTCACGAGTTGGCGAATATCATGTTGGTGAGGCCCTACTGCTCCACAAGCAACGAAAGAATTCTGCCGCATATAGCGGCTGCCTTTGGCGTCTCTTTACACTGGCTCATGGGGATGCCAAGCACAATGCGACTTTATGCGAAAAACTCTACGACAGAAGATATTGTTTCCGCCTATTATTTCATGTCAACCACCTGCAAGATTGAGTTTAGAAAAGCGCTACAAAAGTTTTCCGAAAGACTTGAACACTTTAAGGAGGAAAACAAATGAGAAAAAAGGATAGTGCAGTCAACGCATATATCGACTGCAATAAATGGGCGACAAAACTCAATACGCGGTTCTCTTCCGCCGAGAAGTCGGAAAAATTGAATTACAAGGAAATGCTCGGAATATATGCCGAATTCAGCGATGAGCTCACTTTGGTACGCAGGCTTGTTTCCGCGAGAGTGTACGAAGAGCTGTTTGCCATTACCAAAATGCCGGGTGTCTATGGAGAATGGAATGTGAAGCAAATTGGCGCAGAAATCGGCATGGACGCAACTAAAATGTCGCGCCTCAAGGAGCCTGAGGACGGTGCGCTTACCTCTGTGGGACCGTTTGAGTTACGCATTTCGCCTCCAGCAGACGGCAAGCAGACTCGACGGCTGCCTGAAGGGTTTTATGCGTCTGTTGAAGGTCTTTACAAAACCTCATACTTTTTCCTTGACAAGTCCTGCGAAAAAGTCTTATTCGGAGATGAGTGTGCGCCCATCCACCTCCCTCACAACTACTCCTCCCTTTTCTCCCAAATCTCAGCAGTTCCGTTTTCCGATTCCTTGCGGATACAAGTTAAGATTAAAGAAATGTGCAAGCAGTACGAGCAGTACATGGTAAGGGAAACGGCAGACGGCAAAAAGCCAGAAAACTACGTATACGCGGACAGCGCAGGTGCTCCCATTGATTTTCAGGGGCTTTATATAAAGAGGCTTAACGAGAAGATGGAAAATGACTGCTGTAATGCCTCCTCACTGTTCGGCGAAGACGCCAGTGCTCCTTTTAAGAACATGGCAATCAGATGCTTTAGCGTTCCTGTAGACACATTTGAAAAGTCAGATAGGGCAATATTCTTTGACAAGAATGGAACTCTTATGAGACCGGAGAAGAAGTCCGGAAAGAAAGAACCAATGGGAACGACCGGCAATCTTATGATGCTGAGTATTGGCCTTGACACGGCTGTGGACTATTTCATCTCCCCTGATTATACGAAATATTCGACGCTGCTTGCTCGAACAAATGTCCCAAATAAAAGTGGAAACGAGATGGAATTCACGCTTGATGAAGGTATGCGGTCAGCCCTTTCTTCAATCCTGATGATTTCTGACGATAACGATAGAAGTGAGGTCGTAGCGGAAGCCCTTTGCGACTGCTGGATGGCACAATACTCCGAAATAAGGTAAAAAAAGAGGCAGGCGAAAGCCGCCTCTTTTTTCTCTGCCATTGTTGACATTATAAATAATTGTGGTAGTATAATAGTATAATTACGAAGATATTTTTATAAGGAGACTTATCTCCGCTTCCAGTCACACCAAGTATTCAAGACAGTTATCCCAAGACAGGGATATTTATATCCAAACAAAGCTCCATTGGAACACGCATTCATCCCCCTCCGGCTGGGCGCGGAATCCCAATCACGCAGAAAGTCTTTACGTGAAATTGGAACACTTCCCACTACATTTGCCTCAATTTCAAGACGACGCTTCTTGGCGAAAACTGCACCGCCTATTTCGAAAGAAAGATAACAAAGCAGAAGTGCTACAGTTATAAGCCCTATCCATACCTTCATCCAATTATCCTTTAAGAACCGACCCGCCGCATTCATGGGCTTTTCTAAGAAATCAAACCATCCATAGCAGTCGGCCAAAAGGATAAGTAGAATTCCAGCGAGAATAACTACAGCCAGCACGAAAATACGCGGGAGGACGCTCGTTTTATCCTCGACCTTGTTCCCATTGTTGTCGTAACCCGCCTCGTTTTGTTTTGCTTTTTTCCCCATTTTTTTCACCTTTTTGTATTGTTGAAAGAGGAGAGGACCTTCCCTCTCCTCTTTTTAGATAAAGCGTTTTTAACTCTCCTGCCGGAAGTCAAAATCTCAGCTAAATACTGATGCCGTGTCAACAGCGGAGTACCATCCACCAACTACACTGGAAATCAGTGCGCCGGAAAGGATGGTGCCGAGGATACTCAGACCGACTGCCACGCAGAATCCAATCAGTGCCCACTTCCCTACCGCCTTCGCCTTAATGGGGGTCGAATTCTGCCACGACAGATACAGAATCAGACCAACCAGCGGGATGAGGAACGACAGGATGTTCAGACCGGTAGAAGGCTTGTCCACCTCGACATTCTTGCTCGCCACGGCGCAGCCGCAGGAGGGGCAGATGACAGCGTTATCATCGACTTCTTTTCCACAGTTGTTGCAGTATTTCATATTGTTCTCTCTTTTCGGGGAGGTCTACTCCCCTGCTTTTTTATTTTGCAAAAACAGGGGCGCAGGCACAAGGTCTGCGCCCCTGAATTCACTTTTGAGTGATGCTCAGGAGTGATGCTCAGGCGGGGTTATGCTTACTCGGCGAACTGCTCCTTCTTGCGACGGAACATGAACATCGCCGTAGCGCAGCAAGCGATGGCACTGAACGTACCCAGCATAGCCCACAGGCCGATGCCTTCATCGCCGGTCTGGACGCTATCGCGGAAGTACACCGTCTGGGCACCGTCCATCAGGTCGTTGTGGGTAGCAATGACATTACCCGCCTCAGCACGACCCTCATACAGAGTCTCGAACACCACGAGCGCATGGTCCTTCAGCTTGGATGCGTCGAACTTGAACGTAACATTCACAGCACCGTTGGAGGACTTGGGCGTAAAGGTCGTGGTAGCAGTTACCAGATTACCCTTATTGTCCTTGAGGGCAACACCGGAATCCTTATCCATCAGCGTACCAACAAGCACGTAGGTCTTGCCCACAGTCAGACCGGTATAGTTGACGGTGTCCACGATTTTCACGCTCTTACCAGCAACGGAGTTCTTCTTCTCCTTGCCATCGAAGGTAGCGGTGGTGGAAATGCTCGGACCGGAATAGGTCGGGATGCGCTTGATGGTCACAGTCTGGTCAACATCGTTGATGTCGGCGTGAGTCGCAACCGTAGTGCCATTGCGGGTCAGAGTCTCGAACACGACCAGCGTCTTGCCACCCAGAATGGAGGCATCGAACACGAAGCTCACATCCACAGTACCGTCAGAGGACTTGGCCTCGAACTCGGTAGTGGCGGTGATTTCCTTGTTGTTGCGGCCCAGAACAGGCTCACCTGTCGCCTTGTCCATCAGCTTGCCGATTACGGTGTACTTATTGCCGGCAATCAGGCCCTTATAGGACACGGTATCGACCAGCTCGACCTTGCTGTAGGCCCAGAATTCCTTCTTGCCATCAGCAGCGTTCTTAGCGGTGGTCTTGATTTCAGGGCTGTTGACAGTTACAGTCTGGTCAACATCGTTGATGTCGGCATGAACTGCGATTTCAATGTCCTTGT
>ENA-UOOD01004172-UOOD01004172.1-human-gut-metagenome-genome-assembly--contig:-CS67-NODE-4172-length-11426-cov-7.503913_pt1 | contig 11426 bp, 8 predicted proteins | sample MGYA00242464_ERZ724011 | MGnify/ENA metagenome assembly ERZ724011 | reverse complement strand
TTGTCCAACCCCAATTTGACGGCATCATAAAGTGGATCGTCAGATTCTTCTCTGTCTCCGCTGCCTGCACCGTACTGTTTCCACCGCCAAGCGCCGGAACCATTGTTACTACCATTGCAAGCACTAGCAGAAAACACAGTACTCTGCTTGCAATGCTTTGCCTCTTTTGAAAGCTTTTCGTTAACTTTCTCATTCTTCCTTCTCCTTTTTCTCCCCTACTTACATGTGATTCTATAACAATCCCCCTCTTCACATGTTTTCGTTTTTTTTCGCATTTATATTGTATTCTAAAATATTGTATTATTCTATACGTAATAAATCCCGAAATCTCGTCCAAATTTTTGTGAATTTTAACCAATTAAAGTATAAAAATGCTCATTTTCTTATTTTGAACATAAAAAAAGAATCCGGCATCGCACTAAAAAATGCGAATAACCGGACTGTTAATGATTATATGTTTTTATTTTTCTCAACTTGACTTTTAGATGTCTCGTTGCTATTATAATAGTAAAGGTGCTACCGATAGACGGTTAGCCCGGTTATTGATTAATTATCTTAAATAATCGCCAATTCCCAGGTTGGCGGTTATTTTTTTTTGCTAATTTTATAAATAAAAGTAGCAAACGCAATCAGCATTATAACAAATTCAAACAAGTCTGAATATGTAACCATCTTGCATCCCTCCGTCAACAAATTTCCTCTTTCGAAGATCTCTATGTAATCAGAGGGTTCAGTTCCTCTGTTGAGGGCTAACCGCCTACCGTTTTCTCGTAGCACCTCATTCATTATACCAAACCAATAAAATCAGTGCAATTTATTAAATTTTTAAAGGAATGCTTTTAATAAGCAAAATTCTGTACCCAGTAATAAGTTGAGCCATCATAATAGCAAGAAACAGAGATTTTTGTGTAACTTGCATTTAAAATATTGGCACGATGTCCATCACTTCGCATCCATCCATCCATTACCATTTCCGGAGATATTGCACCTTTTGCAATATTCTCTCCTACGTTCATTTTTCCACCTGCAGAATTATGGCTAAAATCCGTCGTGATTTCCATTGCCCTTCTATCAGAGTATGACGCCATACTGCTGTCCCATGTTAAAGCAGCCACACCATTATCTGCTCTTTCCTGATTTACCATTGCAAATACCTGCTGGGCATAATCACTATTGTAACATGCATTTGCATTTGATGTATTTCCCTGATACTCACCTGTACCATCCCATTCTCCACACATATATGCATTGTATGCAGCCATATTATTTAATTCTAAATAATCTAACCATTTGTCAAATTCATCTGCTGTCATTCCATTTGGAAACGGGGTAGAGTTATTTGTAGAGTTTCCAGTATCCTTATTTTCTGCAACTTCAGGTGTTTGTTCCGATGCTTTCGTATTTTCTTTCTTCTTTTCATAAGAAGTATCCGCTATCTGCATAATCAGCCCTGTCTTTTCCAACAAAGCCTCTGCATCCAGACCAGTATATGTAACCATCACTTCGTAATCTGCCTCGTTTTCGTTTCCAGCCTGATCCTGCACTGTGCAGTGTACATTTAATACTTCAACCGGGTTCTCTTTCTGCAGATTAAAAGATTTCTGCTCAAATTCGTAGCTGATCGCATTGTCTCCACAAAATGCATCACTGGCTGCCGCCCACTCCGCATTTGAAAAATCCGGAAGCTCATGCAGCATGTCTGCAATCTTTTCCGCATCATCCGTGTTGATGTCGTCAATACTGATCCCGGATGCATCCACATCCAGATCGATCACATTCTGTGCCAGCTCTGGAGCTGTGCCATCCACGTAAACATTTAATGTTATATCTGTAAAATTGCCTTCACTATCTTTTACCTGTGCTGTCACTTCATAGCAGCCTTCATCATCCAACTGAACACTTTCTTGATAGTCTGCTCCATCATACGAATCAGTAGTATCTACCACCGCTTTTTCCTGCAGCATATCATCATAATCACAGACTACAAGATCCTCCTTCTGCTCACAAGATACAATTCCGCTGGAAGTTTCCGATGCATCTTTGATCTCCGTTACCAGATCATCCACGATCAGAGTTCCCGGCTGCATGTAGATATAATCTTTTGCTTTGCATTGCGGTGAAGTCGTATCCTTCACTTCTACCGTAAATGGATAATTTTTCCCATCATATGCAATGGCAGCATTGTACGAACCAACTTTTGTTTCATCTACTGCTGACAGATCAAGGCTTGCACCCTTTAAGATTTTCTCATCCGGATCCTGCAGATAATCTGCAACATTTTCCGACAGCTCATCGCCAAGCTCCAGTGTCACTGTGCTCTGCGCGAGTTCCACCTTGGAACATCCGGCAATGCCAGCCACGCTTAAAAAAGTCATTCCTAAAAGTACGAATTGTTTATTTTTATAACTTGTGTTCTTCATTTTGTGACCTCCAAATGTATTTTCTTATTATAATATAAATGTACCACAATATCAAGAACATTTGTTCTGTTACAAAAAAGAGAAGCAAAAATCATTTTTCCTCTGATTTTTGCTTCTCTTTTTTGTGAAAATTTCATTTTAAAATTTATAGATATCCTATAACATCACAATCGGCATATGCCAAAATGCTCCAAACTCCGCTTACTGTGCCACAGTTCCATCCGGCGTCTGCGCTGCAGGATCTGCAGGAGCAACTGTTGAGCCATCTGCAGGGGCTGTTTGGTCTGCCGCAGGCTGCTGTGCAGCCGCTGCAGCGCCACTCTTTAAGGCTGCCAGCGCTGCCTCATCATCCACAAGTGTCTGATAATTGGTAACATAACTTTTTGCTGTATCCGATAACGCATCGTATGCTGTTCTTGCAGCCACGATAACAGGTTCGCTTTCTAATGTAACAGTTCCGATACTGTTGATCGTATTTACAACCGCAGCTGCCTCTTTCTGTTTCACACTGTCGCTTTCCGTTCCCGGAAGGTTATAAACAAGGACGCAGTATCCCTTGTCGATTGTCTCATAGATTTTCTTGGCTGCCGAATATGGAAGGTTGATACATCCATGAGAACCTCTGGTCTTATAAATATCTCCTCCAAAAGCTTTTCTGGAAGTCAGGTCATGCATTCCGATGTCGCCGTTAAATGGCATCCAATATGTAACAGGAGTTTCATAATCCGGTCCACGTAAAACAGCATTCAATGTTTTATAGGTAAGCATAAATGCTCCGCCTGGTGTTGCGTGCCCTTTTGCCACGTTTCCGGATACAAAATCAGACTCTGTCACAAGCACACCATCTTTATAAAGGAACAAATGCTGTGCAGTAAGGTTAATCTCCACATAGGAATTACCGTAATCATTTTCGCCATGGCTGTTCGCAGTCTGGGAATAAACCGGTTCACGTTCCACTTTTTTTCCGGCTTTCAGATCATCTAAAATCTGTGCCACTTCCTCGGAATTGTTGATTTTCCATCCATAAGGTCCATTGGAGATCGTCACAGTGGAACCATAAGATGTTTTCAACTCTTTCGGTTTATAACAGGTATTATATTTACTTGCAAGCTCCTTTACAAAGGAAAGAACACCTTCCTCGTCCACCACAAGATTTAAATCATCGTCCACGGAAAGCCACTCGGAAATACGCTCCCCATCCAGCACTTCTTTTGCAACGTCAAAATCATAAGTGATCGTAGTTCCCACATAGCTGTTCATCTCATCAATGACTGCCAACAGTTTTTCATTATCGTCTTCAACCTTCGGCTTCACATAACAGTCTGCCTCATCCAGATCAAGTTCATCTGCGAGAACTAAAATGGAATCCTCCACCGCTTTTTTGAATGCACTTTTATCAATGGTCGTACCATAATCTGCCGGAACTAAAGAATATCCATCTGCTGTGTACGCTGAAACCGTTGCATCCACGGGTTCACGCTGTGCACCAGCCTGCATACAGTTTAACACCTGAAGCTCGCTGTCCAATGCATTCTCATCAAATGTCACAACCTTAGCCAGTTCCAGATTCTCATGTTTAAACAGTGTAACCACCCATGCGAAACCATTCTGTCCATTCAATAATTCTTCCACTTCGCCATTGAACACCGGTGCAATTTGAATAGCATCTCCTGCAATGCTTTCCTGTCCCTCCTCACGTTCCACGAGATTCAGCACATAGCTGTCAATCTCCTCTGTGATGAGCTGCTCCATCTTTTCTACCGACTTACCACCGGCTTTTATTCCATCGATGGTCGTACCAAAGCAGAAATGGCTCTGGAAAAAGATTCCAAATCCAACATAAACAACAGCCAGACATGCCACGACAATTCCAATCGTCATAAAAATCTTCTTTTTGTCTCTGGATTTTACTGCCGTATTTGCCTGTGTCAGATCCTTTTTTTCTTTTTTCATAATTTTTCCTCTCACTCTTTTGTAGCTTATTCAAAAAGACGTATCAATATGCGCCTATTTTCAGCAAAACCATACTCTATTATAGGTAGAAAAAGGGCTTTGTCAACAATTTGCGGCAATCGTAATATTTGCGTAATGAATTTGTTTCAATTCGTAACAATGATGGTAAAATTTTTCTTCTGAAATTGTTTGTAAGGTTGCACAAAAACCAGACATTTACCTTAAGAAATCTTTAAATATTCAATAATCTTTCTTAAAAAAAGAGAAAGGGAATTGTTTCCTAAAAATCACTATGCTATAATCGCACAATGTAAGGAAAAAGAATTTATTTTTTATAAAAATGTGTTAGGAAGGTGATATTTTGAAGACAGATATGAAAAGCAGACTCAATGCTTTTATCGAGAAAAACAGACATGGTTTTTTGCTTCTTTATTTTTGTATCTATTTTCCATGGTTTCATCATCTGGAACGAACTGTGACCACACATTTTCATGTGATCCATACCGCATTGGATGACATGATCCCATTCTGTGAATACTTTATTGTTCCTTATCTTTTATGGTTTGGATATGTCGCATGGGCAGTCGGATATTTTTATCTCAAAAATAAAGATGAATATTTTAAACTCTGTGCAATGCTTTTTACCGGAATGACCGTTTTCCTTGTGATCTCAACGATCTATCCGAATGGTCACTATCTGAGACCAGCTTATTTTGAACATAATAATATTTTTATCCAGATGGTAAAATGGCTGTATGCAACGGATACACCGACAAACCTGTTTCCAAGCGTACATGTCTTTAACTCCATCGCCGTGAATATTGCCGTATGGCACAGTGACAATTTCAAAAAGAACAAAGCTGTACGCTATGGTTCCGCTGTTTTGATGGTACTCATTATCTTATCCACAATGTTTTTGAAACAGCACTCCGTTTTCGACGTTGTCACCGGTATGGTACTTGCCGTATTTATGTACTCCGTTGTATACACAACCAACTGGGCTGCTGTCACCGTTGCAAAACCGGTGCGCAAGCCAGGACAGATCTAACTATGTTTTTACCACAATTTCAGTAGCTGGATTCCTGTTTTCATAACTTTATACTTCACATCCTCAAGTTCTGCTGCGGCATTTTTCAGCTCCTTGCGGATCTCAATGTGCTGCGGGCAATGCGTCTCACACTTTCCACAGGAAATACACTGGGATGCACTGCTCGTATCTTTTCGAAATGCAGTACACTGCAGGTAATCTCTTCTTCCCGATTTTTTTCCTTCGGAATACATCGCATTATAGCAGCGGAAAGTTCCCGGAATATCCACTCCACGCGGACATGGCATACAATATCCACATCCGGTGCAGCCGACCTTCACATTTTTCTTAATCTCAGCTTTTACTTTTTCGATCAGCTCCTGATCCGATTCTGTAAGACATCCCACCAGTGACTCGCTCGCTGTTTTTACATTCTGTTCTACCATCTCCATGGAATTCATGCCGGAGAGCACACAGGTAACTTCCGGCTGGTTATACAGCCATTTCAGTGCCAGTTCTGCCGGGGTACGATGTTGTTCGTCCTTACGGAATAATTCTTTTGCCGGCTCTGGGAGCAGATTCACCAGACGACCGCCTCGTAACGGTTCCATAATGATGACCGGAAGTCCCTTCTTATTCGCATAGCGCAGTCCTTCCACACCAGCCTGAGAATGTTCATCCATATAATTGTACTGGATCTGACAGAAATCCCAGTCGTAAGCATCTACTAACTGACAGAACATCGCGGAATTACCGTGATAGGAAAATCCGATCTGCCGAATCTGCCCGGACGCTTTCTTCTCCCTGATCCACTCTTCCATCCCCAGTTTTTTCAATTTCTCCCAGGTTGGAATGTCCGTCAGCATATGCATGAGGTAATAATCAATGTAATCGGTCTGCAGGCGGCGCAGTTCCTCCTGAAACATTTTTTCCACGCCATCGATCGACTTGATCAGATAATGCGGAAGCTTTGTGGCAAGGTTGATTTTCTCCCTGCAATGATTCCGGTGTAAAATTTCTCCCACTGCCACTTCATTTCCAGCATACACGTAGGCAGTGTCAAAATAATTGACCCCCGCCTCAATTGCCGCCATCACTTCTTTTTCTGCTTTGTCAAGGTCTGCGCTGTTCCCCTTTTTCGTAAAACGCATACAGCCGTAGCCCAGCGCAGAAATATCGTTTCCATATTTATCTTTCCGATATTGCATGCTGCTATCTCCTCTCGGTGTTTAATGCCTCCAGTTCTTCCATCCAGATCCGTGCAGACGCATCCGAAGGCATACGCAGATCTCCGCGCGGAGAGACAGCAACGCTTCCGACTTTTGGTCCATCCGGCAGGCAGGAACGTTTGAACTGCTGTGCAAAAAATCTGCGGTAAAAAGTTTTTAACCATTTCAAAATGGTTTCATCCTCATAAGTTCCCGCAAATGCAATTTTCGCCAGACGGTAAATCTTTGCCGGCGCATAGCCAAGACGAAGCATATGATACAGATAAAAATCATGTAATTCGTAAGGTCCGACCAAATCTTCGGTCTTCTGGGAAATCTTCCCATCCTCCGGCGGTAAAAGTTCCGGTGAAACCGGTGTATCCAAAACATCGAGAAGAACCGCTTCTAACGCTTCATCGCCACAGGTATCCGCGTAATACCGGACAAGATGGCGGACCAGTGTCTTTGGCACAGACGCATTCACCGCATACATGGACATATGATCTCCGTTGTAAGTCGCCCAGCCGAGTGCCAGCTCCGACAGATCGCCTGTGCCGATGACCATACCACCGGTCTTATTTGCAATGTCCATAAGAATCTGGGTTCTCTCACGTGCCTGTCCATTCTCGTAAGTCACATCGTGCACTTTCGGATCCTGTCCGATATCCCGGAAATGGATATTGACCGCATCCTTGATACTGACTTCCATAAAATCCGCATTGAGACATTTGATGAGGCTCACCGCATTATCGTAAGTACGATCCGTTGTTCCGAATCCCGGCATTGTCACAGCCTTAATATTTTTATGATCCATGCCGAGCAGATCAAATGCACGCACCGTCACAAGCAATGCCAGTGTAGAATCCAATCCACCGGAGATACCGATCACGGCAGATTTGCAGTGTGTGTGCTCCAGACGTTTTTTCAGTCCCATCGCCTGAATGGATAAAATCTCATCACAACGGCGCTCTCTGTCTGTCTTACTGCCCGGAACAAACGGCATTGGATCAATGTATCTGGTCAGTTCCGTCTCTTCTATTTTCAATGCAAATGGAATTTCCGTGTAACCGTCCATTCTGGTTTCAAATGTAGTCATTCTGCGGCGCTCTGCGTTCAGACGCAAAACATCGATCTCCGAATAAACTGTTTCATTCGCAAAACGTTTCGCTTTCTTTAAAATCCTTCCATTTTCCGCAATGATATTATGCGCGGAATAGACGACATCCTGCGTGGATTCCCCATCTCCGGCACTCGCATAAATATAGCCGCACAGAAGCCTTGCAGACTGTCCGCCAACCAGCTCCTCGCGATAAATGTCTTTTCCGGTCGTCTCATCCGATGCTGACAGATTGACAATGACATTCGCACCGTTTAACGCATGACGGATACTCGGTGGTTCCGGCGTCCAGAGATCCTCGCAGAGTTCCACGCCGATTTTCAGTTCCGGCATGGTCTGGCAGGTAAATAATAACTTTTTGCCCATTGGAACCACTTCTTCTCCGAGGCTTACCTGCACCGTTTCTTCCATTCCTCTTGTAAAATGTCTTGCCTCATAAAATTCATTGTAATTTGGCAGATATGTTTTCGGCACAAAACCAAGCACTTTTCCATTGCTCACAGCGGCAGCCACATTATAAAGCTTTCCGTTGTATTCGAGTGGAAGTCCCACAAACACGATGCAATCCAATGCAAAGGTAAACGCAGCGATCTCAAGGAGCGACTGTCTTGCTTCACGCAGCATTTTTTCCTGTAAAAACAGATCACTGCATGTATAACCCGTAATACAAAGTTCCGGGAGTACAATGATCTTTGCCCCTTCCTTCTCTGCCTTTTTAATCTCTGCGCAGATTAATGCGGTGTTCTCTTTCGTATCCGCAACTACAATTTTCGGGGTGACGGCTGCCACCTTGACAAATCCCTGTTTCACTACTTTCTCATCTCCTTCAGTTCGTCCACTTCAAAATGATATGCCTTGTTACAGAACTGGCATTTTACTTCAATCGCTTCACCATCGTTGATAATATCGTCTAAATCTTTTTTGCTCAAGGTTGAGATTGCACGGGAAACGCGCTCTTTGGAGCAGTCACACTGGAATGCTGCCGGAAGTGTATCCGTGATCTCAAGTCCAAAATCGCCCAGAATGATCTCTAAAATCTGCTCCGGTGTGTTCCCCTCTTCCAACATCTCAGTCACAGACGCAATCTCACTGATTTTTTTCTCCAATGCATCCACAACTTCATCCGGGGTAAATGGCATCAGCTGAATGATAAATCCACCTGCCTGCTTTACAGAACCGTCCACATCTACTAAAACGCCCAGTCCTACTGCGGAAGGAACCTGTTCCGAAGTTGCAAAATAATAGGTTAAATCCTCTGCGATCTCTCCGGTCTGAAGTGCGATCTGTCCCACATAAGGCTCTTTTAAGCCCATATCCTTGATCACACTCATGACACCAAGCCCAAGTGCCCCGCCTACGTCTAATTTGCCCAATGCATTCGGTGGCAGTTCCACATCTGCCACTCTCGGAAATCCCTTGACATGTCCTGCGGAATCCGCTGTCACGGTCAGTCCCTGCGCCGGTCCCTGACACTGGATCTGTACTGTGAGAAGATCCTTCTCACCCTTCATCATGGTTCCCATCATGGCCGCACCAGATAATAATCTACCCAGAGCTGCTGTGATCACCGGACTTGTGTTATGGTCTTTTCTTGCCTCTTCCACAATGTTTTTGGATGTGATTGCAAATGCGCGGATGGAATGATCTGCCGCAGTTGCTCTTACAATATAATCGTTCATGTTTTTCCTCTTTTCCTGTTATTTTATATTAGGCAAGTGCCTGTTCTGTTATATCATATTCCTTAAATCACCTTCGGTCTTGCAATGATATACATGCGCTCACTCTCTGCCGTCACCGGATCATGGGTAAACGCGTCATACGCTGCCACAAACTCCATGCCTGCCTGCAAAAGCAGCTCTTTCACCTGCTCTAGTTCATAGGCTTTCTGATAATGAAGTTCCTCGTATTTCCGATAGAGGTCACTTTCCTCCCGGATAAAAAGCGTCAGGTCATACTCATTGACCATCTCATCCTCATAAAAATAGTTTTCCCAGATGAAACTGCTCTCTTCCCGGTTTTCACTGATGGTGCATTCTCCCATCAGATCCCGGTATTTATGCACGGTGTTCAGATCAAAAATAAACACGCCGTCCTCTGCAAGATATTCTTTGACCAGCCCAAATACTTTTTTCAGATCTTCCGGTTCCATGATATAGTTCATCGAATCGCAGACACTTACAATTGCCCGGATATTTCCAAACAATTCCAGCTCACGCATATCCTGAAGATTATATAAAATATCATTCCGCTCTTCTTCCTCCTGACGTTCTCCTGCAATCTCTAACATTTCGGCAGAATTGTCCACTCCCACCATATCATAGCCTGCATCTGCCAAAAGCCTTGTCATTTTTCCGGTACCACAGCCGAGTTCCACCACGGTGCCATCTGTCACCTGATACTCCTTTAACAGACTGATAAGATATCTGCTCCACTCCTCATAAGGTACATTATCCATAAAAAGATCATATACCTGTGCAAAACTGCTGTATGCTTCCAATGTTTTCTCTCCTTGATTATTTTTTCACGAACCTTTATACTACTAGAGAAGCAAGATCCAATATCTTAAGGTTTTTTCCTTTTGATATCCCGATAGTATAAAGCGAGGTTTTTTATGCCCGAGAATTACGACCATTATATCACAAAAAATATAAAAGCATTATATAAACGGCGACTTTTTTCACCAATTGTGTATCTGATCCTTGTGATCATCCTATGGCATGTATTTTCACTGACGGATCTTTTATTTCCGGTGCGGCTGACGGACGATGTCCCGTTGGAATCTGCCTACCGCAATGACGCTGCCAACATGCAGACCACACTGACCGATTTAAAATTCACCGGATACACCCGAAATAACTTTGCCGGGACTTCCGGTTATTATTATTACACGATCCGAAATGATGAATGCATTATCGTGCTGCTCTCTCCTTCCACCTGTGAAGAGGGACTTCCTTCCATTGATGAGGTAACATTTACCGGGAAGATCAAAAAGTCCTCCGATTTTTTTCAGGCACTTTTGAAAAATATGTCGGACGATCTCGGCTGGACGGAAAGCGGTATTAAAAGCAAAGTTTCCGGGTATTACATCAGTGAACCGGATTATAATCGTACCATAAATACGATCCTTTTTACAGTCATATTTGGCACCAGTATTTATGCGATCCTCTGTATCGTACTTTATATCCTGTTTATTTTCTTCCCTGTGCTCTCGCCTTGCTGCCAGGATCTCGCCTTGTTCGGCAATCCGAAAAAGCTGTTAGATCAGGCGGAGGAGGAACTTGCAACGCTGCCCCAGCTTGCAACGGAAGATATGTTTATCACAGAACACTTTTTTATTGAGACATCCGTTTACGGAAATGCGATCATCCCGATCGACCAGATCATATGGATTTATAAGTACTCCACACTCCATAAGTTTTTCTGGTATCATTTCAGTATTTCCTACACACTGCATATCAGTGCCAACAGGCATTTGTATATCCAGTGCCCGAAGAATATAAAATCCGATATTGATGGTATCATGGATTACCTTGCGGAGGCAAATCATAACATTCTGGTCGGATTCAATGAGAAAAACCGGCTGGAAGTACAGAAAATACAGGGAACGCCGATGAACTTTGAGAAATTTATCGCCTTCCTGAAAAAGCGGATCTGATGTAACCGGAGTTTAATTGGCGTAGTGTCGCAGATTCTGTAGTGCT
>ENA-UOOD01004170-UOOD01004170.1-human-gut-metagenome-genome-assembly--contig:-CS67-NODE-4170-length-11428-cov-4.799613_pt1 | contig 11428 bp, 10 predicted proteins | sample MGYA00242464_ERZ724011 | MGnify/ENA metagenome assembly ERZ724011 | reverse complement strand
ATTATAGAAGTATATTCAGATGCAATAATATCTGTAATATGTGCTGTAGCAGTTATTACACTGTTTGTAAATATAATGACAGAATACAAGGATATTATCCTGGCGTTTTTGAATCAGATTATATACAGATAGTTATTGACATTAGTATGTAATATCAGAGGAGAGAATATGAAAAACATTATAGAAACATCATGTTATCTGCTGATTATGACAATTATATGTTATATATCATTAGAATTTATAATAATGAATACTGAGATTGCAGATGTTGGAAAGATGCAGCAATATGTTTCACATTATATAGAGATATATGGAAAGACACAGAAAAATAATGATGAACTTGATTCTGCAGTTTTTGATACCATATGTAATGCTGCGAAAGACAGGGGAATGTCGGTGACATGCCAATATGAAACACAGACAGAAAATTATAAGTATTACAGAGTAAGCGTATCAAAAAATATAGGTATAAAACTTATGTCATTAAACAGGTTATATACATCAGAATGTCTTGTAAAATGTAAAGCTTAGAAAGGAAATTTGTATGAGGGTTATAATTGGGGGAAGTTCGCTTGCAGTTTTATTGGCACTTATTATTGTTATACATACGTCCGTTATAAATAAATCTGTAAGAGAGGATGAGATTAATCGTGGATTGGAAAATGCTACAGATTATGCAATAGATGTATGTTCATCTTATTATAGATATATTCAGGCCAATGATAATGATGATACATATATTACACAGCTGATGGAATTTTTTTGCATGACATTGAATAGTGCAGTTAAAACAGAAGGTGATATAACAGTGTCATTGGCAGAAGCAGACGTGGATGATGGACGTTTCGATTTTCTTGTAAAGCAGGAATATACATATTCATTTGGACAAAAGAAAGGAGTATGTGTATGTCAGAGAGCAGTTTTATTAAAAAAATAATGGGGTGATGTTTATTGAAGAAACATAGTAAAATAATAATATTTATGTTGATGTCAGTTATGTTAATATCAATTATGTTTGTTAATATGACATCAGCTGCACAGATTAAGGATATCAAAGGAACCAGGGTTGAAAGACAATATTCTAATCATTATTCAGCACAGTTTAATGAATTATGGGATTCGTTTGGCAGAAGTGAAATTTCTATATATGATATTAATTACAATATAAATGATACATATAATCCAACTACATTTAATGATACTAATGGAAGAGACAGTGCAGGATATGAGATTTTATTAAAAGTTGATGGGAAAGAAGTGTGGCTTGGAAACAGCCATTATAAAAATAACGAAAAATATGACAGTATATATTATGGCTATTCAGGGATTGAACTGGATAACATCTGGTTTAATGATAATTATGAAGATGCAGCCGGAAACAAATTTACCCAGGTAAATATTGTACTGAAAAATACTAATCAGATTTCCAAGGTATTCAGTCTTGCTACGACAAGTGATATTGAAGTCGGGCATGATGATAATGCATTCTGCCGGTTTATAGGAAATGGATTTACAATGTCTAACATGTATGCAGATAATTCGGATGCACAGGGAGGAAATATTCCGTCAGTAGCATTAAATGTGTATACTAATGGAATTGCCGGTGTTACGGATGCTGACTGTGTTTATATTGGCGAATGGAAAAAAAGAAAGCAAAATGCGTGGTGTAATAATGTATTAGGAAGTTTTAATGTTATAAATAATACAAGGCATGGTGCGATGATGGGCAGTAGTGGATGTATTGATGTCGGAATGTCTATAGCATGGAAAAACAGAAGAATAAATCCGGGTGAGAGTATAACATTTTCGTATATTCTGGGTGTTAATATGTTTGATTCACAATATGAACAGCTTAATGAATATTATATGCAGAACGGAATTGACGATATGGGAGAAGCTGTTTATAAGCTGATTGCAACAGATAAAGAAAAAGTATCATATGGAAAAGAGTATTATATAGATGTAAAGAAGTATATAAAAGATAATTATTATTATGAAAAAACAGATTGTGCCGGAAGAACGATAATGACAGATAATCCGTCATATATAGTTGTGGGAAAGACGGTTAACAAAATATATTATAGGACGGATGCTTATAATAAATATAAGATTATATATGATGTAAATTATAATGGAGGGCATTGGCAGGATGGAGCAAATGTATCTTATACAAAATATGAATTAGTAAATAATCCTATTGACTTATCATTGAAAGCATATAAGGATGGATGGGATTTTAATGGATGGAGCACAAAAAATAACAGCAGAAAGATGATTGAAAAATTATTTGTTGAACGTGAGGATATGCATTTATATGCATTATTCAGAAAAAATATAAGTGCCGGGTTTATTGATGCAAATGGAAGAAGAAATATAGATGTGAGTATATACAATAATGAAAAATATTGTGATATTGAAGCTCCTGGAATACGTGAATTTAAAGACTGGGAAAATGTAGAAAATATTATTCCGTCTGGCTGGACAACATGTACCAATATAGATAAAGCAGAAGGAAGAATTGCAAAGATAGCTGCACATGATAATATACAGGTGTATGATGATATTTTTTATTATGCAGTATATGAAGCAAAAGCAAGGGTGACATTTGAATTGAATGGTGGCAGAGCATGCGATTCAACCAAAGAATTGTTATGTACGGTTTATCGTAATTCATTTGATTTAAACAAAACAAGAGGGGAAATTATTACATTGCCGGATTGTACGAGAAGTCCTCAGATGGAAAAAGGCGGAAATTATTGTTTTTTTGAACTTGAAGGATGGAGAATAGGAGATAAATTATTTAATCCTGGTGACAGGATTGATATATCAGAAAATACAACTATATCGGCTGTATGGAAATATGCAGATGTAGAGCCGGCTGAAATGGAAATAATAAAAATAGCTTCAAGCTTTCATGGGGCTTCAATGGTAAAAAGAACTTTTGGGGACGATAAGTGGTACAAGAAGAGTGGAAAGCTTGAGGTTAAAGAACTTAAAGATTATATGCCCAATGAATGTATACAGGTATGGAAAATTAACAGCAGTGGTGACAGCTTGAGAATAAAATGAGAAGAAGCCCATATAGCGGGCTTCTTCTTAAAAAAATTTTATGATTGTTTTATTTTCATGATAATTGATACAATTCTAGCCTTTGTTGCATGTTCAATAATAAACTCAATATTACCGGTTTTTAAACGATCACCACGTTTAGGAAAGCGGTCGAGCTGTTCAATGATGTAGCCGCCAATTGAATCATTTTCATCGGAATGAAGATTTGTTCCAATTGCGTCATTTATGTCATCAAGTTTGTATGAAGCTGATACACGATAAACATTATCTGCAAGTTTAACAAAAGGTTCAGTCTCGTCTTTGTCATATTCGTCGCGGATTTCACCGACTATTTCTTCAAGTAAATCTTCGGTTGTTATCATGCCGGCAGCACTGCCGTATTCGTCAAGTACTATTGCAATGCTATGTGAGCCACGTTGCATTTCTTTAAATAATTCAGAGACATTTTTATGTTCATATGTAAAAAAAGGCTCACGCATAATATTTTTTATGCAGAATGTTTCTTCTGACTGTGAAAGTATAATATCTTTGATGTTTAATATTCCGATTATGTTATCAGCACTTTCTTCATAAATAGGGAGTCTTGTATACTGCGTATCCCTGAATAATGAAATTATCTGATTATAGTCGGAATCAACAGCAGCGGTAGTCATGTCAATTCTTGGAATCATGACATCCTTTGCCTGTGTATCGCCAAAATCAAACAAGTTATTTATAATTTGCTTTTCGTCAGATTCAATAACGCCGTCTTCATGGCTTACTTCTACGAAAGTACGGAGTTCTTCTTCTGTTATAGCTTTTTTGTTATTGTTAGGATCAATTTTTAACAAACGAAGTACGCCGCCTGATAACTTATCAACAATAAAAATAATTGGTGTGAATAAGTACATAAGAAGATTGATAACAGGTGCATAAGCAAGTGCTATTTTGTCAGCATGAACCGTGGCAGCATTTTTTGGTGAAATTTCACCGAATATAAGTACAAGAATAGTCATTATACCTGTTGCAATACCTGTTGCATAATTTCCAAAAAGATGTATTACAAGTGTAGTAAGGATTGTTGATGCACTAAGATTGACAATGTTATTGCCAATAAGTATTGTACTTAGCATTTTGCTTGAGTTGTTTATAATTTTATCAACAATAGCTGCCCGTTTGTTACCTTTGCCAACAAGAGAACGAATCTTGATTTTGTTGACCGTCATGTAAGCAGTTTCAGCAGATGAGAAAAATGCTGACATAACAAGAAGAATAATAATTGCAATAATTTGTATGATACTGTCCGTATCCAAAAAATCACTCCTTTATAAAAATATATTTACTCTCAATTCTATAAAAAAAGATGATGGAAGTCAAGAATATATAAAAAAACATTTTTTTTACACATATAAGAAAAAATGGATTCATAAAATATGATACAGATAATAAATAAAATTGGAGGAAGTATGACAGTAAAAATATTAAACATGATAAAAACGATTGCAGTTATTTATGTTATAACAGCAATTATACTGCTAGGGTTATCATTTGGTTTATACAAATTTAATCTGAGTGAATGGCAGATAAAAGCGGGGATAATAATTACGTATATAATTTCGTCTGCAGTTGGTGGCTTTATGATTGGCTCGAGACAAAAAAACAAAAGACTTCTCTGGGGTGCATTAACAGGCTTTTTATATTTTATGATTCTTGCACTTATTTCGTTTATAGTAGGCAATGTAGACGAAATTAATATTTACGATATGATTAAAATAGCATTGATATGTGTGGCTTCAGGATGTGCCGGCTCTTTCTTTTCTTCATAATAATGAATTGTAAAATATAAAATACATTGTATAAAATTTTACTGCAACGTAAAAAAATTAAAAAATAAAAAAGGAAATCGTTAGATGTTGTTGAATATATAAAAATATAGGCAATTTTATGGAGAAATGCCTGGTCAGGTATATACATACTGGTCTTGTTTAATGAAGGGAATGATAAAAAATGAACATCAGAGTTGAACAGGAAAGACGTGAGCATGAGTATTTGAGCAGATATGCAAGTTTTAGTGACGAATCACTTGGAAGAGACAGACCTGAAGAACAATGTGAAATGCGTACAATTTATCAGCGGGATAGAGACAGGATACTGCATTGTAAAGCATTCAGACGTTTAAAACATAAAACACAGGTTTTTCTTGCACCAACGGGTGACCATTACAGAACGCGGCTTACTCATACGCTTGAAGTTTCGCAGATAGCAAGAAGCATATCGAGAGCACTGCGGTTAAATGAAGATCTGACTGAAGCAATTGCACTGGGACATGATTTGGGGCATACGCCGTTCGGGCATGCAGGTGAAAGAACATTGAATGAAATATGTCCGCTTGGATTCAGTCATTATAAACAGAGTATACGTGTTGTAGAACTTCTCGAAAAAGATGGAAGGGGATTGAATCTTACAAAAGAGGTACGTGATGGAATAGTTAATCACAGGACATCGGGCAATCCATCAACATTAGAAGGAAAAGTTGTTCGTCTTTCAGATAAAATAGCATATATTAATCATGATATAGATGATGCAATACGTGCAAAGATATTCAGTGAGGATGATATACCTAAAATTTATACATCAATTCTTGGCAACAGCACCAAAACCAGACTTAATACAATGATTAATGATATTGTATTAAATAGTATGGACAAAAACGATATTGTAATGTCAGAGGAAATTGGAGATGCAATGCAAAGCCTCAGGCAGTTTATGTTTGGAAGCTTGTATCTGAATCCTACAGCGAAGAGTGAGGAAGTAAAAGCATATAAACTTATAACAGAATTGTATGAGTATTATATGAATAATATTGATGCATTACCTGATAATTACAAAATGTTTATTGAAAAAATGGACGAACCACTTGAACGTGTGGTATGTGATTATATTGCAGGAATGAGTGATCAGTATTCGGTTGCCAAGTTTGAGGAAATATTTGTACCGGCATCATGGAAAGTATAGATGCAACGAGAATATGAAAGGTATAGATAGAAATGTATTCAAGTGATCTGATTGAGGAAGTTGTATCAAGAAATGATATAGTAGATGTCATTTCAGGATATATAAAATTAAAGAAAAATGGCAGTTCATATGTGGGATTGTGTCCTTTTCATAATGAAAAATCACCGTCATTTTCAGTTTCACAGAGCAGGCAGTTGTACCATTGTTTTGGATGTGGAGTTGGTGGAAATGTAATAACATTTGTTATGGAATATGAAAATTTTACATTTCTTGAGGCAGTAAAATCACTTGCCGACAGGGTGGGCATGGAACTGCCTGAGATAAGTTATTCACAAAAAGAGCAGCAGGAGCGGGATTTAAAAACAAAACTGCTGGAAATAAATAAAATAGCGGCAACGTATTATTATCATCAGTTGAAATCCGAAAATGGACAAGTTGGATTGTCATATCTTAGAAAAAGAGGATTAACTGATGAGACAATAAACCGTTTCGGGCTGGGATATTCCGGACAGAACAGTAAAGCATTATACCGGTATCTGAAAGATAAAGGATATGATGATGATTTACTTAAAGAGAGCGGATTATTTACATATGAACGTGGTATAAATGACAAATTCTGGAACAGAGTCATGTTTCCGATAATGGATATCAATAATAAAGTTATCGGATTTGGTGGAAGAGTTATGGGGGATGCAAAACCTAAATATCTTAACTCTCCGGAAACAAAATTATTTGATAAAAGCCGTAATCTTTATGGATTAAATATTGCAAGAACGGCAAGAAAAAATAATCTGATAATATGTGAAGGATATATGGATGTAATATCTATGCATCAGGCTGGATTTAATCAGGCTGTAGCTTCGCTTGGAACCGCACTTACGCCGGGACAGGCCAGGCTGATGAAAAGATATACAGATCAGGTGTTAATAACATATGACAGTGATGAGGCAGGAACAAAGGCAGCGATGAGGGCAATTCCGATTCTTAAAGAGGCCGGACTGTCAACAAAAGTTATTAATATGCAGCCATATAAAGACCCTGATGAGTTTATAAAAGCTCTTGGGGCAGAGGCATTTCAGGAGCGGATTGATAATGCATCAAACAGTTTTATGTATGAAATTGGCGTTATTGAGAAAAAATATGACAGAAGTGACCCTGAAAGTTCAACAGAATTTGAACGTGAGGTAGCAAGAAAACTCACAGGCTTTTCACAGAAACTTGAGAGAGATATTACCTTAATGCTGTATGCAGAAAGTTTAATATACAGATGGATGGAATGAGGGAACTTGTGGCAAGTTATGGAAACCAAAGCGGAATTCTTGAAAGAAAGGATGAAAGACCGAGAGTTTCCATGCAGCAGACAGCAAAAAAGAAGAGGGACAGCGGTGTGCGTCAGGCAGAAAAAATTCTGCTTACATGGATGATAGATGATGGAGAGATATTTAAAAAAGTTAAGGAATATATAGAACCATCAGATTTTATCGACCCACTTTTAAGGGATGTTGCAGACAAGCTATACTCACAGTTTGATGAGGGATATGTTAATCCGGCGTCTATTATAAATACATACGCGACAGATGAAGAACATAATGAAGTTGCAGCATTATTCAGTGCCGATTTAAATGATGATTTGAATAAAAATGAACGGGAAAAAGCATTGAATGACACTGTAATAAAAGTGAAATCAAACAGTCTTGAGCATGCACTTAACAATACATCTGATGGGCATCAGATGCAGGAACTTCTGATGCAACAGATGAAGCTGAAAAATATTTATATTCATATTTAGATAAAAAGAAATGGAAGGAAGGACCATATTCATGGCAAAGAAAAAGGAAAACGTAACAGAAGAAATCAAGGTACAGGAGAGTACGGTAAAAGCACCAGTAAAAAAAGCTGCTGCTAAAAAGGTAAAAGAAAGCGAAGCAAAAACACAGAGCGAGGCTGATATTGAAAATGAAGAAGCTTTAAAAGCACAGGAACTTGCAGAAAAATTTGATGAGAAGTGCAACGGGCTTCTTGCAATAGCAAAGAAAAAGAAAAATGTTCTTGATTATCAGGAAATTATGAACTATTTCCTGGATACTGATTTTGAAGCAGATAAAATGGAAAAAGTTTTTGAGTTCCTTGAAAAAAATAATGTTGATGTAAAAATGTCTGAGGACGTTGAAGAAGATGACGACATTATTCTTGATGATGAAGATGAAATTAATATTGAAAAAATTGATTTGTCAGTACCTGATGGTGTGGGACTTGAAGACCCTGTAAGAATGTATCTTAAAGAGATTGGTAAAGTACCGCTTCTTTCAGCAGAAGAAGAAATAGAATATGCTAAAAGGATGGAACAGGGAGATGAAGAGGCTAAGAAGCGACTTGCAGAGGCAAACCTTCGTCTTGTTGTAAGTATTGCAAAAAGATATGTGGGAAGAGGAATGTTGTTCCTTGATCTTATTCAGGAAGGAAATCTTGGTCTTATCAAGGCTGTTGAGAAGTTTGATTACAGAAAAGGATATAAATTCAGTACCTATGCAACATGGTGGATCAGACAGGCTATTACAAGAGCAATAGCTGATCAGGCTAGAACAATTAGAATACCCGTTCATATGGTTGAGACAATTAACAAACTTGTAAGAGTTTCAAGACAGCTTCTTCAGGAATTGGGAAGAGAGCCATCTCCTGAAGAAATTGCTGAAGCTATGGATATTCCGGTAGAAAGAGTACGTGAGATTCAAAAAATATCACAGGAGCCGGTATCTCTTGAAACACCTATCGGCGAAGAGGAAGACAGTCACCTTGGCGATTTTATTCAGGATGACAATGTTCCTGTACCTGCCGAGGCAGCAGCTTCAACACTTCTTAAAGAGCAGCTTGTAGAAGTTCTTGGAACACTTACAGAGAGGGAACAGAAAGTTTTAAGATTAAGATTCGGCATGGATGATGGCAGAGCGAGAACACTTGAGGAAGTTGGTAAAGAATTCAATGTTACAAGAGAGCGTATACGTCAGATAGAAGCCAAGGCATTAAGAAAGTTAAGACATCCAAGCAGAAGCCGTAAACTCAAAGATTATCTTGACTAAATTATGGATGAATAATTGAACATGAATGAATTTAAACTTTCAAAAAGACTGGCGTGTGTTGCTGGTATTATTAATCCGGGAGGAGTGCTTGCTGATATAGGAACAGACCATGGCTACCTTCCTGTGCATGTTGCAAAAAATAACATCGCATCAAAGGTAATCGCAATGGATGTGAGAAAAAAACCGCTTGAAAAGGCAGCTGAAAATATTAAATTATATGGAGTTTCGCAGAAAGTGGAACTCCGCCTTTCAGACGGACTTTATAAACTGGCTGAAAATGAGGCTGATACAATTACAATATGTGGAATGGGTGGAAAGCTTATACAGTCAATTCTTGAAAATGGCAGCAGTAAAATATCAGAAAATACACAGCTTATATTATCACCGCAGTCAGAAATCCGAGAATTCAGAAAGTATCTTTCGGAGTCAGGATATGAAACAGTAAAAGAGTATATGATAAGCGAAGATGGACAGTTTTATGTTATTATTGACTGCAGACGCAATGGATATAAAAATGAACTTATTTGCACAGGTGAGACAGAAAAAGAAGTATATTACAGATACGGAAAAGAACTTTTAAAGGGAAAAAATAAAAGTTTAAGAGAATATCTGTTGAGAGAATTAAGAATTTCACAAGGTGTAAGAAATAAACTTGAAAATATTGATAATGATAAAATTGCCGGACGGTTAAAAGAACTCGATTTTGATTTAGAATGTATTAAGTATGCATTGGAGTTTTATAAATAAAATAATGTTATAAACTGGAGAGATGTATTATGGCAAAAACAGTATCAGAAATTGTAAAAGAGGCACAAAGGGATTATGATGGCAGAATAATTCTTGTGAAAGCTGATGGATTACTTCAGGAGATTTCAGATAAAGTCGTTGGAGATGAAAAGATAGAATTTGTTACGACACAGACATCGATTGGCAATGAGACGTACAGAAGAAGTGTTGTTCTGCTTATGCTTGATGCAATGAAGAAGATTCCTGAAGGGGAAAAAGTGGAAAAAGTAAGTATTGAATATTCAATAGGTAAAGGACTATATTGCAAATTGTATGGTGATGTCAGACCTACACAGGAATTTCTAGATAAAGTAAAAGTGAAGATGAAAGAGCTTGTTGAACTCGATATGCCTATCAAGAAACGACTCATGAAGACAAGAGAAGCCATAGAACTCTTTAAAAAGCATGGGATGGAAGATAAAACAAAGCTTTTTAAATATCGCAGAGGTTCATATGTTAATGTTTATTCACTTGGAACATATGAAGATTATTATTATGGATATATGGCACCATCAACAGGTATTTTAAAGACATTTGATTTATTTGAATATGATGAAGGATTTGTACTTCAGCTTCCTGTTAAAGAAAAACCAGATGAAGTGCCACAATTCAATCCTCCGGCAAAACTTTTTAATGTATTAAAAGAGTCAACACAGTGGGCTGACATGCTGGACATCCACACTGTTGGTGCATTAAATGAGCATATTACCAATTCTGAAATGGGTTCGCTTATGCTTGTCTGTGAGGCTTTGCAGGAACAGAAAATATATGATATTGTCAAGATGATTCAGAAAAGACCCGGAACAAAGTTCATAATGATAGCCGGACCGTCATCATCGGGAAAAACAACATTTTCACACAGATTATCAATTCAGCTGATGGCTAACGGATATAAACCGCATCCTATAGCTGTTGACAATTATTTTGTTGAAAGAGAAAACACACCTGTTGACGAGAATGGTGATTATAATTTTGAAGATTTGCATGCTATAGATATAGAATTGTTTAACAAACATATGAATATGCTTCTTTCCGGTGAAAGGGTCGATATGCCTGTCTTCAATTTTAAAATTGGAAAGAAAGAATATGGAACACAGTTTTTACAGCTGGGCAAGGATGATATTTTAGTTATTGAAGGCATTCATTGTCTTAATGATGAACTTTCATATGCACTTCCGGTTGAAAGTAAATTTAAAATATACATAAGTGCACTTACACAGCTTAATGTTGATGAACATAACAGAGTTTCTACGACAGATGGAAGACTTATAAGAAGAATGGTAAGAGATCACAGAACAAGAGGTGCGTCTGCAAAGAGAACGCTTGAAATGTGGGATTCTGTAAGAAGGGGAGAAGAGAAAAATATATTCCCGTTCCAGGAGCAGGCAGATATTATGTTTAATTCATCTCTTGCATATGAGATATCGGTTTTAAAACCTTATGTTGAACCGCTGCTTTTTTCAATAAAAGAAGAAGCACCGGAGTATCAGGAAGCAAAAAGG
>ENA-UOOD01004165-UOOD01004165.1-human-gut-metagenome-genome-assembly--contig:-CS67-NODE-4165-length-11435-cov-4.927065_pt1 | contig 11435 bp, 10 predicted proteins | sample MGYA00242464_ERZ724011 | MGnify/ENA metagenome assembly ERZ724011 | reverse complement strand
TGTGGTGATCATCGGCGATCCGGATCACCCGGAGGTTGTAGGAATCTGCGGCTGGTGCATGGGTCCCTGCACCGTCATAAAAACGGAACAGGATGCGCTGGATTTTGTGCCTCCGCCGGGTAAAAACATATGTATTGTGTCGCAGACAACATTTAATTACAATAAATTTAAAGATTTAGTTGAAATTCTCCGCAAAAAGAGGTATGATAATACTGTTTTAAATATTCTTAATATTTTAAACACTATTTGTAATGCTACCGAAGAACGGCAGAGAGAAGCAAAGAGCATAGCCGGAGAGGTAGACACTATGTTGGTCGTAGGCGGCAGACATAGTTCCAATACTCAAAAGCTGTTTGAAATATGTAAAAAGGAATGTGAAAATACTTACTATATACAAACACCTGTAGACTTGGATTCAGATATGTTCCAATGCAGTAGTTATGTAGGTATTACAGCAGGGGCTTCAACCCCAAAGAAAATTATTGAGGAGGTTCAAGAACATGTCAGAATTAAGTTTTGAACAGATGCTGGAAGATTCCGTAAAAACAATCAGAAATGGAGAAATCGTACAGGGAAAGGTCATCGATGTAAAAGAAGATGAAATTATCCTGAACATTGGCTATAAGGCTGATGGTATTATCACCAAGAGTGAATATAGCAATGATCCTTCTATAGTACTTACCGACGCTGTACATGTAGGTGACTCCATGGAAGCCAAAGTGCTTAAGGTAAACGATGGCGAAGGCCAGGTTATCTTAACCTACAAGAGACTTGCTGCAGAGAAAGGCAACAAACGTCTTGAGGAAGCATTCGAGAACCAGGAAGTATTAACTGCTCCTGTAACTCAGGTACTTGACGGCGGATTATGTGTAAACGTTGAGGAGACTCGCGTATTCATCCCTGCAAGCCTTGTTTCCGATACTTATGAGAAAGACCTCAGCAAATACGCTGATCAGGAGATCGAATTCGTTATCACAGAGTTCAATCCAAGAAGACGCCGCATCATTGGTAACCGCAAACAGCTTCTTGTTGCTGAGAAAGCTAAGAAACAGCAGGAGCTTATGGAGCGCATCCATGTTGGCGATACAGTAGAGGGTGTTGTTAAGAACGTTACAGATTTCGGTGCATTCATCGATCTGGGCGGAGCTGACGGACTGCTTCACATCTCTGAGATGTCCTGGGGCAGAGTAGAGAACCCGAAGAAAGTCTTCACAGTTGGTGAGACTGTTAAAGTTATGATCAAAGATATCAAGGGCGAGAAGATTGCTCTTACAATGAAATTCCCGGAGGAGAATCCATGGCTTACAGCAGCTGAGGACTTCGCAGTTGGAAACGTAGTAACTGGTAAAGTTGCCCGTATGACAGACTTCGGTGCATTCGTAGAGCTTGCTCCTGGAGTAGATGCACTTCTTCATGTATCTCAGATTTCCAGAGAGCACGTTGCAAAACCATCTGATGTACTTTCCATCGGACAGGAGATCCAGGCTAAAGTTGTTGACTTCAATGGCGAAGACAAGAAGATCAGCCTGAGCATGAAGGCTCTTGAGGCTCCGGCAGAGGACGCACCTGTAGAGGAATAATGTAAAGAATTACCGCCATTCACAGGTTATTGTGAATGGCGGTTGCTTTTCGTATCAGAATGAGAACTGGTAAGTTTGGCTTATCAGAAATTTAAGGAGGCATTTTCCGTGATGGAAGATGTCTCCTTTTAAATTATGTTATTTCAGCTTCCAGAACAAATATTCCATGGTATGTACCAGATATTGTCTCTGCTTTTCTGAATTCTGCAGAAATTCTTCCGAGCAGGGGAACCAGGTATAGCAGGTGTCTCTTGTGGCGGACTGCTTCAACCCTTTTTCCATAAATTTGCTGATGGATTTTGGGACGGCCATGTCTTCGCCGGGGAGATAGTCGTAATGCTTGTAATCACTGTAATACTGGCGAATCCGTCCGTTTACAGGGTAGGTAAGTACGCTCACCAGATTTTCCTGTCCGGTAATGTAGAACTCCTCAGTGCGGTTGGAAAAGGCGGCAGGAAGAGTATAGGGAAGCTTCAGCTGCAGAATCAGGTTTTCCCCGTCGAAATCCGCTCCGTTTGCCTGGAAATCTCCGCTTTTCAGGGAAAGATATCCCATCATCTTAAACACATCTCCAAGACCCAGAAGGTCCTCCATATTATGTCCCATCACAATATCCAGATCTGTCTGTTCCCTGCGTGACATATATTTTTTGTAAATGCGGATGCAGTCGCCGCCGTTGCAGTAGACACGCTTGTGTTCCCCAAGAAAGGCTTCCATTTGCTCCTGTTTCAGTCCTGGAAGCTTCAGAAATCCTTTTAAGGGGCGGAGAATCTTATAAAGGTCAATAGAAGGAAGCCCTTCAAATGGATCCGGCAGTTCATGAAACGCAAGCCGTGCCTGAAGATAAGGCTGGTCGAACGCATCGCCATTGTATTGAACGGTGCAGGTGAATTTTTTCAAAAATTCGGAAAAAACCTCCAGAAGCTGCTTTTCTTCCCGAAAATCCGGTGCCAGCCACTGATACAGCTGCCAGCCCTCATTTCCTTCATAGCACACAGCTCCGATCATGTATAAAAAAGAGGAATTTCGTCCTAATCCGGTGGTTTCAATATCGTAAAATAAAGGGGCAAAATCTACCTGATTTTCCTCGTTCCCAGATAAATTTTTAACAGTCTCAAAGTCTGGAAACCCTTGTAAAATCGGCATTTTTTTAACAATCATCCTGCTTATACTCCTTTCATGGATTGTATTCAATTATACACAATTTTTTTCTTTTTAGGTAGTGAATTTTTTTACAAAATGAGGTATAGTAGAATATAGAGAATAGTCAGAATATATAAAATACCAGGATCAAAAGTTCAAAAAGCTGTAAGGAGCAAGTCCTGGCATTAATAAAAAGAAAAGGAGAAACACATGTGGGATTTAGCAATTAATGGAGTAGATTTCTATCACATAGCCAACTGGTTTTACATATACAGTTTTCTTGGCTGGCTGTGGGAAACCTGCTACGTATCTGTAAGGAAAGGCAAGCTGATCAACAGAGGCTTTATTAACGGCCCGTTGTGTACCATCTATGGCTGCGGTGCACTTGCCGTTTATCTGATCCTTCTTCCGGTAAGCGAAAATCTGCTTCTTTTATTCGTAGGAGGAATTGTAGTCGCCACTGCACTGGAATATGTGACAGCGGTATTGATGGAGAACATTTTCCATACATCCTGGTGGGATTACAGCGATAAGAAATTTAATTTCCAGGGACGTATCTGCCTTGGCTGTTCCCTTGGATGGGGATTGTTTACCGTAGGACTTTTCCGGGTGCTGCATCCGGTTGTATCGGATTTTGTGGAGTTGTATTCCAGGAGAACCGGAGAAATCGCGGTCTGTGTGATTACGGTGGTCTACATTGTGGACTTCGCTTTTTCCGCAGCAGCAGCATTCCACATCCACGAGCGCATTCCTGCATGGGAGCAGGCGCTGGATCAGATGCGTGTGGAGCTGCTTGTGCAGGCCCGTGAGAAGATGGAGAATCTGGAAGAGAGCAGCGGCCTTTCCCGTGAGAAGATCAAGCAGCAGCTTGGTGACAAGCTTGGCCGTCTGGACGATATCGCCCTGATCAAGGAACTGGAAGAGAAGCGCTCTGTTATGATGACCGATATCTCCGAGGAACTGCAGAAGCGCAAAGAGGCAATGGCAGGAAAAGTCAGCCACAATATGCAGCGTTTCGTAAAGGCATACCCGAACCTGAACCGTGGATATATGATCCATAAAAGATATGGTTTCGGCAAAAGAAAAAAAGATGCGGATCAGAAATAACAGAAGCGCATCAGAAGGAATGAAAGATTATAATAAGTTTTTTCAATGCGGAAGTCTTATGGATCATACAGATAACCATAACAGCTTTCTGCCGTCGGGAAAGGCGGAGAGCTGTCCGAATCAGACAAAAGGGAAACAAAGAGTTATAAATCAGACAAATAAATCAGGTTGCTGCGGACAAAAGAGTCAGTGATCAATACTATAAAGGCGGTGAATATTAGTGCGGTTAACTTTTAAAGGCGGCGTACATCCCTTCGAGGGAAAAGAAATGTCAAAGGACTGCCCGGTGGAGAAATATCTCCCCAAGGCTGATCTGGCGTATCCATTGTCCCAGCACATTGGTGCTCCGGCCAAACCTGTGGTTGCAAAAGGTGACCATGTGCTGGCAGGACAGATGATCGCAGAAGCAGGCGGATTCGTATCTTCCCCTATTCATGCTTCTGTATCCGGTACGGTAAAAGGTATTGAGAAACGGCTTACAGCTACCGGAAGCATGGTAGATTCCATTATTGTGGAAAATGACGGATTATATGAGGAAACAGAGTTTACTCCCGCAGATCCGGCGGGGTTGACCCGTGAGGAAATTATCGGAAGAATCCGCGACGGCGGTGTCGTAGGACTTGGAGGTGCAGGCTTCCCCACACATGTGAAGCTTTCCCCCAAGGAACCGGACAAGATTGAGTACATACTGGTAAACGGTGCAGAATGTGAGCCTTACCTGACAAGCGACTACAGGCGCATGATGGACCAGCCCGAGAAGGTGGTAGAAGGCCTGAAGATCGTAGTAGGTCTTTTCAAAAACGCAAAGGGCTGTATCTGCATTGAGGACAACAAGCCAGACTGTATTGCGAAAATGAAAGAGCTGGTAACGGGCATCCCCAATATCGAAGTCAAGGAACTGATGACCAAGTACCCCCAGGGCGGTGAGCGAACCCTGATCTACGCAGTGACTGGAAGAGAAATCAACTCCTCCATGCTTCCTGCAGATGCAGGCTGTATTGTAGACAACGTGGAGACCATCTGCAGCATATATGATGCGGTAGCCCTTGGCAGACCTATCATGAAGCGTATTTTTACGGTAACCGGAAAAGGCATCAACCGCCCGGCTCATTTTGAAGTCTGTACAGGAACGGATATGGCCGAGCTGATCGACGCGGCAGGCGGTCTGAAGGACCACGCAGGAAAGGTAATCTCCGGCGGTCCTATGATGGGCTTTGCCATGTATGATCTTCATGTACCTTGTGTGAAAACCTCTTCCTCACTTCTGTGTATGCAAAGCGACCCTGTATCAGACGCAAATGCACAGCAGACAGCCTGCATCAACTGCGGACGCTGCGTCAGTGTCTGCCCGGGACACGTAATTCCCGCAAGGCTGGCAACCTTTGCTCAGAGAGGCGATATGGAAAGCTTCCAGAAATTTGATGGAATGGAATGCTGCGAGTGCGGCTGCTGCAGCTACATCTGCCCGGCCAAGCGTCCGCTGACCCAGAGCATCAAATCCATGCGTAAAATGGTGCTGGCAAGCAGGAAAAAGAAATAATAAGGGGGAAGAAACTCATGGAACAAATGCTTAATGTATCATCCAATCCCCATGTCCGGGCAAGGATGACCACTTCGAAGATCATGCAGCTGGTTGCCATCGCGCTTTTGCCTGCAGCCATTGTGGGAATTTATAATTTCGGATTCAAGGCACTGGCCATTCTGGTGGTATCCACCGGCAGTGCAGTGCTTGCAGAGTGGTTATATGATCATTTCATGCACAAACCAAACACCATCGGAGACTTCAGTGCAGTTGTCACAGGTCTTCTGATCGGCATGAACATGCCTGCAGGAATTCCTTTATGGATTCCGGCACTTGGCAGTATTTTTGCAATTATTGTGGTAAAACAGCTGTTCGGCGGTCTTGGCCAGAACTTTATGAACCCGGCCCTTGCTGCCCGCTGTTTCCTTATGATTTCCTTTGCGGGAAAAATGACGGACTTTTCCGTATCTGACAGCTTCAAGGGCGCAGTTGACGGTGTGACAGGGGCAACTCCTTTGGCAGCTCTTCGCGACCATGGTTTTGCGGCAGGCTCCTCTGTTCCCATTAAGAACCTGCTCATTGGAAATATCCAGGGTACCATCGGTGAGACTTCCGTAATCGCCATCCTGATCGGAGCAGCCATCCTGCTTTGCTATAAGGTGATCAGCGCAAGGATTCCTCTTACCTACATCGGCAGCTTTGCCGTATTTGTGATCATTTACATGCTGGCTTCCGGCAAAGGCTTTGACGTAAACTATCTGTTTACCCACCTTTTCGGCGGCGGACTGATGCTGGGCGCATGGTTTATGGCCACTGACTACGTGACAAGCCCCATCACGGTGAAGGGACAGTATGTATACGGTGTCTGTCTGGGTGTTCTCACCGGAATCTTCCGTATTTTCGGAGCTTCCGCAGAAGGCGTTTCCTATGCGATTATTTTCTGCAACCTTCTGGTACCTCAGATTGAACGTTTCACACGTCCGGTTGCTTTTGGAAAAGGAGGCGCAAAGAAATGAAAAACAAGATCGTGAAAGATACCCTTGCGCTGACTGTGATCACACTGATTTCCGGCCTGCTTCTTGGTGTTGTCAATGATATTACCGCAGGTCCCATTGCCAGTCAGCAGGCAAAAGAAAAAGAAGAAGCCTACAAGGCGGTATTTGCAGAGGCAGCTTCCTTTGAAGTAGTTACAAGCGGGGAAGATGCAGACCTTGAGAGCTATCTGGATGAGAACGGCTGCAAAGCCCAGAGCATTGATGAGGTGATGCTTGCAAAGGATGACGCTGGAAATGAGCTTGGCTATGCCTTTACGGTTACCACTTCCGAGGGTTACGGCGGAGATATCCAGTTTGCTATGGGAATCCAGGATGACGGAACCTTAAATGGAATTTCTATTTTGTCCATCAGTGAGACTGCCGGCCTTGGCATGCGTGCCACCACAGACGATTTCAAGAACCAGTTCAAGGATAAAAACGTAGAGAAATTTACATACACAAAGACTGGCGCCACATCTGATGATGAGATTGACGCTTTAAGCGGTGCGACGATTACCACAAATGCCATGACAAATGGCGTGAATGCCGGACTTGCCGCATTTCGTTATGAGAAAGGGGGCAGTCAGCAATGAAAAAGAATACACCATCTGAACGACTGATTAACGGTATCATCAAAGAAAATCCTACCTTTGTGCTGATGCTTGGTATGTGTCCTACACTGGCTATTACCACATCTGCCATCAACGGTATTGGAATGGGACTTACTACAACGGTAATTCTGGCTGCATCCAACCTGATGATCTCTCTGCTCCGCAACTTTATTCCGGACAGCGTGCGTATGCCAGCCTACATTGTGGTAGTTGCGTCCTTTGTAACAATTGTACAGATGCTTCTGCAGGGCTTTATTCCTTTCCTGTATTCTTCCCTTGGAATCTATATTCCGCTGATCGTTGTAAACTGTATCATCCTGGGAAGAGCAGAGGCCTATGCTTCCAAGAACAAACCAATCCCGTCCCTGTTTGACGGCATTGGAATGGGACTTGGCTTTACCTTAAGCATCACCTGCATCGGTGCAGTACGTGAGCTGATCGGTGCCGGAACTATTTTCGGCAAACAGATCCTTCCGCTTGCAGATGCTGCAGCTGGCAAAATGGGCTATGAGCCTGTAACCATTTTCATTCTTGCACCTGGCGCATTCTTTGTCCTTGCGTTTTTATCTGCAATCCAGAATAAATTCAAGCTTGGCGCTGCCAAACGGGGCATTGATCCAAGCAATCCGGACTGCAAGGGCGGCTGTGCTTCCTGCGGAAATTCCATGTGCTCAGGAAAAAGGGGGTAGGAGAAGATGAAAGAATTATTACTGATCATTGTAAGCTCTGCGCTTGTCAATAACGTAGTCCTCAGCCAGTTTATGGGGCTTTGTCCGTTCCTTGGTGTTTCCAAAACTACGGATACAGCAGCTGGTATGGGCGGTGCGGTTATTTTTGTAATCACTTTGTCCTCCTTTGTAACCAGCGTGATCTACAAGCTGATCCTTCAGCCTCTGGATCTGACTTACCTGCAGACCATCGTGTTCATTCTGATCATTGCGGCGCTGGTACAGTTTGTAGAAATGTTCCTGAAAAAAAGCATGCCTTCTCTGTACAAGGCACTTGGCGTGTATCTGCCGCTGATCACCAACAACTGTGCAGTTCTTGGTGTGGCTCTTACAAACGTGCAGATGGACTATAATATCCTGGAGGGTACTGTAAACGGTTTTGCAACTGCTTTTGGTTTCTCCATCTCCATTGTGCTGATGGCAGGAATCCGTGAGAAAATTGCGTACAACGATATCCCGGAGGCATTCCAGGGATTCCCAACTGTACTTCTGACAGCTGGACTGATGGCAATTGCATTCTTCGGATTTTCAGGTTTGATCTAAGGAGGCGTAAGGATGAATATAAGTGCGATTATCGGAGCGACCATTCTGGTTGCGGCAGTGGGACTTTTCATCGGCGTGTTCCTTGGAGTAGCCGGAAAAAAGTTTGCTGTTGAGGTGGATGAGAAGGAAGTTGCCATCAGAGAAGCGCTTCCTGGAAATAACTGCGGCGGATGCGGATATCCGGGCTGTGACGGTCTGGCAGCAGCCATTGCCAAAGGCGAAGCGCCTGTAAACCGCTGTCCGGTAGGCGGCGAGCCGGTTGGAAAAATCATTGCAGGAATCATGGGCCAGGAGGCAGTGGAGACTGCCCGTCAGGTAGCCCATGTGAAATGTTCCGGAACCTGTGAGAAGGCAAAGGAAGAGTATATTTATACAGGCGTGGAAGACTGCGAAATGCTTCCCTTCGTGCCAAACGGCGGTGCGAAGGCCTGTACGTATGGATGCTGCGGCTTCGGAAGCTGCGTGAAGGTCTGTACGTTTGGGGCAATCCATATTGTGGACGGCATTGCAGTGGTGGATAAGGAAGCATGTAAAGCCTGCGGCAAGTGCGTGGCAAAATGTCCAAGACACCTGATCGAGCTGATTCCATACTCCCAGAAGGTGGCGGTAGACTGCAGCTCCCACGACAAGGGCAAACAGGTGACAGCAGCCTGTGAGGTTGGCTGTATCGGCTGTAAGAAGTGCGAGAAGACCTGCCCGAACGGTGCGGTTACGGTTGAGAATTTCTGTGCACATATTGACTATGAGAAGTGTACAGGATGCGGTGCTTGTAAGGAAGCCTGCCCGAGAGGAATTATCCGGGAAGTGTGATTTTCTGGTATTTTGAGTAATAATAAAGTGAATTTATGAGAGTAGACCTGCATTTTGGGTGAATGACGCATAAAGCAAATTTTATGTGTATTGCCCGAAATGCAGGTTTTTGTTTTGGCAGAACGGAATGGTGAACGTTTGTCAGATCGTATTGTAAGAGATATTTTTTGTGAACAGACAGGAGTCAGGCTTTCTTTCTTGATATAGGTATGATATGATGTTTGAATCAGATTTTCAATAAAACACACAAAAGAGGAGACACGCATATGATCTGGAAATTACTTTGGCTGTTTCTGGTCTATTCCTTTGCAGGATGGGTCCTTGAGACAGTTCTTGCATCCCTGAAACAGAAGAAATTTGCAAACCGAGGCATTATTAACGGACCTTTCTGTCTGATCTACGGTTTTGGCGGATTCTTTATTACCGCATTTACAAGGGAACTGACAGGTATCTGGCTGTTTATTGGCTGCGCCATTGTGGCATCCCTGGTGGAGTGGATCGCCGGACATCTGATCGAGATGTGGTACCACGAGAGATGGTGGGATTACCGCAAAATGAAATGGAACCTGGATGGTTATATCAGTGTTCCTACTTCCTGTGTCTGGGGTCTTCTGGGCGTATTTATCATCAAGATTGGAAATGGGCTTTGCATAAGCGTGTATGATCTGCTTCCCCAGCTGCTTGGCAGAATCCTGATTCTGGTGGTTCTGGGCGTTCTGGCAGTGGATGCGGGAGCTACCCTGACGATTCTTTTTGGACACAGCAAAAATCCGGAGAGATGGATCGCCACAGAGAAAAACCTGGATTCTGTGACCTGGAAGCTTGGAGCAAAAATTGATGATTTTGTAAACCGACGAATTACTAAGGCTTATCCGCAGAAGCAGCATACAGAGAAAGAAGAGGCACACCCGGAAATTTTTGCTTATGGATGCAGCTTTTATAAAGTTGTGCTTCTGTTTTTCATCGGTGCCTTTCTGGGGGATATCACAGAGACCATTTTCTGCAGGATCACAGCCGGATATTGGATGAGCCGCAGCAGTGTGGTGTGGGGAGATTTCAGCATTGTGTGGGGACTTGCCATTGCGGCAGTTACTGCGCTGCTTTACCGCTACCGGAACCGCTCCGAACAGTTCCTTTTCTGGATGGGAACCTTCCTTGGCGGCGCTTACGAATATATCTGCAGCGTGTTTACGGAAGCTGTATTTGGAACCGTGTTCTGGGATTACAGCGACATTCCTTTTAACCTTGCAGGAAGAATCAATCTTCTGTACTGCTTTTTCTGGGGCTTTGCCGCAGTGGCATGGTTCAAGATCCTTTACCCCAGAGTTTCCCGCCTGATCGAGAAAATCCCGGTAAAACCAGGCAAGATCATCACCTGGCTTCTTCTGATCTTCATGCTTGCCGATGGGGTGGTTTCCAGTGCTGCTCTTGCCCGTTATAATACCAGAAGCAATGGAATAGAGGCTTCCAATAGTTTTGAAAGCTGGGTAGATGAACACTTTGACGATGCACGGATGGCGAGAATTTATCCAAAGGCAAAGCAGGTGGGATAAAATCTGGTACGAATTGTTAAAACAACGTAAACAGTGTAAAGAACTGAAAAAAGAACCTACTGCGCATGTGATCGTAATGTTAAATGTGCGTCAAATGACAGGAAACCCTATTGTTTTCTGAAAATTAGAATGTTATACTCCTTTCGGACAGGGAAATAAGGGCCCGCAAGTTTCCTTCCCCCACATCTGAAAGGAGTATTTGATTATTATGAAAAGAAAATATATCGCCGCAGTTTTAACTGTTTTTGCCATGACCACCGTTTGTTCCACAGCATTTGCATCCACCGAGCATTACACAGACAGCAGCATTGTTGGTGCTGAGACAGGCTGGGATGAATGGGTAGCAAACTGGGATGAGACCGCTTCTGATTTTACCAAGGTTTCCCTTACCCCAGGAAAAGACGACACCGAACTGAATTTCGCATGGTACAGTGAAAAGACAGATGCAGCTGCAACACCTGTTGTTCATTTCGGAACAGACAAGGATGCTCTGGATACGTTCGAAGGAACTTCAGGAGATGTAGATCAGGATCTCACAGGCGATAAAGCTTACGAATACAACCACGTAACCGTTACAGGACTTGAGCCGAACACCACATACTATTACACGGTTGAGAAAAATGGTGAGCAGACCGAGCCTGTTGAATATACAACCAAGAGCACGGACACTGTAAAAATGATCTACGTAGGCGACCCGCAGGTAGGTGCTTCCAAAGGCCAGACCCAGGACGGCGCAGAGCTGGTTCCAGATGACGGTGCTGCAAACACAGCCGCAAGAAACGATGGATTTTCCTGGAACCGTAC
>ENA-UOOD01004164-UOOD01004164.1-human-gut-metagenome-genome-assembly--contig:-CS67-NODE-4164-length-11435-cov-5.585325_pt1 | contig 11435 bp, 5 predicted proteins | sample MGYA00242464_ERZ724011 | MGnify/ENA metagenome assembly ERZ724011 | reverse complement strand
GGGTCCCCGCGCGAGACCAAGCTCGCGCTGAGGCTCTCGCTCCGCCCGGGGCTCGGCGGCTGGGGGCTCAACGTCATCTCGATGAACGAGCCGCTGGTGGTGAGGCGCATCGGTCGCGCCTTCGCCGAGGGCGTGCGCAAGCCCGACATCCTGATCGGCCCCGCGCCGCGAGAGGGGGCGGTTGACCTCACGCGCCTCGTCGCGATCGAGTACAACGGCGGCCGCCACCGCGACCCCGCCCGCGTCGTCCAGGACGCCACGCGCCACAATGAGCTCAAGGGTCGCGGCATTCCCGAGTACGTGATCTGGAAGGAGCACTACGACGACCTGGACTACATGGACGGCATCGTCGAGCGAGTCCGGGCGGACCTCGGCCTGCCGCGCATCGGGATGACGCGAGAGACCGCGCGGAAGCGTCGCGAGCTGCGCCAGATGCTCTACGAGGAGCTCGAGCTCATCGACGGCATCCACTGGAGGGGCCGGGAGCGCGCGGGCTCGGCGCCCCTGGGGTCCACACCTCCGGAGCAGGACCTTGTCCCGGTCGAGGCATACGGCGTCTAATTGCTTAAGAATCGCTGGCAAGTGCGCGTTTTTCTCACCAAAATCGACAATGCAAGCAATTGTCTAAGCGAGAAGGACCCAAAACATGCAACGCCCGCCCTTCTCTAAGCGAGAAGAACCTCGCGCCGCGGGAAGATTCCCATCCGCGCGCCCTGCTCGCCGTCCCGTTGCCCGCACTCACCGCCTTTTCGTGGACACTCGGTTGACGTAAGACTCACAATGAGTGTTGTCCTGTGCACAGACCTTCGAGGAGCGTGACATGGAATCTCTCGACAGCACTCTCTACCTGAGCAACGATGACCTCTTCCTCTTTGCTCGTGGCGAGTGGTACAGGAGCTACGAGAAGATGGGTGCCCACCCCGCCGTCACGGACGACGGCATTCACGGCTACCACTTTGCCGTCTGGGCGCCTGACGTGAGGAGCGTCCACGTCATCGGTGACTTCAACGGCTGGGACGAGACGGCCACGCCGCTCTACCCGACCGAGACCGGTGGTATCTGGCAGGGCTTCGTTGCCGGCATCGAGGAGGGCGCCCTCTACAAGTACCTCATCGAGTGCAACGACGGGCGCAAGCTCTACAAGGCCGACCCGTACGGCTTCTACGCCGAGAAGGTCCCCGGCACCGCGTCGCGCACCTTCGACCTCGACGGCTACGCCTGGAAGGACGCCCACTACCTCGAGCAGCGCTCCCATCGCGACATGTTCGCCGAGCCGCTCAACATCTTCGAGGTGCACTTGGGCAGCTGGCGCCGCCACGGCGACGAGCCCCAGGGCGAGCCTCGCGAGGACGGCACCTATCCCGGCCCGGGCGACCCGTTCCCCGCGCAGCGCGGCGTCATGTACTCCTATGACGACCTCGCCGACGAGCTCGTCGAGTACGTCAAGGAGATGGGCTACTCCCACATCGAGATTATGCCCGTCAACGAGCACCCGTTCGACGGCTCCTGGGGCTACCAGCCCACCGGCTACTACGCCGCCACGTCCCGCTATGGCAATCCCAAGCAGTTCATGCACTTCATCGACGCCTGCCACGAGGCCGGCATCGGCGTGATCTTCGACTGGGTGTGCGGTGGCTTCTGCGCCAACGCCGAGGGCCTGGCCAACTTCAACGGCGGCATGCTCTACGAGCACAAGATCCACCCCAACTGGAACACCCACCAGTTCCACTACGGTCGCGGCGAGGTCCGCTCCTTCCTCGTCTCCAACGCCCTGTTCTGGGCCAACCTCTTCCACGCCGACGGCATCCGCATGGACGGCGTCTCCTCGATGCTCTACATGAACTTCGGCATCGACGACCCCGGCCAGAAGCGCTTCAACGAGAAGGGCACCGAGGAGGACCTCGACGCCTCTGCGTTCATTCGCCAGACCAACTCGGTCATGGGCAAGGAGCACCCCGACGTCATGATGATCGCCGAGGAGTCCACCGCGTGGCCGCTCGTGACCTACCCGCCCGAGGACGGCGGTCTGGGCTTCCACTTCAAGTGGGACATGGGGTGGATGAACGACACGCTGCACTACATGCAGACGGACTTCCCCTGGCGCCCGGGCAACTACCGCATGCTCACGTTCTCCTCCATGTACCAGTTCAACGAGAACTTCATCCTGCCGCTCTCCCATGACGAGGTCGTCAACGGAAAGTGCTCGCTCATCACGCGCATGCCCGGCGACTACTGGCGTCAGTTCGCCGGCATGAGGACGCTCGCCTTCTATCAGATGATGCACCCCGGCGGCAAGCTCAACTTCATGGGCAACGAGATCGCCCAGTTCATCGAGTGGCGCTACTACGAGGGCATTCAGTACTTCCTGGCGGAGCAGTACGACACCCACCGTCACCAGCAGCGCTTCATCCGCTACCTCAACCGCTTCTACAACGAGCACCCCACGCTGTGGCAGCGCGCCTTCGACTCCGACGGCTTTGAGTGGATCGACGCGGACAACGCCGACCAGTCCATCATCAGCTTCATCCGCAAGGGCGACGACCCCAAGGAGGACCTGGTCATCCTCATCAACTTCGACGTCAACGCGCGCGAGGACTTCCGCATGGGCGTGCCGGAGTGGGGCGTCTACGAGGAGCTCTTCAACTCCGACAACGAGCGCTTCGGCGGCTCGGGCGTCGTCAACACCGGCAAGATCAAGTGCCAGGACGAGCCGTGGAACGGTCGCGAGCAGTCGATCGTCGTGCGCGTGCCGCCGCTGGCCGGCATGGTCCTCAAGCGGACCGGCACCCTGCGCCGCCCGGCCAAGAAGACCGCGGCCGCCGAGAAGAAGCCCGCCGCCAAGAGGACGGCCAAGAAGTCGGACGAGAAGACCGACAAGCCGGCGGAGAAGCCCGCGACGAAGAAGGCCTCCGCGCCCAAGAAGCCCGCGACGAAGAAGGCCGCGGCCGTAAAGGAGAAGTCAGAAAAGAAGCCCGCCGCGAAGAAGAAGGCTTCGTCGGAGTAAGCTTACAGGGGCCGCCCACGGGCGGCCCCAACCAGCGGGAGGGTCAGCGACGCCTCCCGGCGCGGGCGCATCCGTGCGCCCCGAGTACGTGTCGCCACGATGCAAGGAGTAGTTTTGAACGACAACACCAAGATCTTCGAGAACGAGCAGGACTTCGTCGAGCAGTACCGCGAGGCGTGCCTCACGCGCTACGGCACCCCCTTCAAGGAGCTTCCCGACCACGAGCGCTACTTCGCCCTCGCCGAGCTCATCGCCAACAAGGGTCGCGCGATCTTCCCCGAGTCCCACCCCACGGGCACCAAGAAGGTCTATTACTTCTCCCTCGAGTTCCTTCTCGGCCCCCTGCTCGACAACTACCTGATCAACTTTGGCATCCGCGACATGGTCGCCTCCGGCATCGAGTCGATGGGCGCGAGCCTTGAGGGCCTCTGCCGCCAGGAGGTCGACCCCGGCCTCGGCAACGGCGGTCTGGGTCGTCTGGCCGCGTGCTTCCTCGACTCCATGGCGCACGAGGGCATGGCCGGCTACGGCAACGGCATGCGGTATCGCTATGGCCTCTTCCGCCAGTACATCGAGGGCGGCCGCCAGGTCGAGCGTACGGACAACTGGCTCGCCAACGGCTTCCCCTGGGAGACGCGCAAGGACGGCTCCTCCGTGCTGGTGCGCTTTGGCGGCCAGGTCGTCCGCCACGAGGAGGACGGCAAGTTCTGGTTCACCCAGGAGGGCGGCGAGGTCGTCCGCGCCGTCCCGTACGACGTGCCCATCATCGGCTACGGCGGCAAGGTCGTGAACAAGCTGCGCCTGTGGTCGGCCGAGCCCTACACCGAGGACTTCGACCTCGACGCCTTCAACGCCGGCGACTACGCACGTGCCAATAAGTTCCGCTCCGACGTCGAGGCGATCTCCACGATTCTCTATCCCAACGACGCCGGCGAGCACGGCCGCATGCTGCGCCTCAAGCAGGAGTACCTCTTCGTCTCCGCTGGCCTGCAGACCATCCTGCGCACCTACGAGCGCGAGTTCGGCCCCGACTGGGAGCACCTCGGCGAGCACGTGTGCATCCACACCAACGACACGCACCCCGCCATGTGCGGCCCCGAGCTCATGCGCCTGCTCGTGGACGAGAAGGGCGTGGACTTCGACCTCGCCTACAAGATTGCCAAGGAGACCATCTCCTTCACCAACCACACGGTCATGCCCGAGGCGCTGGAGAAGTGGCCGATCAACACCTTCCGCAACCTCCTGCCGCGCCTCTACATGTTCATCGAGGAGGTCGACCGCCGCTATCGCGAGAGCCTGGCCAACCACCTCTCGCCCAACGAGGGCAACTGGACCAACGTCCTCCAGAACACCGCGATTCTCTGGGACGGCCAGGTCCGCATGGCCAACCTCTCGATCATCTTCTCGCACTCGATCAACGGCGTCTCCGCGCTGCACACGCAGATTCTCAAGGACACCGTGTTCCACGAGTTCTATGAGATGATGCCGCACCGCTTCAACAACAAGACCAACGGCGTCACCCACCGTCGCTTCCTCGCCGAGGCCAACCCGGCCTACTCCAAGCTCATCACCGAGGCCATCGGTGACGGCTGGATGGACGACGCGATGGAGCTCGAGAAGCTCATCCCGTTCGAGCAGGACGCGAGCTTCCTCGACGGCATGGAGGTCGCCAAGAAGGCCGACAAGGAGCGTCTGGCCGCCTACATCAAGGAGACCTCGGGCGTCGAGCTCGACACCAACATGGTCTTTGACGTCCAGGTCAAGCGCTTCCACGCCTACAAGCGCCAGCTCCTCAACGTCTTCAAGGTCCTCGACGTCTACAACCGCATCCTCACGGACCCGAACTACAGCCCGCGTCCCACGGCGTTCATCTTCTCCGGCAAGGCGGCCCAGAGCTACACCTTCGCCAAGGAGGTCATCCGCCTCATCAACTCCGTCGCGGACGTCATCAACAACGACGAGCGCGTGAGCGACAAGATCAAGGTGGCCTTCGTGCCCAACTTCGCCGTCTCCAACGCGCAGCTCATCTACTCCGCGGCAGAGATCTCCGAGCAGATCAGCGTCGCCGGCGCCGAGGCCTCCGGCACCTCCAACATGAAGCTCATGATGAACGCGGCGATCACGCTCGGCACCCTCGACGGCGCCAACATCGAGATCTCCGAGCTCGTGGGTCCCGAGAACATCAAGATCTTGGGCCTGCACGCCGACGAGGTCGACGCGCTGCGCGCGTCGGGTCGCTACTACGCGTGGGACATGTACAACGGCGATCGCGACCGTCTCGGCCGCATCGTGGACATGCTCACCGACGGTTCGCTCGCGCGCCTCTCGGGCAACTTCGAGAGCATTCACGACTATCTCATGGTGGACAACGACCCGGATCTGGTCCTGCGCGACTTCCACGCCTACGTCCAGGCCTTCGACGAGCTCACCGGAGCCTACGGCGACCGCCGCGCTTGGAACCGCTCGGCGCTCCACAATACCGCCAAGGCCGGATACTTCTCCTCAGACCGAACGATTCGTGAGTACATGGGTGATATCTGGCACATTTAGGTGTAGTACTTGCCGGGGGCCTCGGGCCCCCGTGTGTTGGGTTGTCGAAAGGAGTGGGGGTATGAGCAAGAAAGAGTGCATCGCAATGCTCCTCGCCGGAGGGCAGGGCAGCCGTCTCGGTGCGCTGACGAGCAACGTGGCAAAGCCCGCCGTCTCGTTCGGCGGTAAGTTCCGCATCATCGACTTTGCTCTGTCGAACTGCGCGAACTCGGGCATCAACACGGTCGGCGTGCTCACGCAGTACCGTCCGTACCTGCTGCACAGCTACATCGGCACCGGCGAGGCGTGGAACCTCGACGAGCGCGGCGGCGGCGTCGCCATCCTGCCGCCCTTCGCCACGCAGACCGGTGGCGCCTGGTACGAGGGCACCGCTGACGCCGTGACGCAGAACCTCGGCTACATCGAGACCAACGATCCGGAGTACGTGCTCATCCTCTCCGGCGACCAGCTCTATCGCATGGACTACGCCGACATGCTGGCCACCCACAAGAGGAACAACGCGGACCTCACGATCGCCGTCATGCCGGTGCCCTGGGAGGAGGCCTCCCGCTTCGGCATCCTGACCGCCGATGACGACGGCCGCATCACCAAGTTCTCCGAGAAGCCCAAGAAGCCCGATTCAAACCTCGCCTCCATGGGCATCTACATCTTCAACGCCGACCTTCTCGTCGAGACGCTGAAGGAGGACGCCAACGACCAGAACTCCGCCCACGACTTTGGCGGCAACATCATCCCCAAGCTGCTGGCGGACGGAAAGCGCCTGTTCACCTACAAGTTCGAGGGCTTCTGGCGTGACGTCGGCACCATCTCCAGCTACCACGAGACGAGCATGGACCTCCTCGGGCCCAACCCCGCCTTCGACATCTTCAGCACCGACTTCCCGATCATGAGCAACGCCTCCACGCGCCCGCCTGCGTTCGTGGGCAAGGACGGCACGATCGACGACGCCCTCATCGCCAACGGCTGCCAGGTCTACGGCACGGTCAAGCACTCGATCCTCTCGACTGACGCCTACGTCGGCGAGCGCGCCACCGTCATCGACTCGGTGCTGCTCCCGGGCGCCGTGGTCAAGGACGGCGCCAACGTCGTCCGCGCGATTCTCGGCGAGAACTCCGTGGTCGAGGAGAACGTCAGCGTCGGCAGCGTCGACACCACCAAGGACACCGCCGTCATCGGCAACGACGTTGTCGTCGGAAAGGGGGAGAACTAGTCATGGAGAAGGTCATCGGCCTCATCACCTGCAACTACTCCGCCAAGGAGACCAGCGCGCTCACCGAGAGCCGCCCCGTGGCGTCGCTGCCGTACTTCAGCCGCTACCGCCTCGTTGACTTTGCCCTGTCCAACTTCGTGAACTGCGGGATCCGTACCGTGGGCATGGTCATGCCGTACAACTATCGCTCGATCATCGACCACGTGGGCTCCGGCAAGGACTGGGACCTCGACCGCAAGAACGGCGGCCTGTTCATCCTGCCCGGCTCCGCGTTCGGCACCTCGCGCACCGGCGCCCGCTTCCTGCTGCGCGACCTCATCCACAACAAGGCCTACTTCACGCGCAGCAACGCAGACGCCGTGATCTGCTCGACGGCCAACTTCGTCTTCAACATCGACCTCGACGAGATCTACGAGGCGCACAAGGCGTCCGGTGCCGACATCACGGTCCTCACCAAGACGGCATCCGAGAAGGACACCGACGTGACCGCCTTCGACGTCATCGACGGCCGCGTCCAGGGCGTGCGCCAGGGCGTCAACTTCGGCGACACGATGTTCCTCGACTGCTTCATCATCAACCGCCAGCTGCTGCTCGACATGTTCGACTGGTACGCGCCGACGGACTACCTCGACCTCTTCGAGGCGATGGCCGGCGACTTTGGCCGCGTCGACGTGCGCACCTACGAGTTCGGCGGCTACGTCGCGCCGATCTTCAACAAGCGCAGCTACTTCCGCGCCAACATGGACCTGCTCGACCCGCGCATCACCGCCGAGCTCTTCCCCGCGGACCGCTCGATCAAGACCAAGACGCACGATACGCCTCCCGCCAAGTTCGAGGTGGGTTCCCGCGTGCTCAACTCCGCTGTGGCCTCGGGCGACCGCATCTACGGCAGCGTGAGCGACTCCATCCTGGGCCGCAACGTCATCGTCGAGGCGGGCGCCACGGTTCGCAACTCCATCGTGATGCAGGGCTGCGTCGTCAAGAGTGGCGCGCGGGTCGAGAACGCCATCGTGGACCGCGGCAACGTGGTCCCCGCCGGCACCGAGCTGCGCGGCACGCCCGAGGAGGTCCTCATCACCGAGAAGGCCCACGAGTAGGCGAGGGGGAGTTCCATGGCAACCACAGCCAAGCGCAGGAAGCTGCGCGTGCTCTTCGCGTCCTCCGAGGCCGTGCCCTTCGCCAAGACGGGCGGCCTGGGTGACGTGGCGGGCTCGCTGCCCCGCGCTCTCAAGCACGCCGGCGCCCGCGTCGCCGTGATCCTGCCCAAGTACGCGAGCATCCCGCAGGAGTACAAGGACCAGATGAAGCACGTAGCCGACTTCTACGTGCCGCTCGCCTGGCGCAACGAGTACTGCGGCATCGAGAAGCTCACGCTCCAGGATCTTGACTTCTACTTCGTGGACAACGAGGCCTACTTCAAGCGCGACGGTCTCTACGGCTACTTCGACGACGGCGAGCGCTTCGCGTTCTTCTCGAAGGCCATCTGCGAGGCCATCGCCAAGGTGCCGGAGCTCGAGTGCGACGTCCTGCACTGCAACGACTGGCAGACGGCGCTCTGCTGCGTCTTCCTGCGCGAGTTCTATCAGCAGGTCCCGCAGTGCGCCAACGTCAAGACCGTCTTCACGATTCACAACGTGAAGTTCCAGGGCCAGTACAGCGACAAGGTCCTCGAGGAGGTGCTGGGCCTCGCCCACATCCCCGCCGCGCGCGACCAGCTCTACTGCGACCGCGACTCCATCAACTACATGAAGGGCGCCCTCTGCTACACGGACTTCCTCACCGCGGTGAGCCCGAGCTACGCCTACGAGCTGCAGATGCCCTTCTACGGCGAGGGCCTCGACGACATCTTCCGCCGTCGCCAGAACGTGCTGCGCGGCATCCTCAACGGCATCGACCAGACCATCTGGGACCCCGCGACCGACCCCATGATCCCGGCCAACTACACGGCCAAGGAGCTGGAGAACAAGGCGGAGTGCAAGCGCGCCCTCCAGGAGGAGCTGGGCCTGGCCCAGGACCCCACGCGCCCGCTCGTCGTCTCCATCGGCCGCCTCACGGACCAGAAGGGCCTGGGCCTCGTGCGCTACGCGATGGACCACCTCATGCAGCGCGGCGTCCAGGTGGCCATTCTCGGTACGGGCGACAAGGACCACGAGGACGCCTTCCGCTACTTCGACGCCAAGTACGGCGACCAGATGTGCGCGCGCATCGCCTTTGACAACGCGCTTTCGCACCGCATGTACGCCGGCGGCGACCTCCTCATCATGCCGTCCGAGTTCGAGCCGTGCGGCCTCTCCCAGATGATCGCCATGCGCTACGGCACGCTGCCCGTGGTCCGCGAGACCGGTGGCCTGCGCGACTCCGTCATGCCGTACAACAAGTACACCGGCGAGGGCACGGGCTTCTCGTTTGCCAACATGAACGCCGACGAGATGGCCGACACGCTTCTCGGCGCCTGCGAGATCTTCTGGACCGAGCCCGAGACCTGGCGTAAGATTCAGCTCCAGGCGATGGACGCGGACTTCAGCTGGCGTCGCGCCGCGAACGACTACATGGACATCTACCATGACCTCCACCCGGAGATCATCAGGTACAACAAGAGGAGAGACTAGCGTTTGAGAGCACGCCACGTAACCTCAGAGCGTGAGTACAGGTCTCCATTCGGTGCCGTCCAGTTGGGCGGCACCGTTTCGCTGAGCATAGACGTGTGGGAGGATGACGTCACCTTCTGCACCCTGCGCGTGTGGACCGACGCCCGCGGCGAGGAGCTCATTGAGATGCGCGGCGCCGAGTACGCCGGCGGGCTGCGCTTCACCGCCACGTACAAGCCGGCCGAGACCGGTGTCGTCTGGTACAGCTTCGACATCGAGGCGAGCGACGGTGCGGTGTGGCGCTACGGCGCGCGCGAGGGGTGGACCACCGGAGAGGGCGCCTTCGCCTATGGCGACCCCCCGTCGTTCCAGATCACGGTCTTCTCGCCCCGCGCCCGCCAGCCGCGCTGGTACCGGGAGGGCATCGTCTACCAGATATTCCCCGACCGCTTTGCGCGCGGCGAGGACTGGCGCGAGCGCGCGGCGGACACGCTGGCGGTGCGCCGAAAGGGCGGCCCCGACCGCGAGGTGCTCGAGGACTGGGACACGCCGCCCACCTATCGTCGTCTGGAGAACGGCGACGTTGCGTGCTGGGACTTCTACGGAGGCACGCTCGAGGGCATCCGCGAGAAGCTCGACTACCTTGAGGACCTGGGCATCACGACCCTCTACCTCAACCCCGTCTTTGAGGCGGCGAGCAACCACCGCTACGACACGGCCGACTATCTGCGCATAGACCCGCTGCTCGGTGACGAGCAGAGCTTCCGCGCCCTCTGCGTCGACGCCGAGGAGCACGGCATCTCCGTCATCCTGGACGGCGTCTTCAACCACGTGGGCGCGGACTCGCGCTACTTCAACCGCTTTGGCACCTACGCCGAGCCGGGTGCGTGGCAGGGCGAGGCCTCGCCGTATCGTGACTGGTTCACCTTCAACGAGGATGGCACCTACGCCGGCTGGTGGGGCGACCAGAACCTCCCGGCCGTGCGCTCTGACTGCGAGGCGTTCCACGAGCTCGTGTGCGGACGCGCCGGCGTCATCCGTCGGTGGCTGCGCCAGGGCGCGCGGGGCTGGCGTCTCGACGTCGCCGACGAGCTCACGGACGAGTTCATCGTCCAGATCAAGCGCGCGCTGCTGTCCGAGAAGCCCGATGGCGTGCTGATCGGCGAGGTCTGGGAGGACGCCTCCCACAAGATGGCATACGGCAAGCTGCGCCAGTACTTCCAGGGTGCCGAGCTCGACGCCACGATGAACTACCCGGTGCGCACCGCCCTTCTCGCCTACATCCGGGGCGATATGGGTGCGAGCGAGCTTGCGGCGCGCCTGGAGGAGCTACGCGAGAACTACCCGCGCGACAACTTCTACTCCGCGCTCAACCTGCTGGGCAGCCACGACCGCGAGCGCCTCTTCACGGTGCTCGGCGGCGCGCCCGACCCGGACACGATCCCCGAGGACGAGCGCGCGGGGTGGCGCCTCTCCGACGACCAGGTGGGCCTTGCGAAGGCGCGCCTGTGGGTGATGGCGCTCCTGCAGATGACGCTGCCCGGCGTCCCGTGCGTCTATTACGGCGACGAGCGCGGGGTCGAGGGCTTCCGCGACCCCTACAACCGCGCGAGCTTCCCGTGGGACGGCGGCAAGCGTGACTGTACCGACATCTACCGCAACGCGATCGCGGTCCGCAAGATGCTGCCGCACCTGCTGGTGGACGGCGAGTTCGAGCCCTTCTCGTCCGGTGAGGACGTCTTTGGCTTCTGGCGCCGCGGCAAGGACGAGCGCGTGTGCGTGCTCGTCAACGCGAGCCTCTCCGAGGCGCACACCGTCAAGGTCCCCGTGGGCGACAAGCAGGTGAGCGATGTCGTCTCCGGGCGCGTGCCGCACCTGAGCCACGGTCAGGCCGAGGTCTTCCTCTGGCCGCTTGGCACCGCGGTGCTGCACTTCCACGACGAGCAGCGCCTCCAGGCGCCGCTCGAGCGCGGCATGGGCGTGCTCTGCCACATCACCTCCGTCCCCAACGGCGGCTGGCCCGGCACCCTCGGCGCCCCGGCGCGCCGCTGCATCGACTGGCTCGCCGCGGGCCACCGCTCTC
>ENA-UOOD01004160-UOOD01004160.1-human-gut-metagenome-genome-assembly--contig:-CS67-NODE-4160-length-11442-cov-35.269781_pt1 | contig 11442 bp, 8 predicted proteins | sample MGYA00242464_ERZ724011 | MGnify/ENA metagenome assembly ERZ724011 | reverse complement strand
CTCCTGGAGCGGAAATACAATATTGTAGGTGTGGTCACAGTGGCTGACAAGCCGAGTGGCCGGGGACAGAAAGTCAACGAAAGCGCGGTCAAGAAGTTCGCTGCCGAGCACGGCATTCCGGTTCTGCAGCCTGTGAAACTGAAGGATCCGGAGTTCCTGAAGCAGCTCAAGGCCATGAAGGCCGATCTCTTCATCGTGGTGGCTTTCAGGATGTTGCCGGAAGAGGTATGGGGAATGCCTAAGCTTGGCACGTTCAATCTGCACGCGGCGCTTCTGCCACAGTACCGTGGAGCGGCTCCTATCAACTGGGCCGTGATCAACGGAGAGACCAGAACCGGCGCGACGACGTTCATGATCGACAAGGACATTGACACGGGAGGGATCATCCTGCGTCAGGGTATCAATATTTCAGACACCGACACCGCCGGGGATGTGCACGACAAACTGATGGAGATCGGCGCGGAATTGGTTGTACAGACGACTCAGGGCATAATCGAGCGCAATGTGGACACGCGTGTCCAGAGAAGTTTCATACAGGGTTCCGAGGTATTGAAGCCGGCACCGAAGCTTTCGCGCGAGTTGTGTCACATTGACTGGAACGATTCCACCAAACAGATCTACAATCTCATACGTGGTTTGAGTCCTTATCCGGCAGCGTTCACCGAACTCGTCAAGGAAGGTAGCGCTCCGGCCCAGTTGAAGATCTTCACGGCCGAAAAGGTCGATGAGCCTGTCGAAGGAACCATTCCGGGCCGAATCCTCACCGACGGCAAGACCTACCTCCACATCACCACCGCCGACGGAGCCATCTCCCTGAAGGACGTGCAGATAGCCGGCAAGAAGCGGATGGACATCAAAGCCTTCCTCGCCGGATTCCGCGAGCCGGAACTCTACACCACTACCGCCGGCACCTCCAAGGCCGAAATCGCCAAAACAAAGGCATAATGGAAGCGGTCATCCTCGAATGCGGCGACTTTCCTAAAAAGGAATATCCCCGCGAGCTTCTCCGCCGGGCGGATGTGATAATCTGCTGCGACAGGGCGTTGGACACGTTTCTCCGGCACCGGGACAAGATATTCAAAGACCTCAGGGATCCGGATGCCATCATCGGGGATATGGATTCCATCTCGCCGAAGCATCTCAAGGAATATTCCCGCATCGCCATAAGAGAAGAAGAGCAGGAGACAAACGACCAGACCAAGGCGTTCCGCTACCTGCTGGAGCATTGGCCGGAAGTCAAGACCGTGCACATTCTCGGTGCTACAGGCAAGCGTGAGGCCCACACCCTCGGCAACCTTGGACAGATTATGGAATATGCCCGGCTTTACGGAGCCAGCGGTAATCCTGATGAAGACAGAATATATGTCGATGCGGTGTCCGACTATTCAACGGCTTTCGCATTGACGGACTCCTGCGAGCTTTTCGTCGGCGAAGGCAGGGCCGTGTCCATATTCAGCCCTGATAATTCTTTGAATATCAAGTCCGAGGGATTGGTATGGCAGACCAGTGGAGTGGTTTTCGACAACTGGTGGCAGGCAACCCTCAACCGGGCTTCGGCCGATGTTGTCAAGCTGACGTTCTCGCACAAGTCAATGGCGTTGGTGATTCTGGATTAATATCATTTCAGGATTTTTCTTTATCTTTACGGAACATTTCGGCTTACAAACACTATGCTCCGAATAATTAGAATCACTCTGGCGGCGATCTGCTTCGTTGCAGTCACGCTGCTGTTTCTGGACTTCACCGGAACACTTCATCTTTGGTTCGGATGGCTCGCCAAAATCCAGTTCCTGCCGGCTGTCCTGGCCCTCAACTTCGTTGTCATCGCCATTCTGCTGGTACTGACACTGCTTTTCGGCAGAATCTACTGCTCGGTGATATGCCCGTTGGGTATATTCCAGGACTGCGTGTCCAACCTCAGTTCCAGGAGAAAAGGCAAGAAGGCAAGGTTCTCATATTCAAAGGAAATCAAATGGCTGCGCTACGGGGTGTTGGTGCTGTTCGTGATCGCGCTGGTCGCCGGGCTCAATGCTCTTGTAGCGCTTCTGGCTCCATACAGCGCTTACGGTAGAATGGTGCAGAGTCTGCTCGCGCCGGTTTGGCAGTGGGGCAACAACCTGCTCGCCTGGATCGCCGAGAGGCAGGATAGTTATGCGTTTGTGACAAAGGATGTTTGGCTGAAGAGTCTGCCGACTTTGATCGTGGCGGCGGTGACATTTGTCGTCGTGGTGGCCCTCGCCTGGAGGAACGGCAGAACCTATTGCAACACAATCTGTCCGGTGGGAACCACGCTGAGTTTCTTCTCGCGGTTCGCTATGTTCCGTCCGGTGATCGACAAGTCAAAGTGCAAGAGCTGCCACGCCTGCGAAAGGAAGTGCAAGGCGGCCTGCATTGATGTTGACAACCATAAGATTGACTATAGCAGATGTGTCGATTGCTTTGACTGCATTGATTCTTGCCGGCTCGGAGCGCTCAAGTACCGGTTTGCCTGGGGAAGAGGGGTTGGTTCGGGCTCCACGGGAGCAAAAACGCCACAAAACGCGCCTGTCGGGAGTAAAATGACCTCCAACGAGAGCAAAAACGGCCAAAATCGCTCCTCAGCAGCTCCGACTCCGGTCGCAGAGCCTGTGGTTCGACATGGCTCACCAACCGCCGAAGTAACCGACAACGGCAAAGGTGTCTCAACAATTGATGCGACATCTCCGGTCGCTGAGCCTGTCGAAGCGACCGACAAAGGAAGAAGAGCCTTCTTGGTAGGCGGTGCCGCTGTCATCAGAGGATCACTCTTGTCTTCCATTCCGATGAGGGCCGAAGAAGAGGAGATCAAGGACAAGAAGCGAGATGGAGGATTCGCCGAGGTGCTTCCAAAGAAAGCCCCGAACAGAAAAACGCCTATTACTCCATTCGGTTCCGAGAGCGTGGAGAAGTTCTATAAGCACTGTACGGCCTGCCAGCTCTGCGTGACCGTCTGCCCGAACAATGTTCTCAGACCATCCTCCAGACTTGAGCACCTGATGCAACCAGAGATGTCTTTTGAGAAAGGCTACTGCCGTCCGGAATGCGTGAAATGCTCCGAGGTCTGCCCTGCTGGAGCCATCCTGAAGATCACTCCTGAGGAGAAAACCGAATGGAAGGTCGGCACTGCCGGCGTGGACTATGACCTCTGTGTCGTGAACCGTGACGGGGTCAGCTGCGGAAACTGTGCCCACCACTGCCCTGTCGGAGCGATCAGGATGGTCAGGAAGAATCCTGATGACGAGAAGAGCCCAAGGATCCCTTCGGTCAACGAGGAGAAGTGCATCGGCTGCGGAGCGTGCGAGAATCTCTGCCCGTCCCGCCCGATAAGCGCCATCACCGTCAATGGGTACAGTGTTCATCATAATGTGTAACCGGTCTTTGAGACAAGCCTTCTGAAGGGACATATTCAGAAAAAGCGGTCTCGACAAATTCCACGAATATGAAAGAGAATATTAACAGAAGAGAATTTCTCAAACAAGCCGGTGCCGGGACAGCGGCCGTGGGAGCCGTGGCTCTTGCCGGAGCGTGCGCCCCTAAGAAGACAGCCGAGGCCATCCTTGACGATGGTTCCAGTGAAGATGTGCCGGAGAACGGTAAGATGGAGATGCGTGAGAATCCGGGCAACGGGGACATGGTTTCCCTGCTGGGTTACGGATGTATGCGCTTCACGATGAAGAAGGACGAGAACGGTAAGGATATCGTGGATCAGGAGAACGCCAACAAACTGATTGACTACGCCTTGGCTCACGGAGTCAACTACTACGACACATCTCCGGTCTATCTCCAGGGACTTTCCGAGGAGGCTGTAGGCAATGCACTCAGCAGACATCCAAGGAACTCCTACTACATCGCCACGAAGCTGTCCAACTTCAGTGATCATTCCAAAGCGGCATCCCTGAAACTGTACAACGACTCGTTCAGGTACCTCCAGACAGACTATCTGGACTACTACCTGCTTCACTCTCTCGGCCGTGGAGGCCTGGAGGCTTTCGATGACAGGTTCGTGAACAACGGAATGATGGATCTGCTTCAGGCAGACCGAGAGAAAGGCAAGATACGTCAACTCGGACTTTCATTCCACGGAAACCAACAGCAGTTCGACGAGCTACTGAAACTGCACGACAAGTACCACTGGGATTTCGTGCAGATCCAGATGAACTATTTCGACTGGAAACACGCTGACGGCCAGCGCAATGTCAACGCCGAGTACCTGTACGACGAGCTGGACAAGAGGGAGATTCCGATCGTGGTTATGGAGCCTCTCCAAGGTGGCCGTCTGGCCAATCCGGCGGAAAGTGTCGTGAACAGGCTAAAGGAGCGTGATCCGAAAGCCTCACTCGCTTCGTGGGCGTTCAGATTCGTGGGATCGTACCCGAGAATCCTGACGGTGCTGAGCGGAATGGTCTATCAGGAACATCTTGAGGACAACCTGCGCACATTCAAGGACTTCAAGTACTTGACCGACGAGGAGAAAGAGTTCCTCGGCACCGAGATCGCCGGCATAATGGCCAGCTTCCCGACCATCAACTGCAACGACTGCAAGTACTGTATGCCATGCCCTTACGGAGTCGATATTCCGGGAATATTCAAGCACTACAACGAATGCGTCAACGAGGGCGAGATCGCCCAGAGCACCGAGCAGGAGAATTACCGCAAGCTGCGCCGGGCCTATCTCGTGAGCTACGACCGGGCCATCCCGTCCGTCCGCCAGGCCAACCACTGCATCGGTTGCAAACAGTGCATCGAGCATTGCCCTCAAAGCATCTCCATTCCTCGTGAGCTCCGCCGCATCGAGGCCTACGTCGAGAAGTTGAAAAGGAACACATTGTAATGAATATAATCTATGCGATGCTTCGACAATAGATACGCCAAAGCGACAGAAGCACCAACACAGAAGAAAAATATTCGTCACAGACGCTGAATATTCAAAGGTTTTGATTATCTTTGCAGTCCGCAACTAAAAATGCGGACCATTGGAGAGATGCTCGAGTGGCTGAAGAGGCACGCCTGGAAAGCGTGTGGCCTCCTAAAGGGGCTCGCGAGTTCGAATCTCGCTCTCTCCGCGAATTTTTAACGGCTTTGCAGATTGTTCCGCAAAGCCGTTTTTGTATTATGTTTATGTCCAGTCACTTCGACAGGCTCAGTGACTGACTTACATTAATCGGTTCGATTATCCCAATACGCCTAACAAAAAAAGGGAACCCGCATACTGCGGATCCCCATACCAATTATAAATGAAATCGATTCTTTGATTGATTGTTACTCGACTTTGATTGCAACCTCTCCGGTCTTGCCGTCCTTGTCGGTCACGGTAAGTGTGGTGGTTCCGGCCTTGACACCCTTCACGGTGATGGCAGCCTCTTTCACGATGGCGGTAGCGACAGCCGGATCCGTAACCTTCACTGTGTATGGAGCGGTACCTGACTTGACTGTGACAACCTCTTCCTTCTCAACTCCGACAGTAACCTCGGCCTTGTCAAACTCCAGCTTCTCTGCCGCAGCCTTTACCGTTACGGTAAACGAACCCGTCGTCTGATTTTTGTCTACTACAGAGATCGTGGCTGTTCCCCCTGCCACTCCTGTAACAGTGATCTTTTCTTTCTCCACCTTCACTGTGGCTATCTTCTCATCGCTTGACTTTACCGTGAAAGGCTGTGTGCCGTTCTTCACGGTAACCTCAACGGTCTTACCAACCTCAACCTCAGCCTTCGTCACACTGAATGTAAGAGGATCCGGAGTTTTGTTTTCGTTCTTGTTGCAAGAGACGAATGCGAATGAGCAGAGGCAGAGGGCTGCCGTCACAACTGAACTGAAAAAACTTTTCATTAGTTTAAATCTTTAATTGTTAATAATAGTTTAAGTACCGTAAGACCGTTCCCGGTCCGACGCATTACTAAATCATCTCCGCCGGAAACCTTGCATAAAGTTTTCAAAAAATTCACCAGAAGCCGAGACCCTTAAACACGCCGTGGCGGATAAATCATTATAAATGAATATATTGAATAGGTCATCCAGTCCTTGTTTTAGCAGGAGAACAATATAGCAACAGACGAATAATCAGGATATTAGCCGCCACGCAAATATTAACATATACCCGAGAACAGAACATAGACACTAGCGAGTGGGTTGGCTTTCGATCTGGATGTCCGTGCCGAGGGCAGAATTGATGAGGTTCAGGATTTCCTGGAGGGAGGACGTGGAGAACTCTCCGCTCAGGCGGCGGGATTCACCGGACGAATGGCCGGCATCAAAAGCAACGAGCGTGACATCGTAATATTCAGAGAGCTCGGAGAGAACTTCTGGCAGCGGGGTGTTGTCGTAGATAAACTCGCCGGTGGCCCATGCGGCAGGGTTAGGGTGTTTCGGAGTGATTTCAACTGGCTTTGACGCAGCCGGATCCAAAACCGCGGACTGTCCCTTGGTCAGGATCAGGGCTTCTTCGCCAGACCTTATGGCAGAGAAGAGGACCTTGCCCGAGACAACGCTCACGCTGATGGAGTCCGCGCCTCGGTCACTGAGCTTGCCAAAGTGACCGTGGGTATCGCTGCGGCGGTGCGCTTCGACAGGCTCAGCGACAGAGTTAGCGTGAGCATCAACCTGAAAGCGGGTGCCGAGGACTTTGACGAAACCGGATCCGGCATCAACACGGAAAGGGGCGCGGTCATCGTGACGGACGTTGAAATAAACCTTGCCTGTCATCTGGACCAGACGCTTGTCCTTGTGCTTCTGGAGACGAAGGGTGGATCCAGGGGCAAGGGTAACGGACGAGGAATCCGGAAGAGTGAAGGTCTGGGCAATGTCGTAGGCGGCATAGTCGGTCCATGAGGTTAGCCATGAAAGATAAAGGAATATGCCGACAGCGGCCACTGCCGCGACTCCGGCGATGCGTTTCAACATCACAGTGCGCTTCGACAGGCTCAGCGACCGACGCAAGGAGCCGTTCTGCGACCGTGCCAAGGCTTTCTTCGGGTCAAAGCGGTTCTCTTCGTAGGACTTGGCCACGAAGTCTATCATTCTGTCTTCGTTGGTTTTCATGCAATTCCTTTCTTATATTCCGATTTCGGACACTTCGACAGGCTCAGCGACCGGACTTTTACCTTTACCGGAGACGCATTTGAAGAAATATGTCACCGTGCCTCTTTGGACGGATTCTGACGAATAATCATAGAATACGGTCTCCGCTTTTATGGACAAGACATCGAAATCCTTAAACTCACAAACAATGTCCTTGAACACATAAAGCTGTTTCTTATATCCCATATCGTCTTCAAATTCCCGTCCTGGAAAGGTTAACGACTGCGGGAATGTTCCATCGGCTTCGATCTCAAAAGCCTCGTACAAACTATATGGCTCCCACCATACTTCCGACCGCCAATTTGGGTAGATATACAGTTGAGCGACCCTGCATTCCCAGACAATTCTAACTTTATATGCAAAGGTTTCATCCATATCCACATTGAGATGGCGCAGCTCGCGGCCACCCATAGCCGTGGATAATTCCGTCAGGAAATCCGGATCCGAGATCCCGTCATCATTCAGGTCAATTCTGCCTTCACTCCATTCAGCGGATTCGAGGGCATATTCACCGACAATCCGGTCCATCGTGGCGGTGGCGGCGTCGGACATCCAATAGTCGATCTTCTCCTGACAGGAACAAAGCAACAGGAGAGCCGCAAGAGCATATTCAATTCGTTTCATATCAGTCGATTTCATAGTCAGTGGATGTCATCACGGAGACGAAGCCGATGCCGTCGCCGGTCACATTCGTCGGATAAGGCTTGTCGGCGAAGAACGTCAGACCGGCAAGGTCAGAGTTCTCAAACCAAGCGGCGTTGATGTAGTTGTAGGTCTGGCGGTCAAGAGCCAGAAGACGCACCGTCACTCCAGAAAGCCCACCCCTCCGCAAAGAGATTCTGAATATGTGGGAGCCTCCTTCAAATCCAGTGTCAGTGAATATATTGTACTCATTGGCGAAATAATCGGACTCGGAAAAACTAAGGTTGATTCCGGGATTAAGAAGCGGTTCGCTTGAATTGTCTATTTCCAATCGCTTATTGTAGGCATAGCCGAAATTCCAGGCCTGAAGCATATAATAGTTTTTCTCGCCAGGCTTGTCTTTCACGTGAACTCCCATTCCAAGAGTCTTGATGTAGTCACTGCCTTTGGAAGACTTCTTATAAAGATGAGTCGTGTCCACTCCGGCAATGACAGGCGCATCCAAGGCCACTGCCGTCGCCTCAGCCCTCATCCCTTCAGACTCCACGACAATCCTGACCTCGTCCCCGGCCTCGAAATCAGCCCTGAATCTGAACACATTATGATACAACAGGCCATCCGCTTTCTCAACATTATCAGAGGTCGCCACCAGTTCACCATTGACCCAACATTCAAGATGGCCGGACTTCAATTTTTCCGCCTTTTCGTGAGTGCTGACACCGACGCAGACAGTGTGTGTCGTGTCGCCCGTTGACATCAAGGCGTTGACCAGCAGCATCTTCTCCGGACCGGGCAGATCTACGGGGATATATTCCTCACAAGAGATAAAAGCCATCGAGGCGACAAGGGCAAGTATGAATATCTTAGTTCGCATATTCATTAGAATTTAAAGGTATAACTGAACGACGGCAGGAAAGTGAGGAAAGAGCGCTTCGAGATCGCGGGCTTCCACTCCCCTTCCTTCTCGTAGGCGTCATAGACACACCAGGAAGGGTTCTGCGCGCAGTAGAGGTTGTATATTCCGAAATTCCAGATCCGCTCGCCGTGGCGTTTTTGCTTCCGGAAGTTGACGCTCACATCAAGGTGATGCGTCGGAGGCAGACGGTAGTTGTTGCGTCCGCTTACATAGTCAACAGCTACATCATCGCCGTCAGGGGTGATGAACGCCGAGCCTCTGGTCGGGATGGTCATGCAGTTTCCGCTGAGAAACGCCCAAGAAGCGGTGAGGTCGATTCTTGAGTTGAATTTATGGTTCACAGTGGCATTGATTACGTGCCTCCGGTCGAACTGAGCAGGGAACCAGCGGCCATCGTTGATGCTGCCGTCACGGAAGATTCTCTCCGCTTTGGAGAGGGTGTACGCCAAGGTGCCGGTGGTCTTGCCGACAACTTTGCGGGCATAGAGTTCCAGTCCGTAGGCTCGTCCCTCTCCCATCGAGACGTTGTCCTCCCAATTGACGGAAGATGACAGGGCTAGACGGCCGTCTTTATATTCAAGTACATTGTCTGTCCTCTTGTAGTAGCCTTCAAGGGAGAATTCCCAACCTTTCAGGCCGGTGTAATACGCTCCGGCTGAGACGAGGTCTGATGTCACGGGACGGATCTCGGCGGTGATCGGCACCCAAAGGTCGGTTGGGATGTCCAGAGTCCCGGAGGTCAACTGATGGACGTACTGCGACATCCTTGAATATGCCGCCTTGGCCGACCAGTCGTCAGAGATGTCGAATTTGGCGGAGATTCTTGGCTCGGGGCAGAAATAGAACCTGCCCCTCACATTAAACAGGCTCAGATGCAGGCCCGGATTCACAGTCAAGCGGTTGCCGATGGAGATGTCGTCCTCGACGTAGAGAGACATCTCGTTGCCGTTCACCTGTCGGCTGGCCGCGTCGCTGTAAGTCGTGTCGGCGAAGACACGGCTGTCGTTCACGTTCCGGACATTGGACTTTGTGATTTCCGGTCGGTAGCCGTGACGGACATATTCTCCGCCGAACTTGATCAAATGGTTGGTTGAAGGAGTATAGTCAAAATCCGCCTTGAGACCCGCGTCAAGGATTCCGGAGGAGTAGTCGCTGACGCTCCGGAACGAAGTCTCGCCAAGTTCGGATTTCTCCAAGTTTTCCGTGACAGAGTGTATTCCCATCCGATAAAGGTTGCCGTAGGCTGTGAAATCAGCGAACAGTTTGTTGTTGAATATGTAGGTCCACCTTGCGGACAGCACATTGTTGCCCCAGTTCAAGTTCAGGTTGGACTCATCCTCGGTCAGCATCGTGTAAGGCTCGTAATCCGAGCCATAGAACCGCTTGCTGGATTTGGATTTGTCCTCGTAGCGGAAATAGTCCCGTCCGCTGTAGAACCCGATCCAACCTCTGCTCCGATCGGAGAACTTGTGCGAGACCTTGGCATTGACATCGTAGAAGGCGTAGTTCAGCGGACTGCCCGCCCATTTGATGACACGATCGAAAAGGAACGTGTGCATCCCTCTTGCGCTCAGGGAGAAAGTCGTGTTCCCGTTCTTCAAAGGTCCTTCCAGATGGAATTTCTCGGCAAGAAAGCCGGCGGTGACGCTTCCTGAGATTTTCTTAGAGTTGCCGTCGTTGGTACGCACGTCCACCACGCTGGAGACCCTGCCGCCGTACCGCGCCGGGAAAGAGCCTTTGTAGACCGTGACTTTCTTGACGGCTTCGGGAGTGAAAACAGACAACAGTCCGAAAAGATGGCTGACATTGTAAAGCGATGTCCCGTCCAGAAGCATCAGATTCTCGTCCGCGCCGCCTCCACGGACGTATATTCCCGAAAAGCCTTCGTTGCCGCCTTGCACGCCAGGCATCATCTGGAGGGTCTTCAGAACATCCTTCTCGCCGAGGACAACCGGAGTGTTGGCGATGAGCTCGTTAGGGACTTCAATCGCCCCCATATACGTGGAGCGGATTCCGGCATCCTTGCGGGCGGTTATCCGCGCGCTCCTGATCTCTGCAGACGAAGCCAATGCCACATTTAGCGTGAGATCCTTTTTCAAGGAGATTCTCTTTGTCTTGGAGGCGCATCCTATGTAGGAATATGTCAGTTCTACCTCTCCCTCCGGAATGGTCAGGGAATAGAATCCGAAGTTGTTGGTGGAGGTGCCGGTCATTCCTGCCGCTGAGCGGCCTTCCTTACCGGTCCCTGTGTTTCCAACCCGGCCGGTCGCTGAGACACTTTGGGTCGCAGAGCCTGTCGAAGCGACAACTCCCGCCCCGATCAGCGTCTCCCCCGTCGCCTCGTCCGTGACATACCCACAAACCGTATAATGTTTCTTGGCCGGAACGTCACGTGTCAGAACCACATACCCGCCACGAACCTCCCACTTGATTCCCGTTCCTTCCAGAAGTCTGCCCAAGGCCTTCTCCAGCGTCAGCCCCTCGACGGAAGTCCCCTCATAGTTCTTATCAAGAAGTTTCCCGAGTTCCGAATCATAAACAAACCGCACACCTAACCGCTCCTTGAGCCTGTCCAAGTTCATTGAGACCGTCTCATTATCTTGCGAAAGACAGTCAAACGAGACTTGTGGCAAAGCAAGAATCACCAGTAAAACACCTTTGATAAGATTTTTCATCATCTCTCATTTTAAAACTCATCTACTGCCCGAATCCTATTAGGGTAGTTTCACAAGTAAGACGCAGCGATTCTAAAAAGTACCATCCTTTTTCTGAAATATTCTCAAATATAACAA
>ENA-UOOD01004154-UOOD01004154.1-human-gut-metagenome-genome-assembly--contig:-CS67-NODE-4154-length-11450-cov-19.283282_pt1 | contig 11450 bp, 7 predicted proteins | sample MGYA00242464_ERZ724011 | MGnify/ENA metagenome assembly ERZ724011 | reverse complement strand
CGGAGGATGGTGCGGCCGGTGGTGGTCTTGCCGCAGCCGGACTCGCCCACCAGACCCATGGTGGTGCCGCGCTTGAGGTTGAAGGTGACGCCGTCCACGGCCTTCACGTAACCCACGGTCTTGTTGAGCATACCGCCCTTGATGGGGAAGTATTTCTTCAGGTCCTTGACCTGGAGGATATACTGAGGATCGTACTGGACCTGCTCCTCAGCGGTCTTCTTGACATCAGCCATTCTGAGCGTCCTCCTTTCCGTAGTAACGGTAGCAGCTGACCATATGGGTGGGGGACAGCTGGATCATGTGAGGATACTCACCCTGGCAGCCTTCCACGCACATTTCGCAGCGATCCTTGAAATAGCAGTAGTTGGGCATGTTGATGGGGTTGGGGACCTTGCCGGGGATGGAATACAGCTTATCCACCTTCTTACCGACCATGGGCTTGGAGGCCATCAGGCCGATGGTGTAGGGGTGAGCGGGATTGGCGAAGATCTCCTGGGCGGTGCCCTTTTCCACCACGCGGCCGGCGTACATGACCACCACATAGTCTGCCATCTCGGCGATGACACCCAGGTCGTGGGTGATCAGCATGATGGAGGAGTTGATCTTATCCTTTAGGTTGCGCAGCAGGTCCAGAATCTGGGCCTGGATGGTCACGTCCAGAGCCGTGGTGGGCTCGTCGGCGATGATCAGGCGGGGATTGCAGGACAGGGCCATGGCGATCATGACACGCTGACGCATACCGCCGGACAGCTCGTGGGGGTACATCTTATAGACGCCCTCGCTGTTGGCGATGCCGGCCATCTCCAGCAGATGGATGGAGCGGGCCTTGATGTCCTCGGGGGTCTTGCCCTCACCGTCGTGCAGGGCAATGACCTCGTCCAGCTGGGCGCCGATGCGGAAGACCGGGTTCAGGCTGGTCATGGGCTCCTGGAAAATCATGGACATGTAGTTGCCGCGGAGCTTCTGCATCTGCTCGATGGGGGTCTTGGTGATATCATAAGCCTTGCCGTTGCCCAGATTCAGGCGAATCTCGCCCTCCACAATCTGGCCCTGGGGCCGCTGAAGCAGCTGCATGATGGACAGGCTGGTAACGGACTTGCCGCAGCCAGACTCACCCACCACGCCCACGGTCTTGCCGATGGGCACATCAAAGGAGACGCCGTCTACCGCGCGGACGGTACCCACGTCAGAGAAGAAGTAGGTGTGCAGGTTCTCGATCTCCAGGGAGTTATTCTCGTCGTGCATCTTGGTGAGGAATTCCTCCTCAGGCACGTTCTTGCGCTTGTGCAGCTTTTCAAACTGGTCCGTGATCTTGCGGTTCTCCCGGGAAATCCGGCGAGACTCCTTGGCGGACAGATAGCCGCTTTCGTTTTTCTTAGCCATATGATCTCCTCCTTCCTCAGCGCTTCATCTTCGGGTCAAAGGCATCCCGCAGACCGTCGCCAACCAGGTTGAATGCCAGAACCGTCAGCAACAGCAGCACGCCGGCGGGGATCCAGATGAACCAATAGGTGGTCAGAACGTGGGTGTTATTGACGTCGCTGATGATATTGCCCCAGGAAGCGAAGGGGAACTTGACGCCCAGGCCCAGGAAGGACAGGGTAGCCTCGGTGATGATGACGCTGCCCAGGCCCATGGTGCAGGTGACGATCAGCTGGGGAATGACATTGGGGATCAGGTGCTTGAAGATCCGGCGGGACACGCTGAGGCCGCAGGCCTCGGCGGCGGTCATGTACTCCTGCTCACGCAGGGACAGGATCTGGCCGCGGACCAGACGGGCGATACCGGCCCAGCCCAGGAAGCCCAGGATCAGCATTAAGTAGACCATTCGGATGTTGGGGTCCACGCGGGATTCTTCCATGGCCGCGCCCAGAATGATGATGATGGGCATGGAGGGGATGCAGTAGAAGATATCGACGATACGCATGATCAGGTTATCCACCCAGCCGCCGAAGTAGCCGGAGATACCGCCGAAGATCACGCCGATGACGGTCTCAATGATGATGACGATGAAGCCGATCAGCAGGGAGACACGGCCGCCGTACATCAGGCGGGTCAGCATATCCATACCGTACATATCGGTGCCCAGCCAGTGGTCCTTGTTGGGGAAGGAGTACTGATCGTACTGACGGCTGGGCTTCTCCTGGAGGATCTTCCAGCTCATGGTGGCGGGATCATACTCCAGATCGTACTCAGCGGTGGCGCTGGTGGGAGTCTCCTCCTGAGTGGGGGCGTTGGGGTCCTCGGTGTTGATGCCGGAGGACGGCTCCTCGGTGTCGGGCTCCTCCTCAGGCTCTTCGACAACGATCAGGGACTCGTCGGTATAGCTGAAGGCAGCCTTGCCGTTTTCAGCGGTGGCAATGGCGGCATACAGCTTCTCCTTGAAGTCGCGGCTCAGGAACACGTCGGGGGAAATGGCGTTGACGATGATGTTGCTGACATAGGCCACATCGGCGCCGTCCTGGGAGGTGATGCTGCCGTCCTCAGCCAGGGTGTAGGCTACGCCGTCGGCGGTGAATTCCTTAGCGCCGGAGGCGGAGGCCAGCAGGGCCTGATAGTTGAACTCGAAGGACAGGGTGTTGTCCTTGGCGGAGGCGTTCACCAGCTCCTTGCCGGCGTAGCCCACCACCTGACCGTTGTATTCCACGGAATAGAAGTCGTCGGAAACCTTGGTCAGGGTGAAGTTGTCGCTCTTGTTGGAGAAGGTGGTCTTCCCCTGCTGGATGGCCAGCATAGCTCTGGCCTGGGCGGTGAGGCCGAACACCTCGTCGTTGTTGCTGGCGTACTGGAACTCGGTGTTTTCCTTGGCTGCGCCGAAGTTACGGCGGATGGTCTTATCGGTGTAGAAGAACTGGTCCTGACCATAGGGGGAGATCAGGCCGCCGATGAAGGAAAACACGAACATGAAAACCAGGATGACCAGACCGGTGACGGCCATGCGGTTGCGGATGAAGCGCTTGGCCACCAGCATACCGGGAGAAAGGACCTTAACACGACGGTCATCGTTCAGAGAATACTGCTCCTGAGCAGGCTCCTGGTCGGCGTGCTTCATTTCCTCGCGGATCTCCTCACGGATCTCCTGCTCGACCTGCTGCTCATTGATCTTATCTTTGCGATCTGCCATTTTACTTCCTCCTCCCTTCTTAAGCGATGCGTACCCGCGGATCCACCACGGCGTACAGAATATCAGAAATCAGGTTACCCAACAGGGTCAGCACGGCCATAAAGACCAGGTAGAACATGGAGAACGGAATATCGCCGCCCACCATGGACTGGTAGGAAATGTAGCCGATGCCAGGGATGGAGTACAGCGTCTCGGTGATCAGTGCACCGGAGAACAGGCCGGGCAGAGAACCGCCGATGATGGTGACCAGGGGGATCAGGGTGTTGCGGAACGCATGGTGATAGATGACCTTGCGCTCGGACAGACCCTTGGCCCGGGCCGTGCGGATGAAGTCAGCGTTGAGCACCTCCAGCATGTTGGTGCGGGTGTAACGCATGAGGGAACCGACACTGATAACCACCAGGGTGACGATGGGCAGAACCAGATGATGTCCCATGTCCAGGAGCTTCCCGAAGGCAGAAAGCTGCTCGTGATTACGGCCGGTGAGACCATACAGGTCGAACCAGCCCAGCTTCACGGAGAAAAACAGCTTCAGCAGAGAAGCAAAGAAGAAAGTGGGCAGCGAAATACCGGCCAAAGCCAGCACCGAAATGACATAGTCTGTCTTGCTGTACTGCTTGGTGGCGGCAATGACGCCCAGGGGGATCGCGATGATGATCTCCAGCACGAAGGCGATCAGGCCCATGAAGAAGGAGATCCACACACAGTTGTTGAATACTTCCGTGACGGGTTTGGTCCACAGCCAGCTGTCGCCGAAGTTGAAGGTCAGCATCTGACCCAGCCATTTGAAGAAGCCGGGAACAATGCCCACGTCCAGATTGTACATTCTGGTGAGCTGCTCCATCCACTCCTCAAAGGACTTGGAGTTGGGCTGCATGGACTTCTGACGCGCCATAGCCTCCACGTAGGACGTGGGGAGACAGCGCATCAATGCGTAGATGACGAATGCGACAAGGAACAGGATGACGATTGAGATTAGAATTCTTTTGATGATGTATTTGCGCACTGATAACCCTCCGATCTGATGATACAGTGATGCAGATTGGCGGAACACGTCTGTTCCGCCCCTCCCTATAGACTACCCACTGCACATCAAGCAACACCCCCGGCCCCGCCCGGGTCGCTCCTTGATATGCAGTCGGGGCACCCCCCGGCGGCCGGAGCCGCCGGGGGCGTACCTTGTGACTTAACCTATGTTGTCGTACAGGTCTTGGGTGCGGAACTTTGTCAGTTCAGCTCGATCTTCTCGACCTCGCTCAGCCAGCCATAGAAGGTGGTGATGTCGGGGGTAACAGTGTTCATGTTGACACGCTGGGTGGAGAAGATGATGGCGTTCTGACGCTGATAGACAGGAACCTCAACGGCCCAGTCAACGATGATGTCCAGGCAGGACTTGTACAGAGTCTTACGATAGCTCTGGTCCAGAGAAGCGCGGGCATCCAGGATCAGCTGGTTCAGCTCGGCATCGTTGATGTCGTACATGTAGTTGGAGCCGCCGGCAGCCTTGCCGTCCATGCCGGAGAAGTAGATCTGATACATATCAGGATCCACGGTGGCGTTCCAAGCGGCAGCAAACATGTCAGCCTGGTCGGCCTCGATGGTATCCCACAGCTGCGTGCTGTCGGACAGGTCGGTGACGATCAGGTGCACGCCGATCTTCTCCAGAGCCTTGGAGGCCTCGGTGAGGATCATGAAGGAGGGGTGATCGCCCTTGCCGTCGGCGGGGATCAGGGCCTCGCGCTCGATGGCGTAGTTAGCGGTATCCATACCACCCTCGGGGTTGGAGACGACCTTGCCGTTCTCGACCTTGCAGCCGGCGGCCTCGAAGAAGGTCAGGGCAGCCTGCAGGGCGGCCTCATACTTCTGCTCGTCGGTCATGTCGGAGGTATAGATGTCCTTACCCTGAGCATCCACAGAGAAGGCGACCTTGTAGCCAGGATCGGCAGCCTGAGGAGCAGCCCAAGAGGTGTTGGAGATGGGGTAGTTGATGACGGAAGCGCGCTCGCCATAGTAGGACTCGATGGCGACGGTGCGGTAAGCAGCCAGAACGGTGGCGAAAGCCTTACGATAAGCCTTGGAGGCATCGGAACCAGGCTCCTTGTTGACGTTCATGGTGTTGGCGCTCATGCCGATGTAACCATAGCCCAGGTTATCCACGGTATCGGTGGTGATGGCGGGGCCGTTGACATCGTCGTTCTTGTTGGCAGCCTTGATGGCGTCCACGGTGGTGGAGCTGAAGGAAGGATCGGTGATATCCACGGTGCCGGTGACGACGCCGTTGAGCTTATCGTCTTCCTGAGTCTGCAGGAAGTTGACATACTTGGTCTTGGGGGCGCCCAGATAGTAGGAATCGTTAGCCTCGAAGTTAACGGTACCATTCTCGAACTTGATGAACTTGTAGGGGCCAGCACCCAGGGGGGTGGTGGTCTTCTCGCGAACGTGGCTCAGATTGCCCTTGTCAAAGCCGAACTTGTTGTTGTCGTAGTCATACTTGGTCTTCTCGCCATAGTAGTGCATGGGGGCGATGGTCACACCCAGCTGATAGATGGCAGTGGCGTCGACCTGGGTCAGGGAGACGGTCATGCTGTAGTCGCCGGTCTTCTTGATACCGGAGATGTTGGCAGCGGAGGTGCCGGTCTCGATACCCTTGGTGTACTTGGTCTCGTAGTCGTTCAGCAGGCTGGTGAAGGTGGTGCCTTCGGGCTTCTCAGCGTCGACAGCCTCGGCCAGGGAGGGATACTTGGCGACGATGGCATTGAAGGCATCAGCCTCGGTAGCATCGGCGGGCAGCTCGAAGCCCCAGTTGGCCATGCAGGCGGAAACGGAATCGCCCTCGGCGTTAGCGCCCTGGGCAATGCAGTACTGCATGATGGCCTGGACGAACTTCACGCCGGCCTGATCCACGTCAGCCCAGAAGGCAGTCTGATCCGCCTCTTTCCACTTGGAGAAGTCGGTGTTGTCGCGGCCGGCAGCCAGCATCAGGTTGTACAGGGTGTCCATACCGGAACGGTAAGCATCCATGCCCTCGATGGGCAGAGCAAACAGGGTGCTGTTGCCGTCGTAGGTAGGATCGCACAGGACGTACATGGAGAAGATGACGTCATCGATGGTGATAGGCTCACCGTCGGAGAACTTCAGGTCCTCGCGCAGCTTGAAGTTGTAGTCCACAGTGCCATCGGTGTTCTCCACGATCTCGCAGTCAGCGGGACCATAGTAGGTGTAGTCGGTGCCATTGTAGGCCTTGGTTTCGCCTTCGATACCCTTCATGATGATGGAGCCCTGGCGATCGCTGTTCAGCAGGCCGATAGCGGTCATCGTCCAGACGTCCTGGTCATAAGCGGTCTCGGAGAAGAAGGGAGAGAATTTGCTGTTGAACGGGGAATAACCCACGACCAACGGGGTGTCGCTGTTCTGCTTGCCTTTGTTGCCGCAGCCAACGAACAGGCCCAGGCACATGACAGCGCAAAGTACCAGAGCCAAGATACGGGTAGCTTTCTTCATTGGAATCCTCCTTAAATATTTTTGAACGCGGGCAGAAGCCCGGAGTTCACAAAAGAAATTGGTGGATCACGCCTGAGGCGTATCCAAGTCGCGGGCGGGGAGCTTTTCCCATTTCAGGGTCAGCATATACCGCCACAGGAGCCACGCTCCCCCGGCCACCAGCGCCTTCAGCGCCAGGTAGGCGATCACGGAGGCCACGCGGCCGCCGGAGCCGTTCATGGCCAGGTACAGCACCATGGTCACGAAGCCCAGGCCCGCGAAGATCATGCAGAGCATGGCCCGGTGGGGCAGCGCCTGCACGCTCTTTTTATAAATGTACTCCCGGATGGGTTCCTCCGCCTTCCGCAGCCGGAGCACCGCCCAGATCACGCTGACCGCCGCCGCGGCCTCGCAGATATAGGGGAGGATGACGTACCAGCAGTTCAGCATGGCGGGGGCATCGCTGCAGCCGCCGGCCACCACGGCCAGCACGACGGCAACGCTCAGTCCCAGCAGCTCCCGCTGGACCCGGTCGCGGCTGCGGCCCTGGTCCACATAGGAGTAGTGGGCGCCGGTATATACATAATCACCGGCAAGATTCACATGGAAATCGTTGAGATGGGCACGGCGTCCGCCGCGCTTTTTATTCTTTTCTGCCATGATCTTTCCTTTGGGGACGGCTGGGTGCGTCCACGGCTCGCTGTCCACTACGCACCAGTCTGTTCGCCGATGGCGGACGGTTTTTGTGCATTTTACTTATCGCCGCCCAGGATTAAAATGTTTTCCTAATTGTATCATGAAACAGTAGATTTTTCAACACTAAGATTAAACTTTCTGTGAATATTCCAAAAAAAATGACAATTATCCATTTTCTTTGTATTTTTATTCTCTTGCGCCGGATTTTCTGCTGTTTTTATCCGCTAACTTTCGCCGCAGATTAACGGTTAACGATTATATCTCGCAGATGTTTTCGGTGAACAGTTAGGTCAATTCGATCATGTTGTGGCAGAGCTGATAGTACTTCCCCTTCTGGTCCAGCAGCTCCCGGTGGTCGCCGCGCTCGATGATCCGCCCCTGCTCCAGCACCATGATGGCGTTGGCGTTGCGGACGGTGGAAAGCCGGTGAGCGATGACGAACACGGTGCGCCCGGCCATTAGGCCGTCCAGCCCCTGGCCGATGAGCTTCTCGGTGCGGGTGTCCACGGAGGAGGTGGCCTCGTCCAGGATCAGCACCGGAGCCCGGGACACCGCCGCCCGGGCGATGGCCACCAGCTGGCGCTGGCCCTGGCTGAGGTTGGCGCCGTCGGAATAGAGGACGGTGTCGTACCCCCGGGGCAGGTGGGAGATGAAATAGTGGGCGTTGGCGATCTTGGCGGCCTCCATGCACTCCTCATCGGTGGCGTCCAGGCGGCCGTAGCGGATGTTCTCCATCACCGTGCCGGTGAACAGGTGGGTGTCCTGCAGCACGATGCCCAGGGAGCGGCGCAGGTCGTCCTTGCGGATGTTGCGCACGTCGATGCCGTCGTAGGTGATGGAGCCGGCCTGGATATCGTAAAACCGGTTGATGAGATTGGTAATGGTGGTTTTTCCCGCGCCGGTGGAGCCGACGAAGGCGATCTTCTGGCCGGGCTTGGCGTACAGGGACAGGTCCCGCAGCACCGGCTTTTCCGGCACATAGGCAAAGTCCACATGGGAAAAGCGTACATCGCCCCGCAGGGGCACCAGGGTGCCGTCCGGCATACGCCAGTGGTAGTCGTCGCCCTTCTGCTCCAGGGTCACCTGGCCCTGGTCCTCCTCGGGAGGCAGGTCCAGGATGCCAAAAATCCGCTCGGCACCGGCCAGGGCCATCATCAGAGCGTTGAACTGCTCGGAGATCTGGCTGACGCGGTCGGCAAAGGTGCGGACATACTGCAAAAAGCCGATGAGGATGCCGCCGGCTCCCTCCCCTGTCAGCCACAGGACGCCCACCGCGCAGGTGATGGCATAGAAGATGTGGGACAGGTTGTTGAGGATGGGGCCCACCATGGAGGTGACGGTGGTGGCGGTGGTGGAGGCCTTGCACAGGTCCTGGTTGATGACGTCGAACTGCTCCATGACCTCCTTTTCGTGGGTGAACACCTTCACGTCACGCTGGCCGGTGATCATCTCCTCCATATAGCCGCTGACGGCGGCGGTGAGGCGCTGCTGGCTGGCGTAGGTGCGCTTGCTGATTTTGGTGGTGACCCGCACCACCAGCACCACGATGGCCCCCAGCACCACCATGATGGCAAACAGCCGCATGGACAGGGCCAGCATCATGGCAACGGTGCCCACCAGGGAGGTGATGGAGATGGCCAGCTGGGTGATGCTGTGCTGCAGCAGCTCGTTGGTGGCCTCGATGTCGCTGGTGTAGTAGCTCATCAGAGCGCCGGTCTTGTTTTCGTCGAAGAACCGCACCGGCTGGCGCTGCATGGTGTCGAACAGCTCCGTGCGCAGCTGCTTCATGATGATGGCGCTGCACTCCAGCATCAGGCGGTTGAGCAGATAGTTGGTCAGGGCCGACAGCAGGTACAGCCCCGCCAGGCCCAGGATCAGGCTGATGTACTTGGCGTACATCTCGTTGGGAGCCGCACCGCTGGCCTCCAGCAGGTTTGTCAGGGGCTTCATACAGTAGGCAGCCCCGATGGTGGCCGCCACATAGGCCAGGATCGACAGCATCGCCGCCGTCAGCAGCAGGCGGCAGTGCTTGAAATAGCACACCAGCCGCCACAGGATGGCAACGGGGTTCTCTACCTTCTTATTGTATTTCTGCAGGTCAACACGCGGCATCGTCCACGGCCCCCTCTCTCATCTGGCTTTCATACACGTCGCGGTAAATGGGGCTGCGGGACAGCAGCTCCTGATGGGTACCCATATCCGCCAGCCGCCCCTGGTCCAGCACCACGATCCGGTCGCAGGACATGATGGAGTTGATGCGCTGGGCAATGATGATCTTGGTGGCCCCGGGAAGCGCCGTCCGCAGACAGCGGCGGATATGCTCGTCGGTGGCCATATCCACGGCGGAGGTGGAGTCGTCCAGGATCAGGATCCTGGGCTTTTTCAGAATGGCCCGGGCGATCAGCAGCCGCTGCCGCTGGCCGCCGGACAGGTTGGCGGCGTTCTGCTCCAGCACCGTCTCATACCCGTCGGGGAACCGGTCGATGTACTCGTCGGCCCGGGCGATGGCGCAGGCGGCCTGCATCTGCTCCCGGGTGGCGTTGGGGTCCGCCCAGCGGAGGTTGTCGGCGATGGTTCCGGAAAACAGGGAGCCGTTCTGCAGCACCATGGACACGCCGCTGCGGAGATTTTCCAGGGTGTATTCCCGGACGTCCCGGCCGTCCACCTTCACGGTGCCGGACAGGGCGTCGTAAAACCGGGGGATCAGGCTCACCAGGGTGGACTTGCCCTCGCCGGTGCCGCCGATGACGCCGATGGTCTCGCCGGAGGCGATGTGCAGGGTCACATGGCGCAGGGCCAGCTTGTCGGGGTCTCGGGTATAGCTGAAGCACACGTCCTCGAAGTCGATGCTGCCGCTTTCCACTGCGGCGCCGGAGGGCCCGTCGGTGATGTCAATTTTCTCGTCCAGCACCTCGTTGATGCGGACCAGGGAGGCCTGGGCCCGGGACAGGGACATGACCAGCCAGCTGATCATGGACAGGGAGTTCACGGCCATACCGGCGTAGTTCACCAGGCTCACCAGCTGGCCGGTCAGCAGGCCGGTGGTCCGGAAAATGATCTCCCGGCCGCCGAAAAACAGGATCAGCACGCTGCACGTCCACATAATGCCCATGGTAATGGGGCCGGACAGGGTAAATAGTCTCCCTGCGCCCAGCTGGGCCTGGCGCAGGTCATCGGTGGTCTTGTCAAACCGTTTGGACTCATACCCGCCCCGAACGTAGGCCTTCACCACCCGGCTGGCCACCAGATTTTCCCGGACAGCCTGGTTCATGCCGTCCATCATCTTCAGCATCCGTTTGAACCGGGGCTGGCCCACCTTCAGCAGGATGGTCATCACCACCGCCAGCAGCGGGATACACGCCAGCAGCAGCGGAGCCAGCCGCGGCGACACGATAAAGCTCATCACCGTGGCCAGGATCACCATTACCGGCGCCCGGTACAGGGTCACCAGGGACTGCCGCATGGTGTCCCGCAGGGTGTTGATGTCCGTGGTGGCCCGGGTGATCAGCTGAGGGGTGGAGATGTGGTCGATGTTGGCAAAGGAAAAGCTCTCGATCTTCCCCAGCAGGGTGCCGCGCATGTTCCGGGCAAAGCCCTGGGTGGCGATGGCAGAGCACCGCGCTGCCAGCACGCCCATGGCCATGGACAGGCAGGCTACCCCCACCATGATGGCCCCCACCGTCAGCACAAAGCGGCTGCGGTTGGCGATAAGCTCCGGGGAAAACCACCCCTGAAGCATGAAGGTGTCCTCCCGGTACAGGCCGCCGTCCACAATGGCGGACATCAGCATCGGCATCAGCAGCTCCAGCACCACTTCGGATACGCCGAAAATCAGCGCCGCCGCCGTCCATCCCTTATAGTGCCCCAATACAGGGCCCAGATGCCGGAAAAGTCCCGGCTTTTTCTGTGTCTTGATAAGACGTCACCTCTGTTTCTTTTATGCAGGATTTCTGAAGTTATACACGGCTATTATATCAGACCCCGCCGAGTTTCACAAGCGGAAAAATTCCGTGGCTTTTTATCCGCCAGAATCCACAAAAAGCGCAAAAAAATGCTGCAAGCGCAGCGCTTGCAGCATTTTTTTATTTGGGTGAAACTTACTTCAGCTCGACCTTGCCGCCGACTTCCTCGACCTGCTTCTTCAGAGCCT
>ENA-UOOD01004142-UOOD01004142.1-human-gut-metagenome-genome-assembly--contig:-CS67-NODE-4142-length-11478-cov-3.752955_pt1 | contig 11478 bp, 7 predicted proteins | sample MGYA00242464_ERZ724011 | MGnify/ENA metagenome assembly ERZ724011 | reverse complement strand
CGTTTTCGATTTCCACTGCTACGAGGCGGCGGACATACTGAAAAAATATCTTACCGAACTCGAAAACGAGGATAAGCTGGAAGTGCCCCTGCTTTACGGCGCACGCCCGATCAGATATCGCAGGGGACAGCCCGTGAACATCAGCGAATACGGCGGCATCGCGCTCGGCGTGAAAAAGGACACCGCCACGGTGAACGAGGGCGCCGTTCTCGACGAGGGGAGCTGGGGTTACGGCAAGGGCGCGGACGACGGCGACGCTTTCGTGGCGCGCTATAAGGAACTCACCGAAATGATTTTCGCCTGCAAAAAGATTTCGGGCTTCTGCTATACCCAGCTTTACGACGTGGAGCAGGAACAGAACGGCTTTTACGATTATCACAGAAACGACAAACTCTCGCCCGCGCAGAAAGCGGCGATCAAAGCGGTAAACGATTCGTACCGGGGATAAAATGAAACTCCTCGTAACGGGCGGCGCGGGGTTCATCGGCGGCAATTTTATCGGCTACTGGCTGAAACACCACCCCGAAGACCAAATCGTGTGCCTGGACAAACTGACTTACGCGGGGCACCTTTCCACCATTTCAAGCGCCTTCCGCTCGCCCGCATTCCGTTTCGTGAAGGGCGATATTGCGGACCGAGAAGGGGTGGAAAGGCTTTTCGCGCGGGAGAAATTTTCGCTCGTTGTCAATTTCGCCGCCGAAAGCCATGTGGACCGCAGCATTTTAGATCCGCGCGTATTCACCGTTACGAACGTGCTCGGGGCGCAAACGCTTATGGACGCCTGCCTGAAATACGGCTGCCGTTTCCATCAGGTTTCCACGGACGAGGTATATGGCGATCTGCCGCTTGCAAGGAAAGACCTTTCCTTCACGGAAAGTTCGCCCCTGCGCCCTTCGGGGCCGTACAGCGCCTCCAAAGCGGCGGCGGACCTGCTGGCGCTGGCGTATTTCCGCACGTACGGCCTGCCCGTTACCGTTACGCGCAGTTCCAACAATTACGGCGCGTATCAGTACCCCGAAAAACTCATTCCGCTGGCGATCGCAAAGGCGCTCCGCGGGCAGCCCGTGCCCGTTTACGGCGACGGGAGCAACGTGCGCGATTGGCTGTTTGCGGAAGATCACTGCCGCGCGATAGAAGCCGTTTTGCAGCGAGGCAAGGCGGGGAACGTGTATAACGCGGGCGCGGGGGAGGAGCATTCCAATCTCGAAGTCGTGCGGGCGATCTTGAAAGAACTCGGCAAAGACGAGGGGGGAATCGTCTTCGCGGAGGACAGAAAGGGGCACGATTTGCGCTATTCGCTCGATTGCACAAAGATAACGGGCGAATGCGGCTGGCGGCCGCGGAAGAGCTTTCGGGAAGGTCTGGCGGAAACGGTGCGCTGGTATCTGGAAAACCGCGCCTGGTGGGAGCCGTTCGTGCAAGGCGGAACCGCGCAAAAATAAAACAAAATATGTTTACATTACCGCGCCGCGGCGAAAGAAACATCGCCGCGGCGCCTCTTTTTTTCTTAGAAGGGCAAAATATATGGAAATACGAACGAAAAAATGTTTAACGATCGGCATTATATCCGAGAAAATTGACAAATCCTTGAAAAATGTCGGTTTTCCGCGAAAAAATTTGTCAATTTTCTTGCAATATATTTTTTAATGATGTATAATTTAATTAAATCGGGAAACGCAAATCCGCGAAAACGCTGTCCGACAAGCGTTTGCGCGCGGTCGGTTTTCCGGAAAGAAACGGAGGGCGGAATGCGGATGAAAGGCAAATCGCTGATAATTCTCATCGTTGCCGTGGTTTTGATCGCGGCGGGAACGGGGATCGCGGCGGCGTATCTTCTGGACGGGGGCGGTTCCGGTTTCGTTCTCGAAACGGACGGCACGCCCGTGGAAGAAAACCTGAACATCGAAGGGCTGTATCCGGGGCAGAGCAAAACCGTGAAACATTCCGTGCATCTCGCGGGAGAGGCGGAGTTTTCGCTTTCCCTTACCCTGGGAGAGGAGAACGCGCTCACGGAATCGCTCGACGTGGCGGTCACGGTGGCGGGAGAGGAGATCTTTTCCGGCAAAGCGGCGCAGCTTGCCGAAAGCGGCGCATCGTGCGGCGTTTCGGGGGATTTTGAATTTTCCGTAACGTATTCTCTGGCGGAAACCGCAGGCAACGAGGCGCAGGGCAAAAGCGCGGAACTGAAAATCGAATACAGTCTGAAAGGCGGCGAAAGAGCATGACGATACGGGCGAGAAAAATTTTCTCCGTGATACTCAATATCGTTATCGCTCTTTTTTTGGTTGTGGCGGCGCTGGCATTCGTCATTACGGTAACGTATGCGGCGCGGGGAGAGGACGTAACGCTGTTCGGCAGGCAATTCCGCATCGTGGTATCGGAATCGATGGAGCCGAACATTCACAAGGGAGATCTCGTCGTCATCGAAACGGTGTGGGAAGACGAGGAAGAATTTTACCGGTCTTTGCAGGTGGGGGACGTGATCACGTTCCGCTGGCAGGCCGCGGGGCGGGAAGTTGCCGTAACGCACAGGATTACGGAGATCGAGGAAAACGGCGGGAACCTTCGATTCACCCTGAAAGGGGACGCCGTGGAAAACGACACGCAGGTGTTTACCGCCTCGGAAGGAAGGGTCATCGGCAGGGTGATTTCAAACAGTTCGTTTTTCGGCGGGCTGCTGCGGTTCGTGCGGTCGGACGCGGGGATCGTGTGTTGCCTGATCGTGCCGGCGGCGGCGATCGCGGCGGTGGAGATCACGCGCATCGTGCGGCTGGTGAGAGAGGGCAGGAAGGAAAAAAAGGACGAGGAAGCCGCCGAGCGGGACGCGGAGCTGGAAAGGCTGCGCCGCGAGGTGGAAGAATTGAAAAAAGAAAGGAGAGAGAAAGATGAATGAAACATTATTCATCGTATGCGTAGCCGTCATCTGCGCGCTCGCGCTGGCGCTCATCGTCTGGATCATCGCCGCGCTCGTGAAGATGAACAAAAAAGGCGAAAAGGGCAGAACGGTGATCGTGGACGGAACGGAATACGAACTCGTGCCCATAGGCGAGGCGCCCGTCGTCGTGCGCGAAGCGCCCGCGGCGGCTCCCGCCGCAGCCGAAACGCCGAAACAGGCGGAAACGGCGCCGGAGGGCGAAACGGAAACCGCCGCGGCGGACGGCGCCGTGACCTACACCGTGGAGGAGGGGGAGGACGTGGTTCTCCTCAAACGAAACGAAGCGGTGCCCTATGCGGAGGCATACGAAAATCTCACCGCGGAGCAGAAAGGATTTGTGAACGATATCCTCGCCCACGCGGAAAGCAAGGAAGGCGTGAAAAAGATCGTGAACGACAAGAGCGCGAGCGTATATCTCGGCAAAAAGCTGGTGGTGCGCATCCTGCTCAAGCGCGGTTTCGTATATGCGCGGCTCACGGTGCAGAACAACAACTTCGCGGCTTATACGGACAACGCCGGGCTGAACATCAAGGAAAAACCCATCGACGTGAAGGTGGAAACCGCGGAGATGGCGAACTCCGTGAAGGACATCATCGACCTTTCCTACGGGGATTTCCTCGCCGAGCGCGAGCGCAAGGACGAGGAAAAGCGCGCCCAGCGCAGGGAAAAGCGCCGCCTCGCGCGCGAAAAACAGCTTGCGGAGCAAGCGGAAGCGCCCGCAGGGGAAAACGACAAACCTTTTGAAGAAAACGGGGAGGAATAAGCCATGCGTTTTTCAAGAACCAAAGCCATCGTCCTCTCGGCGGTGCTCGCCCTGCTCAGCGTGGGGGCGGTCGTCGCGGCGAGTTTCGCGCTGTTTTCCGACGATTCGCAATCGACCGTGCACCTCTCCGCGGGCACGCTGGAAGCGCGGCTCTACCGGACGAACCTCTCGGGCACCCGCATGAACGGGGAGGGGCTGCTCGTTGCATTCGAGGACGATAGCGAAGTCGATCTCACGGAAGCGGGCGATCAGACGGTGTTCGATCTGCAAAAGATCGTGCCGGGCGCGCGGCAGGAGGCGGCGCTCCGCGTGGAAAACCGCGGCGGCATAGCCTTCGATTACACCGTGAGCGTGCTCTTCACGCTGCCCGAAACGGACGCGGAGGCCGCCCTCGCAAGGCAGCTCACCGTTACGGTTACGCCCGAATCGGGCACGCCCGTCAGTTTCGCGCTGACGGACGCGGCGCAAAGCGGGCAGAACATCGCCCTCGGCAGGCTGAACGCCATGAGCGGGCAAACCCCTGCGCAGGGCGCGTTCACGGTGGAGGTTTCCTTCGCCGCGGGCGAGGGGATAGACAACTCCGCCATGGGCGCCGAATTGCAGTTCGATCTGCTCGTGCGCGCCGTGCAGGCGGTTTAAGAGAACGCCGCACAGCGGGAAAAAGAGCCGCGGCTCTTTGCGCTTTTTCATAAAGCGCAAACCCCGTTTTGCGGACAGGAGAAGAAAGGAGGAAACGATATTATGAAAAGCAAGAGAAACGCGATCGCGCTTTCGGCGGTTTTGCTCACGCTCTGCCTGGCGCTCGTCGCGGGGGCGACGTTCGCGCTCTTCGGGCAGGATTTCGACAACACGGTAACGGTGAGTTCGGGCGGCATTTCCGCCGACGTGACGTTCGAAAACGTAAAAACGTTCAGTATGGAAAAGGAAACGGAACCGCAGGGCACGTTCGACCTCGGCGGCAGGGCGGCTCTGAACGGAACAAACGAGCTCGAGCTGCAAAACATCGTGCCGGGAGACCGGGCGGAAGTTAATCTCACGATTCAGAACAATCAGGAATCGATCGCGGTGAAATACCGCATCACCGTAACGGTGGGGGGCGACTATGGGAGCAATCTTCTCGTTTCGGTGGACGGGGAAGGCGTAACTTCGGGCGAACCTTCGGCGTGGAAAGACCTCGCGAAGGGGGCGTCGGCAGCCGCCGTCGTATCGGTGGGACTGGATGAAAATGCCGGGAACGATATGATGAACAAGAGCGGCACGGTAAAAATCACGGTGGAACTCATCCAGGGCAACGCCGCGGCGGAAGATCTGGCTTAACCCCGAACAGATAAGGAGATTTTATGAAAAGGGAAACAAAAAGCAGAAAATGGTCGGTGGCGCTCTCCCTGCTTTCGGTGATCTGCTGTGTATCGCTGATCGCGGGGGCGACCTTCGCGCTGTTTTCCGACCGTCAGGAAAACGAAGTTTCGTTTTCGAGCGGAAACGTGGACGTGAACGCCTCGATTTCCCTCGAAGCGATCTGGAACGTTTCCGTTGACGGCGGCGAAAAGAACAAAACCGACGTGGCGGAAGGGCAGACTTCCGCAAGTTTCGATCCGAACGGGGAAAGGACGGTTTCCGTTTCCAACGGAGCGGACGGAACGTTTTCCGCGGCGATGACCAACGTCGCCCCCGGAGAGGGGGCGGATTTCGCGCTTTCCGTGAAAAACGACGGCAACATCAAGGCGAAATTTACAATTTATCTGCAGTCGGCGGCGGGGTTCGACCTCGGTTCGCTGACGGTGGAAAATTACGATAACCCGCAGCAGGTCGTTTCGCAAAACGGCAGAATCGCCGTATGCGACTGGACGGAACTCGCGGGCGATGCGGAAACGACGGCGCATTTCGCCATCGGGCTGTCCGCCGCGGTGACGGAAAGCGTGAACGGCTCGTTTTTCATCGTCGTCGAGGCGTATCAGTACAACGCCTCCACGGAAGTGATCATCAACAATTCTCCCGCAAACACCTTGCAGGATGCGCTCGAAGAGGCGGCAAGCGGCGCGGAGAGCGATTACGTGATCGAAGCGGGCGCGGGCACGCATACGCTGAGCGAAGTGCCTCAGCTGAACGGGAAGAACATCACCATCCTCGGCAACGGGGAAACGAACACCGTGATCGAGGGCGATCTCGCTTTGAACGGCGGTTCGCTCACGGTGGAAAACGCCACGCTCAACGGCACGGTTTCGGGGAGCGGCGCGCTCTCCATGGCGAACGCGAGCGTGAACGGCTCCGTGGATATCACGGGCGAAACGACGCGGCAGATCTCCCTCTTCTCGGCGGCAAACGGCAACGCCGCGGCGCAGGTCGTTTTGGAAAACGTGAAGATCGCAGCGGAAGAAGCAACGGCGCTCCGCGCGGAAAACGTTTCGCTTTCGGCGAGCGGGCTTGAAATCGTTGCGGCGGCGTCGATCCCCGTTGCGGGCGAGGGAACGACCGAGAACGCGATAGAGATCGTCGGCGGCAGCGCGGATTTCGTAAACAGCGCGATCGATTTAAAATACAACTATCCGGCAAATACGGAAGGGCTTATCAATTCGCAGACCATGCTGTTTAACGATGCGGCTATAACGTTTACCGACTGCGAAATTTCCGTTTCGTTCTCCGACCCGACGGAATACACCGTGTGCGGCATGCGCGCCGAAAACGGCGCGAGCGTGCTCTTCGGCGGGGATACCGTTTATACGGTGAACGACGGAGCGCAGGACCGGAAAGGCGCGGACGCGATGCGTATTTCCGCCGCTTCCGCCGAAATGCGGGACAATGCGGCGATGTACGTGCCCTCCGGCCCCGTTCTCGCAAACGGCGCAAAATTCACGATGTCCGGCAACGCGAAGATAGATGTTTATCTTTACGGACTGGACGGAAACAATACGCAGGGCACGATGACCATCTCGCTTTCGGAGAACGCGTCCGTCGTCAGCCATAAGGGCACGGCGATATACATGCCAAACCAGAGCACGCTCACCGTGGAAGATAACGTTTATATCAAAGGATATTATTCGGGTATCGACACGAAGATGGGCACGATGAAACTTCTCGGCGGCACCGTGGAGTGCGACGGCCCCTCCCATTTCGGGGAAAGGTCTGCAGACGGCGCCGGCGGGGAAGGCTCCGCGATCGTTCTCCATTCCCACGGCTACGGCGTGAAGATGAACCAGGGGAATTACGCGGCAGTGGGCGCGGATAATTCGATGAACGTAACGCTGGGCGAAAACCTCACCCTCGTTTCCGCAACCCGCTTCGCCGTGGCGTATTACGACTGGGCACGCAAAACGGGCGACGAAGAATGGGACGGCGCTATAAAAGACGGCAGGGTGGATCAGGAAGTTTCCATCGTGAACAACAGTATTTACGATATCCACGCCATCGGCACGGACGTGCTTTCCCTCAACCGCCTGCTTTTGGATACGGAATCCGGTTGGTATGAAAACGTGCATTTCTTCGGCGGCGACGGTCAATCCGATTTCACGGGCGATCTCGGCGCAAACGGCGCCGATATGCGCACGCTTTCCATCTGGACGGCGGAAGGGCTTTCCGATCTCGCAAAGGTTACGGGAAATATCTATTGCAATATCGAACTGATGGCGGATATCGACCTCGGCTCCGTAACATGGATGCCCATCGCGGCGGGTTCGCGCCAGAGCGCAGAGGTTACGGGCAGCGCGTTTTACGGCGCGTTTAAAGGAAACGGACACACCGTTTCCAACCTTACTTACAGCGGCAGTTGGGGAGAGGACGACGGCTTCGGCCTGTTCGGCGTGCTGAACGGCGGCACGATCGCCAACGTGAATTTTGAAAACGTTTCGATCACCGCGACGGGCGGCGGAGCCGTGGGCGCGGCGGCGGGCATCGTGGCGAACGGCGGTTCGGTTACCAACGTGCACGTGCTTTCCGGCAGCCTGACCGCGGGGGACGGCGTGGGCGGCATCGTCGGGCGCATGCTGGCGGACGGGAACATCACTCAGTGCTCCAACGCCGCGGATATCCATAGCGAAGGCGGCAAGGCGGGCGGCATCGTCGCAGCGGCGTATTATACGCGGAACGATAAAGCGATGAAGATCGTGTGTTGTACGAACAGCGGGGCTGTTTCGTCCACCGCGGGGTATGTCGGCGGCATCGCGGGGCTGAGCGCCGCGGATGTTCTGGAATGCGAAAACAGCGGCGCGGTAACCGGCAGCGGCACGTCGATAGGCGGTATCGTCGGCGAACAGCAGAGCACAGGCTATGTGGAATATTGCACGAACACGGCGGCGGTTACGAACAATTCCGAAGGCTACGGCACGGGCGGTATCGTCGGGTGGCTCCGGTACAGCGAATCCGCGGCGAATTATCAGAGGAAATCCCGTATCTATGTGCAATATTGCATGAACAACGGCTCGATCGCCGGCGGCTATGACGGCGGCGGTATCGTGGGCACGGCGTACAACAACGCGCTTGTGGAAGACTGCCTCAATACGGCGGAGTTTATCACGGGCAACACCTTTGCCGCGGGCATCGTGGGCAATATGCAGTGTACCGAAACGGTATCCGTAGAAGAAGGCGACGCCCCGATCGAAAACAATATCCTCGTTACGCACAACTGCTCTGCGACGGCAATAGAAAACATCACCGCGGCAAACACAGATCCTTACGCGTACGATAACGACAGCGCAGGCGAAACCATGCGGGCAGTGGAGAACGACGCTTCGATAGAGGAGTGGCTCTCGGCGGGATACGGCAGCTGGTATCCTGTCGTTTCCGCGGCAAACTGACTTTCCGCAGCGTTCGGGGCAAAACGCCCCGAAAGCGAATCGGATTATTTAAGAAAAAAATAAGGAGAAAATTATGAAAAGTGAAACCAAAGGAAGGAAGTGGTCCATTGTCGTTTCCGTTCTGTCGATTATCTGCTGCGTGTCGCTGATCGCGGGGGCGACTTTCGCCCTGTTCACCGACCGCCAGGAAAACGAAGTTACGTTTTCGAGCGGAAGTATGGATTTAAGCGGCACGATCGCTCTGGAAAACACCTGGTATGTCACGAGCGAAAACGGAGAGCCGCAGAAAACCGCTGCGGAAGGGACCGAGGCGCAGTTCGGCGGCGGCGGAACGGTTTCGGTTTCGGGCGAGGGCGAAAATTTTGCCGTGGCGATGACGAATATCGCCCCGGGCGAGGGCGCGGACTTCGCGCTTACCGTGACGAATCTCGGCAACATCAAGGCGAAATTTGCGGTGTATCTGCAATCGAACGGGTTAGACCTCGCCGCGCTCGCCGTGGAAAATCTCGATACACAAACCCCTGCGGTCATGCAGGGCGGCAGACTGGCGGTGACCGAAAACTTTGCGGAAGTGGAGGGCGGCGCCGCTAAAACGGTGAACTTTTCCATCGGGCTGCCCTACGGATACGAGGGGGATGTCCTTGCCGGCACGTTTTTCATCGTCATCGAAGGGTATCAGTACAACGCCTCTACCGAAGTTACCATCGACGATGAACCCGTAAATTCTCTGCAGGAAGCGCTCGAACAGGCGGCGGCAGGGGAGAAAACCGATTATGTGATCGACGTCGGCATCGGCAATCATACGCTGAGCGAGGCGGTGGATCTGAACGGGAAGAACATCACCCTGCGCGGCAACGGGGAAGAAGATTCGGTTATCGACGGCGGCCTCGCGCTGAGCGGCGGTTCGCTCGCGTTGGAAAACGCCACGCTGAACGGCGACATCACGGGGAGCGGCGCGCTCTCTATGGCGAACGTGAGCGTGAACGGCTCGGTGAACGTTGCGGGTGAAACGTCGCGGCAGATCTCCCTTTTCTCGGCGAAAACGAATACGGCGGCTGCCGAAGTTTCCTTTGAAAACGTGAATTTCAACGGAACGGTTGCGGTTTCCGATGCAAACGTGCGGTTTGAAAACTGCACGCTTACCGCCACGGTGGAGAAGGACGGCTCCGCGGTTCTGATCGACGGCGGTTCGCTCGCGCTCGCAGGCAATGCGTTCTCTATGCAGAACGCAGGGGAAGACGAAAAGAATCACGCGCCCGTGCTGCTGCGGGTAAACAACGCTTCGTTTACGGCGGAAAGCGGCAGCTATTCCGCAAAGGGCGGGGTGGTTTTATGGCTGACCAATGCAAACGCCTCCATTCACGGCGGCACGTTCGCCGCGGAAAACACGCAGTTCGGCGCGGTGCAGGCAAACGGTTCCGCGCTGGAAATCGACGGCGGCCGTTTCGATTTGAAAACGCTGAACCCCGGCATCGCGCCTACGGCAATCGCGCTCGGCAATTACGAAAATACCGCGTCCACGCTGACTTTCAGCAATGCGGAAATCGAATCCACTTCGTACGGCATCGGGCTTTGGGGAACGAGCGAACTGCAATTTATCGACGGCACGATTACTTCCACCTATCCCGCCATCGCCAATAACGGATTGAATACCGGAACGGTGAAGATTTCCGTGGCGGGCGGCACCATTACTACAGAGATGGACGCGGCGTTCTATCTGCCTTCCCGCAGCGAAATCGATATCACGGGCGGCACCATCACGGGCGCGGCCATTCTCGATATCCGTATGGGAACGGCGAATATTTCCATCAGCGGAAATACGCGGCTGGTTTCCACGCTCAAAACATGGACGCCGCTCACGCATAAGGATACAGAAGGCGCGACGAAGGCGGACGGCTCCGCGTTTATCCTCAATACGAACAGATACACGGATGAGTCCACGGACACTGCGGGAGAACTGAACTTCACGCTGGGCAATGAAGTGGTTGTGGAAGCGGCGAGCGGGCGCATCGCCACCGTGTACGACTGGAATGAGTTCGCCGAGGGGCAGGAACAGAAACTCGCGCTCGATTTCGGCGCTTATGAAAATTCCGACGCCATCGCCTATTACGATTACGATGTAGCGAGTGCGCAGCACACGCAGCTGACCGTGCGCGCGGACGGCGAATTTTATGCGTCGCTCGCCGATTCGGTTTCGGCGGCGGAGATCGAACTCATCGCGTCCAATGCGGAATCGGCGGCCGTTACGCTCGCGGGAACGCACAGCGTTTCCGTTTGGGAAGGGGTAACCTATCGCGCCGTGTTTACCGTGGTGGCGGGAGCAAACGTAACCGTAGGCGGATTCGGCGGCACGATTTGCGGAGAGGAAACGCACACCTTTACAAACAGCGGAAATCTGACGATCAACGGCGGCGTAACCGTGGATAACATAACGAATCAGAAGGCGGCGGTCGTCAATTACGCGGGCGGCGAGTTCACGCTGGGCGGCGGCTCGCTTACGAGAAGCCTCGCCGCGGGTACTTATAAACCGAATTCTCCGAACGGAAACAGTTATTACGCGCTCGTGAACAACGGCAAGGCAAATCTGAACAGCGGTTCGATTTCTATGAAAGACGGGTATTCCAGTTTGATTCAGAACGTCGGCACGGCGGCGAAGGAAGCCGAGATGACCATTTCCGGCGGCACGTATTCGGGCGGCATAAATACCGTGAAGAACGACGACTGGGGCGTGATGACCATCGAAAACGGCAGTTTTGAAAACTATGCGCAGCACTGCGTTCTCAACGCGCACAAACTGACGATCAACGGCGGCACGTTCACGGGAGAGGAAACGGCAACCTTTGCGATCTGCACGGGCAAATGGTATTATACCGAAAGCGACGGCTCCGTGGACGAGAGTTTTGACGGCTCCGCCGGCACGACCGTGATCAACGGCGGCACGTTCAACGGCGGTTTTTATACCACGGACACCGACGAATATTTGAACGGCT
>ENA-UOOD01004137-UOOD01004137.1-human-gut-metagenome-genome-assembly--contig:-CS67-NODE-4137-length-11489-cov-7.617282_pt1 | contig 11489 bp, 12 predicted proteins | sample MGYA00242464_ERZ724011 | MGnify/ENA metagenome assembly ERZ724011 | reverse complement strand
GGACGCGGAAGCCGCCGGTATCCGGCAGCTGGAAGAGGATATCCAGAAGGCACTGGAGGGATGAGATGGAACGATTACGATCACTGTTACAGGAAATGGGTATTCCCTTCGCCTATGACCACTTCGCGGAGGGGGAATCCCCGGACCCGCCCTTCCTCTGCTATCTCCTGCCGGACAGCAGCCATTTTCCAGCGGACGGCAGGGTGTATTTCAAGATAGAGGAAGTGCGGATCGAGCTTTACACCGACCGAAAGGACCCGGCGGCGGAAAGCAAGGTGGAGGCTGTGCTGGATCAGCACGGCATTTTTTATGCCCGTTCCGAGGTGTGGATCGAGAGCGAGAAGCTGTACGAGGTCCTGTATTCATTTGAAATGGAGGGAAACAACGATGCCCAAGAAGAATAAAGTCAAGTTCAATATCTGCAACGTCCACTACGCCCTGCTCACGGTCAGCGATGACGGCGAGGTTGCGTTCAGCACGCCGGTGGCGATCCCCGGCGCGGTCTCCCTGTCCCTGGACCCCAACGGGGAGCCGTCTATCTTTTACGCGGACGGGTATGCCTACTACACCATTTCCAACAACCAGGGCTATGAGGGCGACCTGGAGGTGGCGATGGTGCCGGAGTCCTTCCGTACCGATGTGCTGAAGGAGACGCTGGACGACAACAGCGTGCTGGTGGAGGATGCTACGGTGGAGACGGCGAAGTTTGCCCTGCTCTTTGAGTTCGACGGGGATGTGAAGAAGATCCGCCACGTCCTCTATAACTGCACGGCCACCCGCCCGTCCATCGAGTCCGCCACCAACGAGGATGAGATCGAGGTGCAGACGGAAACGCTCACTATCACGGCGGCGCCGCTGGAGGGCGGCTTTGTCAAGGCGAGGACTTCCGACACCACCACGGAGGAAGCCTACAACAACTGGTACCAGAAGGTCTATCTGCCGGTCACCACGGAGAGCGGCGGCAGCACCTCCGGCGGGACCGATACAGAGGATACCCAGAGCGGCACTGGTTCGGACAACACACAGACCACTTCCAGCAGCGAACTGGATCTGGAAGATGACCTGGGAGGTGGAATCTGATGAGCTTAAAACGGACCATTGAGATTGATGGCAGGCAGGTGCCTTTCAAGGCGTCTGCCGCCATCCCCCGCATCTACCGGATGAAGTTCCAGAGGGACATCTTCCGCGACCTGCGGGCGCTGGAAAAGGCCGTGGATAAGGAGAACCCGGAGGAGTCCAGCCTCGACCTGTTCTCCCTGGAGATGTTCGAGAACATCGCCTATGTGATGGCGAAGCACGCAGACCCTTCCGTGCCGGATACGCCGGAGGAATGGCTGGACGGCTTTAATACCTTCTCCATCTACCAGATCCTGCCGCAGATCATCGACCTGTGGGGGCTGAACGTGAAGACCGATGTGGAATCTAAAAAAAACTTCGCCCGACTGAGCGGCAGATGACAACGCCGCTCTTCCTCCTGCGCTGTGTGCAGCTCGGCATCTCCATCCGTGACTTGGGGCTGCTCACCATCGGACTGGTCAACGATATATACGCCGAGAGCAGCAATGACGGATGCACTTACGCCACGCTGGCCACACAGGAGGATTTTGACCGATTTTAACGCCGCTTAAGAAGGGAGGTGTATCCAGTGGCAAACCGAATCAAGGGCATCACCGTGGAGATCGGCGGTGATACCACAGGGCTGGAAAATTCGCTGAAAAGCGTAAACGACAGCCTGAAAAAGACCCAGAGCCAGCTGAAGGATGTGGAGACGCTCCTCAAGCTGGACCCTTCCAATGTCACCCTCCTTGCCCAGAAGCAGGAGCTTTTAACAGACGCCATCGAGGAGACGGAACAGAAGCTGGAGGCCCTGGAAAGCGCCCAGGAAAGTGTGGCGCAGGCGTTTGAAAGCGGCGACATCGGCAGGGACCAGTACCTCGCCTTCCAGCGGGAGGTGGAGGACACCAGGGGGACGCTGAACCGATACAGGACGGACCTCTCCGGGCTGCAAAGCGAGCAGGAGCGGCTCCGCACCAACACCGACCGCCTGGCCAAGCTCTTTGACGCCACTGGGAAGACGGTAGACGATTACGCCGATGTACTGGGGAGCCGCCTGGTAACCGCCATCAAAAACGGCACAGCAAGCTCCGACCAGCTAAAAGCCGCCATCGAGAAGATCGGCAAGTCCGCCACGGGCGGCAGGGCGGATCTCCGCCAGCTCACCGACGCCATAGACACGGTGGATGACGGGCAGGCCATCCGCAACCTCATCAATGAACTGAACGAGGCCGGGGACGCTGCGCAGAATGCGGCGGATGATGTAGGCGAGATCGCAGAAGCCACGAAAGGCGCCGCGGTCATGGAAGCGGCAGACCAGCTCTCAGTGGTTGGGGACAAGATCCAGCAGGTGGGCGGCGCGGCGGTGGAGGCATACTCCGAAGCGGAAAACGCCGTCACCAAGGTCAACGCCTATTTCGGGGAGACCGGCACGGCTGCGGAAGCGTCCGCCCAGGTGGTCCGGGATGTGTACGCGGCGGGCGTGGGCGACAGCATGGAGTCTGTGGCGGACGCGGTCATCATGGTAAAGAAGAACTTAGGCGACCTCTCCGACACAGACCTGACTAACCTGACCCAGCAGGCGCTCACCCTGGACCAGCTTTACGGCATCGACATGAATGAGACCCTGCGCGGCGTCAACGCCCTGATGAAGCAGTACGGCCTAACGGCACAGGAGGCGATGGACTACATCGTCAAGGGGACGCAGAACGGGCTGGACAAGACCAACGAGCTGGGCGACAACCTCTCCGAATACTCCGGCAAGTTTGCCCAGGCGGGCTATTCCGCATCTGAGTATTTCCAGCTCCTGGAGAACGGCCTTGCGGGCGGCGCGTATAACCTGGACAAGGTCAACGATGCCATCAACGAGGTGACCACCCGCCTTGCGGACGGGACGATCGCGGATTCCATCGGGCTGTACTCCGCCAAGACCCAGGAGCTTTTCCTGGCATGGCAGAACGGCAGCGCCACCCAGAAGCAGGTCATTGACTCCATCGTGGCGGATATCGCAAACTGCACCAGTGAGCAGGACGCCCTCAACATGGCGGCGCAGGCCTTCGGCACGATGGCTGAGGACGGGAACCTAAAATTCATCACCTCCCTGACCTCCGTGGGCAGCACCTACGACAGCGTCAAAGGCTCCGCCCAGGGAATGTTTGACGCCACGCTGACGCCCATGCAGCAGATGGAGGCCAACACACGCCAGCTCCAACAGTCCCTTGCGCCGCTGGGGGAAAAGATCATGGAACTGGCCAATACCATCCTGCCGCCCCTTGTGGCAGCGATCACAACAGTCAGTGAATGGTTTTCGAGCCTGCCGGGACCGGTACAGAATTTCATTATCATCCTCGGCGCGCTGATGGCAGCGTTCACGGCCCTCGCGCCGGTCATTGCCGCCCTTGCGGTGTCCTTCGGGGCGCTCAACATCTCGCTCCTTCCTATCATCGCGGTTATAGCGGCGGTAGCGGCTGCCATCGCGGGGATCATCGCCATTGTGCAAAACTGGGGCGCGATCACCGAGTGGTTCGGGAACCTGTGGCAGACGGTATCCCAGGCGTGCATGGCGATCTGGCAGGGGCTGGTTTCCTTTTTTACAGAGACGATCCCGGCAGCCTTCCAGTCCTTTTTGGATTTCTTCTCCCAGATCCCCCAGTGGTGGGGCAACCTGTGGCAGAATGTTGCTTCGTTCTTCACGAATATCTGGGCCAATATCCAGAACGCGGCTTCGTCCATCTGGTCGGCCATCTCCAACCTGGCTTCGTCTGTGTGGAACGGCATCAAAAACACTGTCGTTTCCATCGCCACGGGCCTGAAAGACGCGGCGGTGAACGCCTTCCAAAACCTCGTCTCCGGCATCGGCTCGGCGCTTTCCGGGCTGTTTTCCGTGGTGTCAAACGGGTTTTCGTCTGCCATTTCGTTCATCACGGGCCTGCCGGGGAAGGCGCTCCAGTGGGGCAAGGATTTCATCGGGGGTCTGATCAACGGCATCAAGAGCATGATCGGCGCGGTGGTCGATACGGTATCGGGCATCGCTTCGAAGATCGCGTCCTTCCTCCACTTTTCCGCACCGGACGAGGGGCCGCTGTCTGATTATGAAAGCTGGATGCCGGACTTCATGCAGGGGCTGGCAAAAGGCATCGAAAGAAGCCGGGGGCTGGTAAGCAGTGAAATCAGCAAACTTACAAAAGAAATGGACCTGGAACATGCCATCCCAGGGATGGAGGCGAGCATCCGCGCCATGTCCGCAGGGAACAGCGGAAGCCTTGGCGGGACGGTAAACTTAAGCCAGCCCATCTACCTTGACGGCAAAGCGATCACCACGCTGGTCTCCCAGATCCAGTATTCCCAGGGGCAGGCGGCGATCCGCAACCTTGGCACAGCATAAGGAAGGAGGAATCCCATGTCCTATGTGCTTGACGGCGTGACCTATTACACTGTCCGGTTTTTAAATTACGATGAGGATGACCTCCTCGGCACCGTGGACGTGCCGGAGGGCGGGGACGCCACGCCTTATGCCCCGGAGCCGGAGGTATTCGAGGGCATGGTGTTCATCGGCTGGAGCAGCGACATCACGAACATCACCTATGACAAAACAGTCCGCCCCCGCTACCATAACCTGTACACGGTCACATTCATGAATTACGCAGGGACAGCGGCGCTTTCCGTCCAGACGGTGGAAGAGACCTATGACGCGGTGCCGCCGGAACCTGAAGTGATATCCGGCATGACGTTTGTGGAGTGGGACGCTGATTATACAAACGTGCAGTCGGATCTGACCATCCATCCGGTTTATGAAGTCAGCGGTTTCACCGTGCGTTTTTTGAATTATACTGGGGATGACCTGCTTTCCGAGCAGTATGTGGACAAGGGCGGCGATGCCGTCCCGCCCACACCGGAGAAAATCACCGGGATGATTTTCATTGGCTGGAGCGCACCGTTCCGGGAGATAGATTCTGACCGCACCATCCGGCCCAGGTACCGCGCGGTGCCGCCAAACCCTGCGCTGAACTTCTATGCGGCAAACGCAGACGGTTCTTCCGGGGATCTGCTCAAGACCTACAAGGCGGTCAACGCCTGCAGCATCGTACAGAAGCTGAGCGGGGAATGCACGGTGGACGTGCGGCTCCTTACCCGCCAGAGCGAGGGGTATGTGGATGTGGACAGCCGCCTGGAGGTAGAAGGGCTGGTGTTCAATATCACGCAGGTCAAAAAGAACATCTCCGGCGGCATGTGCTACACCCAGTTTACCGGGGAGCATGTGTCCTACATCCTAAATAATGAGGAGTACAAGGTGGAAGCCTTTGATATGTCCGGGACGGCAAAAGACATCCTTGCCACGCTTCTTTTAGGGACGCCCTTTAACGTGGGTACCGTGGATATTGAAACAATGCTGACGCTGCGGATCAATAAGCAGTGTACCAGACGTGCCGCCATCATGCAGCTCATCGCCCTGGCGGAAGGGGAAATCGAATACTATGGCTACACCATCGGCATCCGCTCCCACGTAGGGAATACGGAGCCTGTGGATGTGATGACAACCTCCTCTGTGCAGGACATCAGCTATTCCTACAACGCGTCGGACGGGACGGTCAACTATGACCTTTCCCTTTACCAGAAGGGCAGCCTGGAACTTGGGGATGAACTGTCCCTTTCCTTCAAGCCGCTGGCAATTTCAGCGGAGAGCCGTATTGTGGGTATGGAGTGGAACCCCTTTAACTACCGGGAAGTAAAGATCACGGTGGGCGCTTATATCCCTACCATTAACGATTCCCTGTATGGGTATATCAATTCCGCCCAGGACATCACGGAGCCGGATGCGAAATACACGGTGGAGTTTGGGGAGATGATCGGAAACGGCGTCTTCTATTTCACCCGCCCTTACCGTGACCGGCCTTACTTCCATATCCATACCAGTGACGGGAGCAGCGGGACCGTCACCTTAAACCGCAGCGGCGGCACGGAGTTTGGCTCCTATGTTGGCGCAGCCCTGGCCGGGGTAAATCCTGATACCGCCACGCTCCTTGTATTCTACTGCACCGTGCCGGATGAATGATGGGGAAGGAGGCAGCATGACAAATCTCTTTGATGATGAAAAATACCAGGCCGCTGCGCAAAAAGCCATCGAATTTATCAAGCGGCAGATGAACGTCAACAACTACAGCCTGTTCCCGGTGCTGAAGGAGGAGTATGCCGACTACTATACAGACAGCGTGATCGCCTCTGTAAAGATGCCGGAGGATGCTGCGGTCAATTACCCGACGTATATCTGGTGTGACCAGTTTTATGACGAAACCTACTCCGGCATCTGCTCCGGGAAGCACCAGAACCTTGGGAGCGCCGCAAAGCATCTGGGCGTGGAAGTGACGACCTACACGGACGCCCCTTACCGGGCAAATGTCTGTGCCCTCCATGAAGACGGGACATGGCATACGGAGATATATTACAAGGAGACCGACTACTACGGCGTGGGGGATGTGGTAACAAAGACGGAAACCTACTGGTACCGGGATGATGTGGCCGTCAATGAGGGCGGCTCCAACGGGATCAAGGGATTTACGCTGAAGTACTATAACTGGCTGGATGAGGACGGGAGCCCGGTGGACGTGGACCATCTGCCTGGGACGGTAGTGGAGCTGTTTAACCAGGAGATTTTTGACGTGCCGGAGGGAGAAATCCCGCCGGAAGAACACTTCCTGTACGCCGAGACCTATACGCTGCGCCCCCAGCTTGTGGATGACACGGTGTTGGATGACGCGGTCCCCCGCTACGCGGACTATACGGCCACGCTCTATGTGTATGCCGATGTGGAATATGAGGTTTATACCACAAACCTCCAGTATGACGGGACGGTGGGTGCGGAAAACCTGCCGATGAACCCGCCGGCCCTGCCGGATGAGCCGGTACCGTTTATCCGGGATGTCATGGTGCAGCCTGCCGCATCGGAAGGCTCCGTTATCATTACCTGGACTTCCAACTTTACGGATAGCTGCACTGTAGAGCTGGACGGCGTGGAGCAGACAGCCTCCTGCTTGTCTGTGGCAGACGGGTATTATACCTACCACGCCCAGATGGCAGCTCCCCTGGGAGGCAGCTATACGGTAAATATCAGCGGGAACGGTGTCAGTGTGTCAAAGAGTTTTGCCGCCCCGGACAACCAGCGGTTCCTTATCGCTGGCGACCCGCAGATCATAAATGAGGATTCCGCAAACGTCTGGTACCAGCTGCAGGAGGTACTCGACCCCCTCCCCACGCTCATCATCAGCATGGGCGATCAGGTGGACGCCATCGGGGACCCGACCATAAGGACGGAGCAGTACCATCTGTTTGCCGCGCAGCAGTCCGTGCCTGTGGCAACCATCCGGGGAAACCACGACAACAATGATCACTACTTCGGCCATTTCGGGCTCCCAAACGCCAGCGAGGGGGATTTCTCCTTCCTGCATCAGGGAGTCCTTTTTATCGGGATCGACACCAATAACGCCAACTGCCAGTTCCATATCGACTATATCACACAGGCGCTGGCATCGCATACCTTTACCTGGGCAGTCCTGCTCATGCACCACAGCCTGTACGCCGCAAGCCAGGCAGGTGTAACGGATAAGGTGAACAGCCTTCGGAGCGGGCTGTCTGATTTTATCGTGGGCAACCCGGACATTGCCTTTGTGCTGGCAGGGCATGAACACTATCTGGCCCGCACTACCTATCCGGGGAAACTGTTTTTTACCGTCCCGACCTGTACCGGTTCCAAGTACCATGTGCCGGACAACCCCTCTGCGGAGTGGAACGATGTGGTCCTGGAACAGAAGGAACCCTGGTACACGGTCATGGACGTGACGGCAAACCAGATAACGCTGGCCACCTATAACTATGAGGGGACATTGATCGACACATATTCTATCGGGAGGTGACGCGCATGGCTTATATGGGATTCCCCCAATCCTTTAACGGAAAAAAGATCGTCCGCATCCATGACATCAACACGGACACCACGGTAGGGGCAACGGGCAGCGGGTATGATTCCTGGTACCGGTACCCGGCCTCCTTCCTGATCCCGGAGGACGACCCTCAGTACAGCAAGGAAGGCAACACCGCCCTTGGCACCTATGGCTACATGCTCAACTCCCGGTGCTGGGCTTATGACGTGGGGCTGGCCCTCCTTGTTTTCGCTACCTCCGGGGATTGGGAGATCGTGGATGAGCTTTTGGAGCGCCTCCGCTCCGACCAGAACCAGGACGGGAGCTGGAACTTCTCCTATGACATTTATATCGGCAAGCTGTTCCACGACTACATCCGCACCGGCGCGATGGGCTGGGTGGTCTGGGGGATCTGCTACTGCCTGCTTGTGCGCACAGACGGGAAAGGCCAGGTACCAGAATGGCTCCAGATGCTGGAAAAGGCCGGAGCGTGGCTGATCTCCCGGCAGGTGACGGACAAGAGCGATCCCCGTTACGGCCTGCTCCGTGGCGGCTACGGCGCTTACGACAATGATTATAACTACACGGATGCGGAGATCGAGTGGTGTTCCGTAGAGCATCAGTGTTCTTCCCTGCAGGCACTGGAGGGCTGCGCCTTAGTCCTTGGAGATACGAAGTATAAGGAAGCGGCGGAGCTTGTCCGTGACCAGCTCTACCTGAAATGCTATGACGGGGAGAACGGCAGGTTCTACCAGGGCATCAACGGCGGAAAGCCGGACGTGGCATGGGCGCTTGACTGCACCACCTGGGCAGGGATGCTCATCTTCTCCGTGGTGCATTCTGACTGTGCGAGGACATGCCTTAACACGGCGAGGGAGGTGTACCTGGCGGAGGATAAGCCCATCGTCCAGAGCCAGGATACCGATTACTATAACCAGGCTTACTCCTCAGCCGGTACCTTTTCCGGCTTTATGCCGTACAGTGACCGGACTGCGGATTACGCCGGGGCGCCTGACCTGGTCTGGACAGAAGGGACGCTTGGCTACGCGGCCCTTGCCCTGATGCTTGGCTACACGGAGGAGGCAAAATTTTATGTGGATGAGTGCATCCGCCTCCAGGACTGCGATGGCAGCACGGGCGGCGTGATCTACACCACGGCTACCTACGGCATGATGCCCTGGGAGTTCCATGTCTGGGAGAGCGTGGTGTCCTCTGCCTGGCTGTACCTTGTCATCAACAACCCGGATGTGCTGTTCCCAAGGACGCTCCGGCAGGTCTACTACATGGCTAAGATCACCAACATACAGGACGAAAGACCATAAGCATTCCATAATCGTTGAAGACGGCTCCCGAAATTGGGAGCTGTTTGTATATAAAAAATCCAAAGGAGGATGAAGGACATGAAAGAATTCTGGAACCTGATTCAATTTGTTTTTACGGCAGTCGGCGGCTGGCTGGGCTACTTCATTGGCGGCTGCGACGGGCTACTCATCGCCCTGGTGGTATTCGTGGCGGTGGATTACCTCACGGGAGTGATGTGCGCCATCTCGGATAAGAAGCTTTCCAGCGAGGTGGGCTTTAAGGGCATCTGCCGGAAGGTGCTGATCTTCCTGCTGGTGGGAATCGCCAACATTCTGGATGCGCAGGTGATCGGGACAGGCAGTGTCCTTCGCACGGCAGTTATTTTCTTTTACCTCTCCAATGAGGGTGTGAGCCTTTTGGAGAACGCGGCGCACCTGGGACTCCCCGTGCCGGAAAAAATCAAAACCGTTTTAGAGCAGCTTCATGACAGAGCGGAAAAGGAGGAAAATTAAATGGCTTACACAAACAGTTCACTGGTATCTTATACAAAACTTAGCCCCAACCACTCCGGGCTGCGGACACACAGCATCGACCGCATCACGCCCCACTGCGTGGTGGGGCAATGCTCGGTGGAGACGCTGGGCAATATCTTTCTGCCTACATCCAGGCAGGCAAGCTGCAACTACGGCATCGGCGCGGACGGCCGTGTGGGAATATATGTGGAGGAAAAGAACCGCTCCTGGTGTTCTTCCTCCAATGCCAATGACCAGAGGGCGGTCACTATCGAGTGTGCGTCCGACACCACGGAGCCGTATGCGTTTAAGGATGTGGTCTATCAGTCGCTCATTAAGCTCTGCGTGGATATCTGCAAGCGCAACGGCAAGAAAAAGCTCCTCTGGCTGGGTGATAAGGATAAGACACTCAGTTATGAGCCGAAGTCTGATGAGATGGTGCTGACTGTCCATCGCTGGTTTGCCAACAAGTCCTGTCCGGGCAGTTGGATGTATGCCCGGATGGGTGATCTTGCCGCAAAGGTCACAGCACAGCTTGGCGGTTCAGCTGATACTCCTACTGTAACCACGCAGCTTTACCGTGTCCGCAAGACCTGGTCTGACAGCAAGTCGCAGAAAGGCGCATATAAGATCCTTTCCAACGCCAAGAAGTGCGCTGACGCAAATCCGGGATACAGTGTGTTTGATGTAAACGGTGTAAACATCTACACATCGAACACAACAGCCGCAGAGGTTCCGTTCCTCGTAAAGGTCAGCATCACGGATCTGAATATCAGAACCGGACCGGGAACGGACTACGCCAAGACCGGGAGGTTTACCGGCAAGGGCGTGTTCACCATCGTTGAGGTGAAGTCCGGCAAAGGCTCCACGACGGGCTGGGGACGGCTCAAATCCGGCGCTGGGTGGATCTCGCTTGACTACGCAGCCAAAATCAAATAACTTAACCTGCTGAAAGCCCATCGAGCCATAACGGTTCGGTGGGCGTATTTTTTTCGGCCAAAATAGGCTTCTATGTCCAGATAGGTCATTGAGGGAAACCCTCGGAACGGAGGAACCACAATGACAAATCAGCAAAAAGAACAGATTACCGCCCTGCGCTCACAGGGATATGGATACGCCACCATCGCCAAGGCGGTGGGACTGAAGAAAGATACCGTTGTCGCGTTCTGCCGTAAGATGGGAATGACCGGCACGAAGGCTGCAGATAACAGACGCATTGAACTGGACGCCGGATTCTGCCTGCAGTGCGGCGCTTTGCTTACGCAGACTCCCGGAAGAAAGCGAGTCAAGTTCTGCTCGGATAACTGCCGTACCGCCTGGTGGAATGCACACCCGGAAAAGGTCAACCGCAGAGCCATATACCACTTCACCTGCGCTCACTGCGGAAAGCCCTTCACTGCCTACGGCAACGCAAAAAGAAAATACTGCTCTCACGCCTGCTATATCGCAGACCGCTACAAAGGCGGTGACGGGCATGAGTGAGGACAAATTCCGTTCTGAAATGAGCTACCTTGCCGCCCTCTCCATCGCAAAGAATCTCCGAGAAAAGGGGCTTCTGAGCGAGGAGGAATATGCCGTAATTGATACAAATCTGAGGGCTGAGTTTTCGCCATCTTTGGGTACATTATTATCGGAAAATGACTTGATATAATCGGCTTTCAGAGTGATATATAGTGTCGGAAAGGAGTGATTTCATGCGGATTGTAAA
>ENA-UOOD01004133-UOOD01004133.1-human-gut-metagenome-genome-assembly--contig:-CS67-NODE-4133-length-11495-cov-4.464598_pt1 | contig 11495 bp, 7 predicted proteins | sample MGYA00242464_ERZ724011 | MGnify/ENA metagenome assembly ERZ724011 | reverse complement strand
ATATCCCATTCGAAAGAAGTAAGACCCCTTGAAGACGACGAGGTAGATAGGGCAGAGGTGGAAGTGCAGCAATGTACGGAGCTGACTGTCACTAATCGGTCGAGGGCTTATCCAGAAAGGCTGTTTAGAAGGTTTCGGAAGTTCAGTATGTGGTTTTGAAGGTACGCAAAAAACAGGATAAAGGAAGAAATGCACGAGTGGCTCAGTGGTGGAGTATCGCCTTGCCAAGGCGAGGGTCGCGGGTTCGAATCCCGTCTCGCGCTTCTAAAACCTCCTGATCAAATTCAGGAGGTTTTTTGATTTAACAGCTTAGAAGAAGCGATTAAGCCCGACAGGGCGGTTTTGCGCATGATAGGCGTGGGTGAGCTGTAGCTGAGGGAAAAAGGAGAAAGATCATGAAGAAGAAGCTAAGGCGCTACATCGGCGACAGGCATTTTTATAAAATGCTGCTCGCAATTGTTGTACCGATTATCATTCAGAATGGAATTACCAATTTTGTCAGTTTGCTTGATAATCTGATGGTTGGACGCATCGGAACAGAGCAAATGTCAGGTGTTGCAATCGTCAATCAGTTAATTTTTGTTTTTAATCTGTGTATTTTTGGTGCAGTTTCTGGTGCCGGAATCTTTACTGCACAGTTTTTTGGACATGGCGATTATGAGGGTGTGCGAAATACGTTTCGTTTTAAATTTCTCATCAGCATCGCTTTTTCTGTAATTGGCATCGCTGCATTTGTGTCAGCAGGTTCACAGTTGGTCTCACTATTTCTTCATGAGGGAGGAGAGTCTGGTGATATCATGCAGACATTGAAATATGGCGAGCAGTATCTGGGCTGGATTTTGATCGGCTTGCTTCCATTTGCGCTCAGTCAGGTATATTCGGGCACACTTCGTGAGACAGGCGAGACGATTGTGCCTATGGTTGCAGGTGTGGCAGCTGTATTTGTCAATCTGATTTTCAACTATCTCTTAATTTATGGAAGCTTTGGGTTCCCGAAATTAGGCGTTGAGGGTGCTGCAATTGCAACAGTTTTGTCTCGTTATGTGGAACTTGGTATTATCGCTGTATGGTCTCATACGCATACAGATAAGGTACCATATATTAAAGGTGTATACCGGACTCTTAAGATACCAAAGGAACTGACACAGCAAATTGTGGCAAAGGGACTTCCTCTTATTTTAAATGAAGCATTATGGGCATTTGGTATTGCTATTTTAAATCAGTGCTATTCAACAAGAGGACTGGCAGCTGTAGCCGGAATCAATATTTCCTCAACGATCACAAATTTGTTCAATGTCGTATTTATTGCTATGGGAAGTGCGCTGGCGATAATTGTAGGACAGCTTTTGGGAGCAGGAAAACTAAAGGAAGCAAAAGAAACAGATACAAAGCTTATCTTTGCTTCAGTAGCAAGCTGTTTTGTAATCGGAACAATCATGGCAATAGTTGCACCGCTGTTCCCACAGCTCTACAATACGACCGATGAAGTTAAAGAGCTCGCTACATTTTTTATTATATTCTCAGCATTTATGATGCCGTTCAATGCATTTTTGCATTCAGCTTATTTTACGCTTCGTTCTGGCGGCAAGACACTTATTACCTTCTTTTTCGATGCCGGATTTGTATGGATTGTTTCCATTCCGCTTGCCATGATGCTTTCACGTTTGACTGATATGCCAGTGCGTGTTCTTTATGCGTGCTGCACAGGAGCTGATCTGATAAAGGTTGTTATAGGCTATATTCTTGTAAAACGTGGAAAATGGGTTGTAAAAATCGTTGATAATGATTGATATTGCACAATATCCTTTTGATTCTGACATGATGTGCTCTTGAATAAAAATATGGAATAGAGTAAAATATTCATGAAAGTAATGGCTCCGTGAAACTTCTTAAAAGAGAAGCAAATGTTACTGTTTACAGGACAAAGCGGAAAAAATTGAAAGGATGGCAAAAAAGATGATTAAAGGATTTAAGATGAAGCTGTACCCAGGTATGGAGGCAGAGTACGAGAAGAGACATAACCAGCTGTGGCCAGAGATGAAGGATATGATTCATGAGCATGGCGGAAAGAACTATACTATCTTCTTAGATCGCGAGACTCTGACATTATTTGGTTATATCGAGATCGAAAATGAGGAGCTTTGGGCAAAGGGCGCAGACACTGCAATCAACCGCAAGTGGTGGGATTTCATGGCAGATATCATGGAGACTAATCCAGACAACAGCCCAGTATCTATCGACTTAAAGACCGTATTCCACTTAGATTAAATCTAAAAAAACGTTTCCAGTCAAAGCGGCTGGAAACGTTTTTTTAATTATAGTCTACTTCAATTAGGCAAAGTCCCTGCGCCGGAGCAGTAGGTCCTGCAAGACTTCTTTTTTTACCCTGAAGAATTGTAATGACATCATTTGGCTGCATGCGGTGAAAGCCAACTTCAAGCAGTGTACCAGTCATAATGCGCACCATATGCTGCAAAAAGCCATCTCCGTGGAAAGAAAGTGTAAGGTAATCACCTTTTTGCTGGATGCGGATTGAATCGACTGTGCGGACAGTGCTTTTATTCATTTTGGGATTGCCGCAGAAGCTGGCAAAATCGTGCATGCCAGTCAGATAAGCGGCAGCCTGATTCATAGCAGCAAGATCTGGCATTCCCTCTAATTTTGTAACGTAGCGGCGGTCAAAGACAGGCTTTGTCTGACCAACATAGCAGGTATAGCAATATGTTTTTCCAGTGGCATTGTAACGGCTGTGAAAACGCTGTGAAGCTTCAGAAACCTCCAAGATAACAATGTCATCTGGAAGATAGCGATTCATATAGTCACGAATTTCACGTACAGGAAGCGTTGTGTCAAGAAGTGCATTAGCTGTCATAGCCTTTGCATGTACACCGGCATCGGTGCGGCCGGCGCCGACTAGCTTTACAGTATCAGTCTCGCACATTTTTGCAAGAACAGTCTCAATTTTTCCCTGAATCGTGTCATCTGTATGCTTCTGATGCTCCCAGCCACTGTAACGGCTTCCATCGTAGCTGATGGTAAAACGATAATTATTCATGAAAATTACTCCTATTTTGCATCAGGTCAGCTCCTATAAATGGAACTGACCTGATTGTTTATTATTTCTTATTCTTTTGATCTTTATCCAGATTACTCTGTGCAGTTGCAAGCATCAGCTTGATACGATTCAGCTGATTAACTTCTGAAGCGCCTGGATCGTAATCGACAGCGATGATATTAGATTCTGGATATTGGTGTCTGATCTCTTTAATAACACCCTTTCCAACAATATGGTTTGGTAGGCAGCCAAATGGCTGTGTGCAGACAACATTGTTGACGCCGCTGTGAATCAGCTCCATGATTTCACCTGTCAAAAACCAACCCTCACCTGTCTGATTTCCGATTGATACGAGTGGATCTGCATATTTTGCAAGATCACGAATGTCAGCAGGCGGTGTAAAGTGCTTGCTCTGGGCAAATGCCTTTCGTGCTGCTTTTCTCATATATTCAAGAGCGGTAATGCCGATATTGCACATTCTGGCAGCAGCACTGCTTGTGCCAAGTTTTTCAGCCTTAAAGTTGCTGTTGTAGAAGCAGTACAGGAAGAAGTCAAGCATATCTGGCATAACAGCCTCAGCGCCCTCGCGCTCAAGAAGCTCAACAAGATGATTATTTGCTTGTGGAAGGAACTTTACTAAGATCTCACCGACAATTCCGACTCTTGGAATAACTTTATCTTCATAGATCGGAATATTATCAAAGTCGCGAATCATATCCTTAATAATGTGGTTAAAACGTGTCATGCTAGGAGTACGCTTTAAGTCATTGTTGCAGATACGTTTCCATTTTTCATGCATTGCATTGACAGAACCAGGAACCTTCTCATATGGGCGCATACGATATACGGTGCGCATGAAGATATCGCCATATACGATAGCCTGTACAGCACGGATGGCGAGAGCAGGAGTGTAGGTCATACCCGGATTTGCCTCAAGCTTACTTAAATTAAGTGAGACAACAGGAATCTGAGCCATTCCAGCCTTTTCTAGTGCACGGCGGATAAAGCCGACATAATTACTTGCACGGCAGCCGCCTCCAGTCTGCGTCATAAAGATAGCAACATGGTTAAGATCATAGCGGCCTGATAACAGAGCATCCATGATCTGGCCGACAACAATCAGTGACGGATAGCAGGCATCATTATTTACATATTTCAAACCAACATCGACAGCTGTGCGGCTTTCCTTCATGATCTCAACATTATAACCGGAGCTTCTGAGTGCAGTTTCAAGCAGATCAAAGTGGATCGGACTCATCTGCGGACAAAGAATGGTGTAGTTTTTCTTCATTTCCTTTGTGAAGAGAACACGGTTATAGGCAGAAGAAACAACATGGCGCTCAATATGCTTTTGCTCGCGGACGCGGATTGCAGAAAGCAGGGAGCGGATACGTATACGCGCTGCACCAAGGTTATTTACTTCATCAATTTTAAGGACAGTATAGATCTTTCCTGAGCCGGTCAAAATATCATTGACCTGATCTGTTGTTACGGCATCAAGACCGCAGCCAAAGGAATTTAGCTGGATCAGATCAAGATTTTCCTGTGTGCGCACAAACTGTGCAGCTGCATAAAGTCTGGAGTGATACATCCACTGGTTTAATACAATAAGACGGCCATCCATCTTTGCCAGATGAGAGACGGAATCCTCTGTTAATACTGCAATACCATAGGAGGTGATCAATTCAGGAATACCATGGTTGATCTCAGGATCGACATGATAAGGACGACCAGCAAGAACAATACCGCGTTTTCCTGTCTTCTTTAAATATTCAAGAGTCTCCTCACCCTTTTTCTGGATATCTTCACGGCATTTTTGCATCTCAAGCCAGCCGGCGTGAGCGGCTTCACGAATTTCGTCCTCTGGAATGCCAAGCTTTCCAAACTCCTCACCGAGACGCTTTGTCATGATCTCCTCGTTTGTAAGAGCTAAAAATGGATTCATAAAGGTAACGTCAGGACTGCGAAGCTCCTCAACATTGTTTTTAATGTTTTCTGCATATGAAGTAACGATTGGGCAGTTGTAGTGGTTCTGCGCATCATCAAACTCTACGCGCTCATATGGAATACAAGGGTAGAAGATAAAGTGTACATTGTTGCGAAGCAGCCATGTAACATGACCATGTGCAAGCTTTGCAGGATAACACTCAGATTCACTTGGTATAGACTCAATACCCATCTCATATATAGAGCGGTTGGAATCAGGAGAGAGTACAACGCGGTAGCCAAGCTTCTTAAAGAAAACTGCCCACAGCGGGAAATTCTCATACATGTTTAATACACGCGCAATTCCAACAGTTCCGCGTTTTGCATCCTTTTCTTCAAGCGGCTCATAATCAAAAATACGATGATACTTGTAATCAAAAAGGTTTGGAATATTTTCCTTATTCTTCTCCTTGCCAAGACCACGCTCACAGCGGTTTCCAAATATGTAATGACTGCCGTTGCTGAAACGGTTGATTGTCAGAAGACAGTGGTTAGTACAGCCCTGGCAGCGTGTCAGACGTGTTGTATATTTTAAAGACAAAATGTCATTCATGGACAGCATGCTTGTCTTTGGTTCCTTATGTGACTGATAATATTCTCTTGCAACAAGAGCAGCACCAAAGGCACCCATGATTCCAGCAATGTCTGGACGGACAGCTTCACAGCCAGCAATCTTTTCAAAGCTTCTAAGAACAGCATCATTATAGAAGGTACCGCCTTGCACAACAACATGCTTTCCAAGATCAGAAGCATCATTGATTTTTATAACCTTAAATAACGCATTTTTGATAACGGAGTATGCAAGACCGGCTGAGATATCGGCAACAGTAGCACCTTCCTTTTGTGCCTGCTTTACGTTTGAATTCATAAATACTGTACAGCGAGTTCCAAGGTCGGTAGGATTTTTAGCAAAAAGCGCAGCCTTTGCAAAATCGACAACTGTATAATTTAAGGATTTTGCAAAAGTCTCGATGAATGAGCCGCAGCCAGAGGAACATGCTTCATTTAACTGAACGCTGTCGACGGTATGATTTTTGATCTTAATGCACTTCATGTCCTGACCGCCGATATCAAGGATACAGTCAACATCAGGCTGGAAGAAGGATGCCGCATAGTAGTGAGCAACAGTCTCAACCTCACCCATATCAAGCTGAAGTGCTGCCTTAATAAGTGCTTCACCGTAGCCAGTGGAACATCCGTAGGCAATTGTAACGTCATCAGGCATCTGCTCATAAATTTCACGGATTGCGCGAACAGTTGTTGAGAGCGGGCTTCCATTATTATTGCTGTAGAAGGAATATAAAAGAGATCCATCCTCAGCGACAAGAGCAACCTTTGTAGTTGTGGAGCCGGCATCAACACCGAAGAAGCATTTGCCGTGGTATTCGCGAAGATTTCCCTTCTTTACAGTGTGCTGTTTATGACGCACTGTGAAATCTTCATATTCTTTTTCAGAAGCAAACAAAGGATCCATACGCTTGATCTCAAAATTCATCTTGATGCCTTTTGTAAGGCGGTCAATCATCTGAGTAATCGGCGTAACTGTAGTGCCCACTTTTACATTCATCGCAGCACCAATCGCTGCAAATAAATGAGAGTGCTCTGGAGCAATAATATGTTCATCTGTAAGATGAAGTGTGCGGATAAAAGCTTCTTTTAACTGATCCAGAAAGTGGAGCGGACCACCAAGGAAAGCAACATTACCGCGGATTGGTTTACCACAGGCAAGACCTGAAATAGTCTGATTAACAACAGCCTGAAAGATAGAGGCAGCCAAATCTTCCTTGGCAGCACCTTCATTGATCAGAGGCTGAATATCTGTCTTTGCGAATACGCCGCAGCGTGCCGCGATAGGATAAATTTCATGGTAATTTTTTGCAAGTTCATTTAAGCCAGAAGCATCTGTCTGCAAAAGAGAAGCCATCTGGTCGATAAAAGAACCAGTACCACCGGCGCAGATGCCGTTCATACGCTGATCGACACCGCCGGTAAAGTAGATGATTTTAGCATCCTCACCGCCAAGCTCAATCGCAACATCTGTCTGAGGAGCGTAGTCCTTTAAACTGGTGGCAACAGCAACAACCTCCTGTACAAATGGAATGTCAAGATGCTTTGCGAGTGTCAGACCACCAGAACCGGTGATAGAAGAAGCCAGATCCATTGGACCTAATTTGTCATATGCTTTTGTTAAAAGTTCGGCAAGTGTTTCCTGAATATTTGCAAAATGGCGCTGATAATCGGAAAATAAAAGCTTATCTTCGCTGTCGAGGATTGCAACTTTGACAGTCGTAGAACCGATATCAATGCCTAGACGATTATATGTTTTATTTGATGTACCCATTAAAAACCTCCTTAATGAAATGATACATTTATCAAAATAAATATGGAAATGAATGATATATAAACTGTGGCAATAAAATCCAAAATACAGATGAATTATAGCGGTTTTTGAAAAAAAATGCAAGGTACTAATAAAAATGTAAGAATGAATTTATATTTCGGGCATGTGTTAATGTGGTTTTATGAGGGATACAAACTAATTTAAGAATGCTCTCTAAAAAAGTTTGACAAACAAACGTGTGAAAACTATAATAGAGGTATGTGTGAAAAAGAGAATAAAAAAAATGAAGATGATCCGGTCGGGGGGAAGCCGGGCGAGAAAGGATTATCTATGAAATTTCTGAACAAGCTTGAGCGTAAATTTGGCCGGTATGCCGTCCCAAATCTAATGCTCTACATCATTATTCTGAATGCAGCAGGGCTTTTGATCACCATCATGTATCCGCAGGCACAGTATTATCTGTGCTGGTCCACAAGTGCCATTCTTCATGGACAGATCTGGCGAATTGTTTCCTTTATTCTGGTGCCATACACGACAAGCCCTGTTAATTTTTTGATTTTTGCATTTTTGTATTATTCGATTTCCCAGACGCTTGAGCGTGTATGGGGATCTTTCCGCATGGATATGTACATCATTACTGGTCTGCTTGGAACAATTGTGGCAGCGTTTCTGGTGTATTTTATGTTTGGAGTGGAGATGGGTTTTCAGGTCAGCATCTCTTACCTGAGCAATTCTTTATTTTTAGCGCTGGCAGCTACTTTCCCGGATGTGCAGTTTTTGCTGTTTTTCATTATTCCGGTCAAGGCAAAGTGGATGGCGCTTTTGAGTGTAGTAATGTACCTCTATGATCTGATGCAGGTTGTAAACGGATTAGGCTGGATGCCGTATGGTTTTGCAATGCTGATCATGATTGTATTTTCACTTATAAATTTTATACTTTATTTCCTCGGCACGAGAGATCTTCAGCGGATCAACCCCAAAGAGGTACATCGAAGAAGAGATTTTCAAAAGAAGATGGGGGAGAGGGAACAAAGCGGCAGGCCACTGCATAAGTGCACCGTCTGCGGAAGAACAGATAAGGATTTTCCAGATCTGGAGTTTCGTTATTGTTCAAAGTGTGACGGCGCTTACGAGTATTGCAGCGAGCATCTTTATACGCATAAGCACATTGTTGCACATTCGTATGATAAGCAGTAATATGACAGGCAGTAATTGGCAGCGTTTGTAAACGTGCAAAAAAATCGAATGGAGAAGAAAAAAAGAGTATGAAGAGAACAAAAATTGTTTGTACTATGGGTCCGAAAACAGAGAATGTTGAGCTTTTGAAGGAAATGATCAAAAGCGGCATGAATGTTGCCCGTTTCAACTTTTCTCATGGAAGTCATGAGGAGCATGCAGGACGTATGGCACTTGTTGAGGAAGCAAGAAAGGCTGTGAATATTCCTGTTGCTACTATGCTTGATACGAAGGGACCAGAAATTCGTACTGGAAGCGTACCAGGGGATAAGAAGGTTACGCTTGTAGAAGGACAGGATTTTGATCTTACAATTGATCAGAGCGTAGAGACAACACAAAAAAGCGCATCTATTACCTATGAAGGTCTTGTTGCAGATGCTGAAATTGGCTGCCGTATTTTGATTGATGATGGTTTGATCGAGTTAAAGGTTATTTCTAAGGAAGAAAATGTTCTGCACTGTACAGTTGTAAACGGCGGTGAGTTAGGCTCTAAGAAGGGTGTAAACGTACCGAATGTAAAGATCAATCTGCCAGGAATTACTGAGAAGGATAAGAAGGATATCTTATTTGGTATTGATCAGGGCTTTGATTTTATTGCAGCATCATTCGTAAGAAATGCAGCTTGTATCGAGGAAATCCGCGATATTTTAAATATTCATGGAAGCAGAATGCGCATCATTGCAAAGATTGAGAGCGCAGAGGGTATTGAAAATATTGATGAGATTTTGCAGGCAGCAGACGGCATCATGGTTGCAAGAGGTGATCTTGGTGTTGAAATTCCGGCAGAATTAGTTCCTCATATCCAAAAGACAATCATCGATAAGTGTAATGAGGTACAAAAGCCAGTTATCACAGCTACACAGATGCTTGATTCTATGATACGTAATCCACGCCCTACAAGAGCAGAGGTTACTGACGTTGCAAATGCAATCTATGATGGAACAGATGCTGTTATGCTTTCAGGTGAGACAGCAGCAGGACGTTATCCGCTTGAGGCAGTTCGCATGATGGCAAAGATTGCAGAGTCATCTGAGCCATATCTTGATTATCGTACTTATAACCGCAGAGATGTAAAGCGTTCTGATCATGTGATTTCAAACGCACTCAGCAGTGCAACAGTACGTACAGCAGAGATTCTTAATGCAAAGGCAATCATTGTGCCAACGATGCATGGATTTACTGCAAATCTGTTGTCAAACTGGAGACCAAAATGCCGTATCATTGGTATGTCTCCAAATTGGGATGTTTTACGTAAAATGCAGTTGAATTGGGGCGTAACACCGGTTAAGGCTATGAGGGAGACTGATACCGATGAGCTGATTGAGCATTCCGTAAATACTGTAAAGGAAATGGGCTATATTGAGTCCGGAGATACCGTTATTGTTACAGTTGGCGTAAAGCATAAGAATCAGCCAAGCTACGCAATCGGCGAGACAAACAATATGAGAGTAATCGTAGTCAATTGATTTAACAGTTCATTCGAGTGCGATTGTTCAGGAAAAAACATGCTTGCATGATTTTTCTGAACAATGGCGCGGATGAACTGTAACGATAGGATAAAGAAGTACACAGCGAGGAGAGACACATTATGGAAAAAAAACCGTTCGTAACATTAGAGCAAGTAAAAGAGATGGCTGCATCATATCCGACTCCATTTCATCTGTACGATGAAAAAGGAATCCGCGAGAATGCCAGAAAGCTAAAGGCTGCGTTTGCATGGAATCCAAACTTCCATGAATATTTTGCTGTAAAGGCAACGCCAAACCCGTACATCATGGATATCTTAAAGTCAGAGGGAATCGGTGCAGACTGTTCCTCTTATACAGAGCTCTTGATGTCAGATGCTGTTGGTCTTAAGGGTCATGATATCATGTTTTCTTCTAACGTAACACCGGCAGAGGATTTTAAAAAGGCTGCTGAGCTTGGTGCAATCATTAACTTTGATGATGTGTCTCTTATTGATTTCTATGAGGAGATTGGCGCACCATTTTTAGAGACAATGTGCTGTCGTTATAATCCGGGCGGAAACTTTACGCTGCATAATGAGATTATGGATACGCCTAAGGATGCAAAGTATGGCATGACAAAGGAGCAGATGAAGGAAGCTTTTACAAAGTTAAAGGCACATGGCGTTAAGCACTTTGGAATCCACGCATTTTTAGCATCAAATACAGTAGCACTTGGCTATTATCCGAAGCTGGCAAGAATTTTATTTGAGCTGGCTGTAGAGCTGTCGAAAGAGGTTGGCGTTCATATCGCGTTTGTAAATCTTTCAGGTGGTGTCGGCATTGCATATCGTCCAGATCAGGAGCCAAATGATATCATGGCAATCGGTGCAGCCGTAAAAGAGGCATATGATGAGGTTCTTGTTCCGGCAGGAATGGATGATGTTGCTATTTTCACAGAACTTGGCCGTTTCATGCTTGCACCATATGGCTGTCTTGTATCAAAGGTGCTTCATGAAAAGCATATCTGGAAGGATTATGTCGGACTTGATGCGTGTGCAGCAAATCTGATGCGTCCGGCAATGTATGGTGCTTATCATCATATCACCGTACTTGGCAAAGAGAACGAGCCGTGTGATCATATGTATGATGTGACAGGCGGTTTATGTGAGAACAACGATAAGTTTGCAATCGACCGTATGCTGCCAAAGATCGACATCGGAGATTATGTTGTAATTCATGATACAGGTGCGCATGGATTTTCAATGGGCTATAATTATAACGGCAAATTAAGAAGTGCAGAGCTTTTACTTAAAGAAGATGGTACTGTAAAGCAGATTCGCCGTGCAGAGACACCGCAGGACTACTTTGCAACGCTTGATTATCCGGGCTTGAAGGACGAAAAATAAAAACAAAAATAAAAGCCTCGGCT
>ENA-UOOD01004128-UOOD01004128.1-human-gut-metagenome-genome-assembly--contig:-CS67-NODE-4128-length-11515-cov-4.813264_pt1 | contig 11515 bp, 20 predicted proteins | sample MGYA00242464_ERZ724011 | MGnify/ENA metagenome assembly ERZ724011 | reverse complement strand
AATTACTCGACACTTGTCGCAGATTGGTTTAACAGATGGTCTTACTTTCATCTTTCTTCCTCCTACGTAATGGTTCACGTATTTTAATGGCCCTGCTAAAATGCGTATGTGTACATGCGGATTTTAACAGAAACGTGAATGTATAATCGCAAGCAAAGTTGCGCTTATATATTATAAGCGCAACTTAGTTGTTTTTCAAGGCTTCTTTTAAATCTGGCCAAATTTCTTCCATAGATTTTGACGCATCGATTCTTGAAACCATATTTTTTTCTTCATAATATGCAATTACAGGTTCTGTATTTTTTGCATATTCATCTAAACGAACCTTTAAGCTTTCTTCATTGTCATCTTTACGTTGAGTCAATTCTCCACCGCAAACATCACAAACACCTTCAACTTTTGATGGTTTTGAATAGATGTTGTAGATTTCTCCACATTTTTTACAAGTACGACGACCTGTAATACGACGAGTTAATTCGTCAAATGGAACATCCATGTAAACAATTTTTTCAACTGCTAAATCTGTTCCTTCAGTCATTTCTTCAAAAGCTTTTGCCTGAGCTAAAGTTCTTGGATATCCATCTAATAAATATCCATTCTTTTTATCTTCCAAAGTGTTTAAGTAATCCTTAACCATTTTGTTTGTGATTTCAACAGGAACTAACAATCCTTTTTCAGAATAAGCTTTTGCTTGTAGACCTAATTCTGTTCCTCCAGCAATATTTGCACGGAAGATATCTCCTGTTGAGATGTGGTTTAAGTTAAATTCTTCTTTAATTTTTGTAGAGAATGTACCTTTACCAGATCCAGGAGCACCCATAATAAATATATTCATATCTATTCTCCTGAAGATATTAGTCTTCGTAATATTTTTTGTAAGATTTTTGAGTAATCAATCCTTGAACTTGGCGTACAGTTTCAATAGCAACACCAACAACGATAATCATTCCTGTTCCACCTAAAGCCATTGAATTTGGAAGATCAGGCCATACAAGAGGCATGATATGTGGCATAACAGCAATAATTGCTAAAGCTACAGATCCAAGCACTGTAATTCTTGATAATACGCGATTGATATATTCTTTTGTTTCATTACCTGGACGAACACTAGGAATATATGAACCTGATTTACCTAAATTTTCAGCAACTTTTTCTGGATTGATTTGCATCTTTGTATAGAAGAATGTAAAGAATAAAATCAATAATACATAGATTACAAGTGAATACCAAGTTTGTAATCCTAACCATTTTTGCATTTCTTTAATGAAATCGTTTGAAGGGAAGAATGAAGCAATTTGAATTGGTGCCATCATCAATGAACTTGCAAAGATGACTGGAATCACACTTGCTGAATTGACTTTCAATGGCAAGTAGTTTGCTTCACTTGGTTTACTTAATGAAATTGAACTTGATGTATATTGAATTGGAATTCTTCTTTCAGCTGTATTAATTAGTGTAACAAATATAATAATTAATAAATAAACTAATATATATGTGGCAAATAACCAAGCTCCATAGGTTGGCGCAGACTCACCCGTAATTAAGCTTGACCAGGCACTAGAAAATTGTTGAGGCATACGCCCTACAATACCTGCCATAATTACCATTGAAATACCATTTCCAATACCTTTCATTGAAATTTGGTCTCCAACCCACACTAAAAACATACTTCCTGCAGCAAAAATTGTTGCAATATATAAAATCTTACTGATTGTAACACCGCCGACAATCAATCCTGTATATGCTTTTGAAAAACCGTATACTAATGAAAATGATTGTACAAAGGCAAAAACGACCGCAAGATATCTAGTGTACTTGTCTAATGTTTTACGACCATTTGCTCCAGCTTTACTCAATTCAGTTAGGTGTGGAATAACATCCATACTTAATAATTGGATAATGATAGAAGCAGTAATATATGGAGTCACACCTAAAGCGAAGACAGAGAACTGTTCAAGTCCTCCACCTCCCAATAGATTTAACATTGCGAACAATGAGTTTTCTCCAATACCATTTACAAGATCTGCTGTATTTACATCAGGAACTGTAATGGCTGATCCCAAACGATAGACAAGAAAGGCAAATAGGGTGAATAGAATCCTATTGCGGATATCCTTATTCGTCCACATTGCCTTTATCTTGCCTGCCATATTATAGAACCTCTACTTTTCCGCCTGCTTTTTCGATAGCTTCTTTAGCTGACTTAGAGAATTTAACTGCTTCAACAGTTAATTTTTTAGTTAACTCACCGTTACCTAATACTTTAAGTCCAGAAAGTTCTTTATTGATAACACCAGCTTCAATTAAAGCAGCTGCATTAACTGTTGCTCCATCTTCGAAACGATTTAATGTTTCAACGTTAACGATAGCATACTCTTTACGGTTGAAGTTTGTGAATCCACGTTTTGGTAAACGTCTTGCTAATGGTGTTTGACCACCTTCAAAACCTAAGCGAACTCCTCCACCTGATCTTGATTTTTGACCTTTTTGTCCACGACCGCTTGTTTTTCCGTTTCCGCTTCCAGGTCCACGACCAACACGGTTACGTTCTGTGCGAGTTTCGGCTAAATTCATTGTATGTAATTTCATCTGATTTACCTCCTATTACCCGCGAATTTCTTCTGGCTTCTTACCACGAAGCGCAGCAACGCTTTCTACAGTTCTTAAGTTCTGTAATCCATCAACTGTTGCACGAACAACGTTGATTTTTGTACGTGATCCTAAACATTTAGTTAAGATATCAGAGATACCTGCAAGTTCAAGGATTGCACGAGTTGCACCACCAGCGATAACACCAGTACCTTCGATAGCTGGACGCATGTATACAGATCCTGCACCATATCTACCAGTGATTTCGTGAGGGATTGTTGTACCGATAACTGGTACTGTGAAGATGTTTTTCTTAGCATCTTCAACCGCTTTTTTGATTGCATCAGGAACTTCGTTAGCTTTTCCTGTACCAACACCTACACGGCCTTTACGATCTCCAACTACAACTAATGCAGCAAAACGGAAACGACGTCCACCTTTAACTACTTTAGTTACACGGTTGATTGAGATTACTTGTTCTTCAAATTCTTTTTGGTCTCTTCTTGGTTTTCTATCCATTGCCATTGTGCGACCTCCTAAAATTCCAAGCCAGCTTCACGAGCTGCTTCTGCTAAAGCTTGTACACGACCAGCGTAAACATATCCACCACGGTCAAATACAACCTCTTTAATATTCTTTTCTAGTGCACGCTTAGCAATTTCAGTTCCTACCAAACGAGCTGCTTCCACGTTTCCACCATTTTCTAATTTCATGTCAACACTTGAAGCACTGACCAATGTGTTTTGGTTAACATCATCAATGATTTGTACATGGATGTGTGCGTTACTTCTGAATACGCATAAACGTGGGCATTCAGGAGTTCCGCTAATTTTTGTACGTACACGTTTGTGACGACGTACACGAGTTTCATTACGTGATACTTTAGTAAACATTTTTGATCTCCTTTCCCACTACTATTTCTTACCTGCTGTTTTACCTTCCTTACGACGGATGTTTTCACCAACATAGCGAATACCTTTTCCTTTGTAAGGTTCTGGTTTACGAACAGCACGAACATTTGCTGCAAATTCTCCAACTTCTTGTTTATCGATACCTGCAACTTTGATAGTTGTAGCAGTTGGACAAGTTACTTCTAAGCCTTCTTTAACTGGCATCTCAACTTGGTGAGAATATCCAACGTTTAAAGTTAATACGTTTCCTTTCATTGCAGTACGGAATCCGATACCAACTAATTCTAAGTCTTTAGTGAATCCTTCAGATACACCAACTACCATGTTGTGTAACAATGCACGAGTTGTTCCGTGTAATTGTTTTGTGTGTTTATCGTCATTTGGACGTTTTACAGTGACAACATTTTCTTCTACGTGGATTTCCATCAAAGAAGAGAATGTACGTGTTAAAGAACCCTTAGGTCCTTTAACAGTCACCTCATTCCCAGCAGCTACTTCAACAGTAACGCCTGCAGGAACGGTAATCAGTTTATTCCCGATACGTGACATTACGTTTTATCCTCCTATATATTTATTACCAAACGTAAGCAATAACTTCTCCACCTAAGTGGTTTTTTCTTGCTTCTTTGTCAGTCATCATTCCATTGCTTGTTGAAATGATTGCGATTCCTAATCCTTTCAATACGCTAGGTAAGTTTTCTACTTTAGCGTAAACACGAAGACCAGGTTTAGAAATACGACGTAATCCGCTGATTACTTTTTCATTGTTAGGTCCGTATTTCAATTCAATGTTCAAAGTTTTCTTAACATCACCTTCAATGTTGAAGTCAGTGATGAAACCTTCATTTTTCAAAATTTGAGCAATTGCTTTCTTTTCATTGCTCGCTGGCATACTGACAGAGGCATGCTTTTGTTGCAAAGCATTGCGGATTCTAGTCAGCATATCCGCAATAGGATCAGTCATAATCATATGCAATATACCTCCTTACCAACTAGCCTTTTTAACTCCAGGAATTTGACCTTTGTAAGCCAATTCACGGAAGCAAATACGACATAATTTGTATTTTCTTAATACAGAGTGTGGACGACCACAACGTTCACAACGAGTGTACTCACGAACTTTAAATTTTTGAGGACGCTGTTGTTTGTTAATCATTGATTTCTTTGCCATTTAAAAGCTCCTCCTACTTTTTGAAAGGCATACCCATTTGAGTTAATAATGCCTTTGCTTCTTCGTTTGTTTTCGCTGATGTAACGATTACGATGTCCATACCACGAGTACGGTCTACCTTATCGAAATCAATTTCAGGGAAAATGATTTGTTCTTTAATACCTAATGTATAGTTTCCACGACCATCAAAGCTAGTATCGCTAACTCCACGGAAGTCACGTACACGAGGTAATGAAATGTTGAATAACTTATCTAAGAATTCATACATTTTTTCTTTACGTAAAGTAACTTTACATCCAATTGGCATACCTTCACGCAATTTGAAGTTTGCAATTGATTTTTTAGCTTTTGTTACAACTGGAGCTTGACCAGTGATAGCTGTCAATTCTTCTACAGCTTCATCTAATAATTTTGCATTAGTGATGGCATCCCCTACACCAATGTTGATTACTACTTTTTCAACGTGAGGTACTTCCATGACAGATTTGTATTCGAAATCTTTCATCATTTGAGGGACAACTACGTTTTTATATTTTTCTTGTAAACGATTCATCTTCTACCCTCCTACTTCACTTCGTTACCGCTCTTTTTAAAGATACGTGTTTTAACTTTTTTACCATCTACAACTTCAACTTTTGTTGTAATACGGCTTGCAACTTTTGCTTTTTCATCGTAAAGCATTACATTTGAAACGTGAATTTTAGCTTCTTTTTCAACGATTCCACCTTCAGGATTAGCTTGAGTTGGCTTCAAGTGTTTTTTAACCATGTTAACACCTTCAACGATAACTCTATCTTCCTTAGGGAATACAGCTTTTACTTCACCGATTGTGCCTTTGTAAGCACCTGTAATAACTTTTACTTTATCACCTTTTTTAATGTTCACTTAGACACACCTCCTATAATACTTCTGGCTCAAGAGAAACGATCTTCATGAAGTCTTTGTCACGTAATTCACGTGCAACTGGACCGAAGATACGAGTTCCCTTTGGCGTCTTATCATCTTTGATGATTACACAAGCGTTATCATCGAACTTGATGTAAGTTCCGTTTTCACGACGAACACCACGACGTGTACGTACGATTACGGCTTTAACTACATCACCTTTTTTTACGGATCCACCAGGAGTAGCCTGTTTAACAGCACATACAACGACATCACCGATGTTTGCAAATTTTCTAACGCTACCACCTAAACAACGGATAACTAAAACTTCTTTAGCTCCAGTGTTGTCAGCAACGCGCATACGACTTTCGTTTTGAATCATTGCTTTCTCCTCCTAGTATTAACCACGAGCCTTTTCAACGATTTCTACTAAACGGAAACGTTTTGTAGCTGATAATGGACGAGTTTCCATAATTACTACTGTATCTCCGATACGAGCTTCGTTGTTTTCATCGTGAGCTTTAAATTTCTTAGAATATTTAACACGTTTACCATATAATGGGTGTGTTTTTTTAGTTTCTACCATAACTGTGATAGTTTTGTCCATTTTATCAGACACAACTGTACCACGGTATACTTTACGAGCGTTTCTTTCCATTAGATACGTCCTCCCTACTCTTGACCAGCGTTTTCACGCTCTGTCAATACAGTTTTAATACGAGCAATTGTCTTCTTAACAGTTTTTAAACGAGCTGTATTTTCTAACTGTCCTGTGGCTTGCTGGAAACGAAGGTTAAAAAGTTCATCTTTAAGCGTATCGATTTCCTGAAGAAGCTCTTCATTTGTTTTTTCGCGGATTTCTTTAGCTAACATTACTTCACTTCTCCTTTTCTAGCAAAACGAGTTTTAACTGGTAATTTGTGAGCAGCAAGACGTAAAGCTTCACGAGCTACTTCTTCACTTACTCCACCAACTTCGAACATTACACGTCCTGGTTGAACTACGGCTACCCATCCTTCAGGAGCACCTTTACCAGAACCCATACGAACCTCTAGAGGTTTTTTAGTACGTGCCATGTGAGGGAAAATACGAATCCAAACATTTCCTCCACGTTTCATATAACGTGTCATAGCAATACGGGCTGCTTCAATTTGACGGTTGCTTACATAGTTACCTGATTCTGCAACCAATCCATATTCACCAAAGTCAATTGTACGACCTGCTTTTGAACGACCTTCGTAGCTCAAACGGTGAGGACGACGATACTTTGTACGTTTAGGCATTAACATTATTCGTTACCTCCTTTTTCTGCAGGTGCTGCAGTTTTAGCAGCATCTTTAGGGGCACGGTTTGAACGAGCATCTGGACGACGACGTCCTTTTCCTTTACGCATTGGGCGTTGTTTTGGAGCTTCTGGTTCTTTAACCATTTCACCAGGTAATACTTCACCACGGCAGATCCAAACTTTTACACCTAAACGACCATATTGAGTCGCTGCTTCTTCCCAAGCATAGTCAATATCACTACGAAGTGTATGTAAAGGAACAACTCCTTCTGAATATCCTTCAGTACGTGCCATATCAGCTCCACCAAGACGTCCAGATACTGCAGTTTTGATACCTTTAGCACCAGCACGCATAGTGTTTTGAATAGCTTTTTTCTGAGTTGCACGGAAAGATTTACGTCCTTCCAATTCATTTGCAATCCAACGAGCTACTAAACGAGCATCTAAGTTAGGATTAGCAACTTCTACAACGTTAATTTGAACGTTCTTTGCAGAAGCGATTTTAGCTACTTTCTTTTTCAATCCTTCGATTGATTTTCCATCTTGACCGATTACTACACCAGGGTGAGCAGTACGGATGATAACTGTCATACGACCCTTTGTACGTTCGATTTCGATACGAGAGATTTGAGGGTCTGCCTTACGTTTGTCGACAGCTTCGTTTGATAATTTAGCGTAGTATGCTTCAACCAATTCACGAATCTTAACATCTTCCATTAATAATGTTCCGAATTCTTTATCGTCAGCGTACCATCTTGATTGCCAGTCACGAATGACTCCGACACGCATTCCAATTGGACTTACTTTCTGTCCCATAGCTTACCTCCTACTCTTTTTCAGCCACTACAACTGTAATGTGGCTTGTACGTTTGTGAATAGCACTCGCACTACCTTTAGCACGAGGCATGAAGCGTTTCATTGTGATTCCTTCATCAGCCCAGCAAGCCTTCACATATAACTTGCTTTCATCTAAATCGTTATTGTTAACTGCGTTAGCAACAGCTGAGTGTAATACTTTACCAACAAGGTATCCACCTTTGTTAGGTAAGAATTTCAAAATAGCAGCTGCTTCTTCTACGTCTTTTCCACGGATCAAGTCTAAGACTAGTCTTGCTTTACGAGGTTGAATACGTAGAGTTTTTGCGGTAGCTTTTACTTCCATTTCTTCTCCTCCTACTATCTAGATTTCTTATCATCTGATCCATGACCAGTGTATTTACGTGTTGGAACGAATTCACCTAATTTGTGTCCAACCATGTCTTCTGTTACATAAACAGGAACATGTTCCTTACCGTTATAAACGGCAAATGTGTGTTCAACAAATTGAGGGAAGATTGTAGAACGACGGCTCCAAGTTTTAATAACTTCTTTTTTTCCGGCTTCATTTAATGCAACAACCTTTTTCATCAAATGGTCATCACAGAAAGGTCCTTTTTTCAAACTACGACTCATTGTATCTTACCTCCTTGCCTACTTACCATTACGACGACGTACAATTAATTTTGTACTAGCCTTCTTATTACGACGAGTTTTAACACCCAATGCTTTTTTACCCCAAGGAGTCATTGGTGATTTACGTCCGATAGGTGTACGTCCTTCACCACCACCATGAGGGTGATCATTAGGGTTCATTACAGAACCACGAACAGTTGGGCGAATACCTCTCCAACGGTTACGACCTGCTTTACCATAGTTAACTAAGCTGTAATCTTCATTACCAACTGTACCTACAGTAGCACGGCAGTTAGCCAATACTTTACGAACTTCACCAGAAGATAAACGTAAAGTTACATATTTTTCTTCAATACCTAAGATCTGAGCTGAACATCCAGCACTACGAGCCATCTGTCCACCTTTACCAGGTTTTAATTCAACGTTGTGAATAAATGTACCTTCAGGCATGTTTCTCATTTCACAGCAGTTACCAATTTTGATATCTGTTTCTGTACCAGAGATAACTGTCATACCAACTTTCAAATCTTTTGGAGCGATGATATAACGTTTTTCACCATCAGCATAGTTTAACAATGCAATGTTTGCTGAACGGTTTGGATCGTATTCGATTGTAGCAACACGTGCAGGCACGTTGTCTTTGTTACGTTTGAAATCGATGATACGGTAAGTTCTTTTGTGTCCAGAACCTTGATGACGTGTTGTAATACGTCCTGTGTTGTTTCTTCCACCTTTAGATTTCAATGGTGCTAACAAACTTTTTTCTGGTTTAGATGTTGTAATTTCATCTTTAGCCAAAGTTGTCATTCCACGACGTCCAGGTGTCATTGGTTTATACTTCTTAATTGGCATAAACTTAATTTTCCTCCTTATCGCAATATTTATTCAGGAAATAGCGTCTTCTCCCTGATTATTCTTCAGAACCGAACAATTCGATCGTTTGTCCTTCTTTAATTTTTACAATAGCTTTGTGTACAGCGCTTGTTTTTCCAACATAACGACCTACACGTTTTGTTTTTGGTTTGCAGTTCATTGTATTTACTTTTACAACTTCTACATTGAATGCAGCTTCAACGGCTTTAGCGATTTCAATTTTGCTAACACCCTTAACTACTTCAAAAGTTACTTTGTTATCTTCAGCCATCATCTTCATAGTTGCTTCAGTGATGATTGGGCGGATAATTACGTCTCTGTAATCTTTCATTATGCCAATGCCTCCTCAACTTGTTTTACGGCAGCGCTTGTCATAACAACTTTGTTTGCATTTACTAAATCATAAGTATTGATTGCAGAAGCAGCCATTACAGTAGCTCCAGCAATGTTACGTGCTGATAAGTAAACGTTTGTTGCTTCTTCGCTATCAGCAACAACAAACAATGTTTTCTTTGGCGCTTGGATAGCTTCAATAATTGAAACAAATGTTTTTGTTTTTGGTTCAGCAATTTCAAATTTATCCAAAACGCTGAATGCTGTTTCTTGAACTTTTTCGCTCAATGCAGATTTAACTGCTAAACGGCGAACTTTTTTATTAATGCGGTATGCATAGTTACGTGGAGTAGCTCCAAATACTGTTCCACCACCTCTAAATTGAGTAGCGCGGATAGAACCTTGACGAGCACGTCCTGTACCTTTTTGACGGTAAGGTTTACGTCCACCACCAGCAACTTCGCTACGACCTTTAGTGTCAGCAGTTCCTTGACGACGGCTAGCCATTTGCATTACTAATGCATCATACATAGCCTGTTGGTGTGGTTCAATTCCGAAAACAGCGTCGTTCAATTCGATTGAACCAACAACTGCACCAGTTTGGTTAATTACGTCGATAGTAGCCATTATTGAACCTCCTTATTTGCAGTATAGTCAACTAAAGTAACAGGTTCTTTATCTCCCTTGCTAGTTTTAGCAGTACGTACCATTACGCAACCTTTTCTAGGTCCAGGAACGTTACCTTTAATTAACATATAGTTGTTTTCTGTATCAACTTTAATAACTGTCAAGTTTTGGTTTGTAGTAGTATATCCACCTTCTTGACCAGCCATGATAGTACCCTTCATAATACGTCCTTGACGTGAAGTAATACCGTTTGTAGCTAATGAACCGATGTGACGAATGTTCTTAGATCCACCGTGAGTCTTTGGACCTTGGTGAGCATTGTTACGAACGATTGTACCATTGTAACCTTTACCTTTACTTGTACCGATTACATCTACTATTTCTCCTGCAGCAAAGATATCAACATTAACTAAATCGCCAACATTTACATCCATGTCGCAATCGCGCACTTCCTTAATGAAACGCTTTGGACTTGTATTTGCTTTTTTACAGTGTCCGATGTTTGCTTTAGTTGTGCGTTTTTCTTTGATTTCTTCAAATCCTAATTGAACTGCGTTGTAACCATCTGTTTCAACTGTTTTCTTTTGTAAAACAACGTTAGGTGTTACTTCAACTACAGTTACTGGAATTAATACACCATCTTCAGTGAAGACTTGTGTCATTCCTAATTTTCTTCCTAATAGTCCTTTCATCATTGACACCTCCATTAAAGTTTAATTTCGATGTCGACACCGCTAGGAAGTTCAAGTCTTTGTAAAGAATCGATCGTTTCCTTGTTTGGTGCAACAATCTCAATCAAACGCTTGTGCGTACGAATTTCAAATTGTTCACGTGAATCTTTGTATTTGTGAACCGCACGAAGAATTGTTACTACCTGCTTTTCAGTAGGTAATGGAACTGGTCCTACAACCTTTTTAGCTCCGTGTTTTGTCGCAGCTTCGACAATTTTCTTTGCACTATCATCCAAGATTCTGTGCTCATACGCCTTTAAGCGAATTCTCATAGTATTTTTTGCCATGTTTAACTCCTTTCGTTTATTCTAGATAAACATGCTCCATGCGAATTACCTGGCCACACCCATGACAACGGTTATCAGTGGGTCAGCAACCTCGCACTTCATCGCAAGCTCCTGTATTCTAACACATATATTTCATGTGTTCAACCCCTAAATTAAAAAAATTTAATATTTCTTTTAAAGCCTTTATTTATCGTGTTTAAACACTTTTTAATTTCCAAAAAAATGGATTGTAAAAAAATTATGTTGTGACAACTGATGTCAGTGGGTCGTAAATGTTGATTTTTACAATAAGATCATGCCTGTTTTTTTGAAATATCCTTAACTTTGCAGAATTTGTATAACTAAAAAATAAAAGAAGCATTAGTAGCTGA
>ENA-UOOD01004118-UOOD01004118.1-human-gut-metagenome-genome-assembly--contig:-CS67-NODE-4118-length-11531-cov-5.344719_pt1 | contig 11531 bp, 14 predicted proteins | sample MGYA00242464_ERZ724011 | MGnify/ENA metagenome assembly ERZ724011 | reverse complement strand
AGCATCAGCTTTCGCATCTCAACGATGCCGGCAGGATCCAGACCATTGATCGGTGGTAAAACAGCTTCTCATACGTGACCTTTTCGCCGTTCTTCATGGCGCAAAGGTGTTCTACCTCAATCCGATACTTTCGCCAGATGTATTCATCCGCCCGCGCCTTGAACTCGACCATCTTTGGGTGTTCGCCGCGTATGGTGTCGGTCGCCCATACGTCCGTGGTCGTAATCCTGTCGAGCTTGAGGCCTCGGGTGAAAATAACGTCCAGCATTTTGAGGCTGTCTTTCCCGTGGCTTATTCGGGCGATGTATTGGAGCTGGTCGTTCCCTATGTGGATTTCTTCACCCAAGGCGTTCACCCCCTATCGGTACTCTTTTCCTGTTTCTTTGTCCTTGAGGGTAATCCTCCCAACAACCTCGAATCCGGCCAGCTCCGCCGTCTGCTTCATCACCGGGATAAGCCTGCTGATTACCGCGAGGCGTTCTGCGGCCTCCTGCTGCCGCTGCTCCTTGCGGATATTGCTCATGGCCTTGTCGTAGCTGGGCTTATCCTTGGCCCGGTGCCGCTTGACGATGGCCTTTGTCAGCTCGGACATCTCCTCGATTGCCATTTCCTCCTGCGCCCTGGAGCCGTAGGTGTCGATGGCCTGTTGCAGCACCTCCGGCCGCATGGTGGTCGGGAGGGCGTGCGTCTCGTAGGCTTTCAGCCATTCCCGAAGCTCTGCCGCGCCCCATGCCGTTTGGTAGAACAGGGCGATAACTCCGTCCCAGTCGTCCGTCCCGTACTGTAGGTTGTCCGCGAGGATTTCGTCGAGCGTTTCGCCGTCAAGCTCCTCCATGTCCTGTGTGAGGCCGTCCTCTCCTGCGTGCTTCTCGTAAATCTCCCGCACAAGGTCGAGGAGAGGGATTTCCCGCTCGAAGTCCCTGTACCATGCCTCTCTGTCCTTGACGAACATCATGTTATGGGCCAGCTCCCACGCGGCCATGTCGCTGGTGTCGTCGCAAATTTTCCGTAATTCCATGTTGCTGCCCTCCTCATTCTCCGATGGTGACGTAGGCGTTCCCGCGCTTGTTCAGTTGCAGGTCTACCGGGTTCCCGCATTTCAGGCACGGGAAGTCGAAAACCTCCTCCGAGACGTTCGTCTTGTACTTGAACACGCTGCCGCACTTACATTTCAGGTACGCGGGTTTCAAGTCGCGCAGCTCTGTCCTGTGCCCGCACTCGCATTTCGAGTAGGAGGTCGGTGCCTTTGCGCAAAATCCCCGGAGTTTTCCACACTTTTCGCACTTGACGAGTAGAAAACCTTTGTAGAGCTGCGGCCCCTCCGGGAGGGCTGGCGTGACGTTGATTTTCCCGTCGTCCGGCACGGTCTCCTGCGTGTCCTTAACGTCTACGGCCCTGAAATTGCCGAACATACGCTCGACGCGGCTCTGCGGCTTGGGTTTAGGCTCCGGGGCCTTGGTCGGCTCCTGCGCCACGCCGGGAGGCGCGGCGGCGGGTTCCTGCGGTTCCTCCCCGGCGGCGTACTGGATGGCCCGCTGCATGAGGTCTGATACCCTCTCCGGCGGCATATCGAAATTCATCTCGCCAAATGGCGTTCTCATTGTGAGCTTCACAGTGTCTCCCTCCTGTTTATGTATTCCAAGGCTCTTTCGGAGGGCCTTGTCTATATTGTTGATTTCCTGCTGCGTGACGCGGCCGATGCGCCGTTGGAGCCTGCTCTTGCTCACTGTCACAATCTGCTCGCAAAGGGCGACGGACGGTTTCGGTGCCGAGCCGATGAAAACGTGCGTAGGCAGGCCGACCTTTTTCCGGGTAGTCAGGTAGACGACCTCGACGATGGGCGCAAATCTGTTCCCGATGTCGTTGCTCACGACGACCGCCGGGCGGTTTGCCGACTGCTCGCTGCCTACGGCTGCGCCCCCTACGACGAAATAGATGTCGCCCCGCTTCACACTTCCTTTCGTACCAGCAACGCCTCTTTCCCTCAATATCGCCACGGCCAGCCAATCACCATCGAAAGGTTGTATATGTACTGGCCGCACCGCACGCACACGTCATACTTGCCCCAAAAGCCCTGCTTTTTCATGCCCCGGACGCTCCCGGTGTGGTGGATAGATGGGTGGCGGGCTTTCTCCGCCTCTGAAAGTCTTTCGTACCTCATGCTCCCTCTGCCTCCAATTCTGCCGCGAAAAGGGCCTCCGCCAGCTCCTTGAGCATTGCGTCGATGTCCTCCGCGTCCTTTACCAGTTCGCGGATGGATGGCACGCCTCTCGTTCCGCTGTGCCGGGCAGAAATCCACATTTCGATGTGTTCGTCTTGGTCGAAGTGGGCAGCGTACTCCTTGACGTTCTCGACGAAGTTCTCCGCGCCCACGGTGATGATGAAGTCCTCCCCGGCGGGGGAATACTTCTCAAGCTCGATATTCCCGTCACCGTCGTCGGTGTAGCTCCACCCCAGCCGCTCTAAAATCTCTCCGTAGGTCTCATTCATGGCTGTTTCCCTCTCTCGTAAAAGAAAATGTACTGCTGCAACACTCCGGCAAAGCCGGGATAGTTCTCCTCCGGGAAGTGGCCGCCGAAATGCTCCGCCTCAATCCGCTTTATCCACACGTCCCTTGGGAACGCCTCTTTGTGGCCCAGCCCGTAAAGGCAAATGCAGTTCGCTACTTTCGGGCCGATGCCCCGCCACGTGGTGAGGTATCTCATGGCCTCCTCGTATGTAAGGCCGCGCAGAATCCGCTCTGTGCTGCCGTCCCCGTCGCCGTGGTATGCAATGGCTGCGTCGATGATGTAATCCTGTCGGTAGCCCAGCCCCAGCCCGTCCAGCCCTTTCGGGCCGCGCTTGGCAATGGTGCCCGCGTCCGGGAATCCGCCAAACCTCTCGCATAGCCGCTCAATGCAGCCCTTTATCCGGGGGATATTGTTATTTTGGCTGATAATAAAACTCAAAATGGTTTCCCAAAGCTCTTGCTTGAGAATGCGTATTCCCTTTGCCGTCCTCGCTGCGGCGAGGAGGTATGTGTTTGTGTCGCTCCGGATTTTCAGCTCCCGCTCGTATTGCTCATAGTCCGCCTCGAGGTCAAAATACCTCGACCACGTCCCGTAGTAGTCCTGCGGGCTGCAATCCAGCTCCACCTCGTCCGGGACGGCGGTGTGGCGGGCGTTCAGGGTTTTCCCAAACGCTGGTATCTGGTAAGCCCGGTGGCCCGTCTTTTTCCATCTGAAACACTGGCCGCTTTCCGCGATCTTGTCGAGGTCAAGGTAAGGTGCCAGAATAAACATTGTCCTGTGCCTCCTCTCCAAAGCCGTCGAGCAGGTTCATTTGGCCGGGTATCGGCTCCTTTGCCCTTGCCTCCTCCTGCTCTTTTCGGAAGCATTGGCAGCCATATCCAAGCTCTACCGCCTTTCTGCTGGTGAGGAGCCGCCCGCAGCGTTTGCACCGTCTGGCCGGGATTTGGAATATCTCGCTGTCCTGCCTCTCGTTCATGTCTGCCTCCTTATTCCGGCAAGTCGATGTTTACCACGATGGCCTTTATCCATGGGAGCGAATTGTACGCGCCGACGGCCTCCTCGTCGCTCATGGCCTCGAAGTCGTCGTAGCATACCTGCCCGTCGGTCAGGGTCTCCTCCACCTCGTCGAAGTCGTCCTCCTCCCGGAAGTGAATCCGCTCCTCCCCGATGAAATACTCCTCTATGGAGCTGCTGCCCCATGCGCCCATCCAGCGGCTATATCCGTCGTCTTGGACAATCTCACTGTCAACCATCGCCACGACGGGCAGCTCCGGGTTTTCCTGCATGAGCTTGAAAAGCTCCTCACGGTTCTTGCGTTCTCTGTCTGTAATCATGCCTGCGGCCCTCCTGTCCTCGCGTCCGCCCACGCCATCGTCATTACCGTGCTGGTCTCCCGTAGGCGGCTGATGATCGCCACGATTTTGGTGTTGTCAAAGCCCTTGGGGGTGAGCGCGTTCGCCAGCGCGTCGGCGTTGTAGTTGGTCGTAACGATGGTCGGCTTCATGTCCTCGTATCGGTCATTGAGTATGGAGTAGAGCGTACTCATGCTCCAATCGCTGCACTGTTCTTTTCCGAGGTCGTCTATAATCAGCAGGTCTACCCGCTTGTAGACGGAAAGCACCTCATGCTCCCGCGCCCCCTCGCTGTCGAACGACTTCTTGATGTCCATAAGCAGGTCGCTCGAGGTCTTGCAGATTACGGGAATCCCCTCGCCAATGAGCTGCAACGCAATGGCTGCCGCGAGGTGGGTCTTGCCCGTCCCGTTCGTCCCCTCTATGTAGAGGCCGTCGCCCTTGGCCCGGTGGTACGCGAAGTTGTCTGCGTACTCCTTGGCGATGGCGTAGTTCTTCTTGCGGCCCGGCGTGTCGCACCGGAAGTTGGCGAAAGTCCGCTGCTGGAATCGCTTCTTGATACCGCTCCGGCCCAGCAGCCGCTCAATGCGCTGCTGCATGGCTTTCCGGCGTTCCCGCTCCTCCTCCGCCGCTTTCTCCATCGCTTTCTTTCGGTCGTACTCCTCCCAGTAGGCTTTCGCCTGCGGGCAGTCACAGCGGGGGAGAAAGGGCTGCCAGATAAAGACCTCGCCGCCCATCACAATGCCCTGCGGCTGAATCTCTTTCCCGCAAAACTCGCACTTGCCCGCCGGGGGCGGGTCTTTCCGCCACCGCAGCCCCCGCGCCCGTGCTTCCTCCGGCGTGACGAGGTTACTCGGTTCCCTTGAAGCCTCCCGAGGGCTTGAAGCCTCCGGGGTTGCTCCCATTCCCGCCATTATTTCCCCTATCGGTGTAAGGGCCATAGCTGCCGCCTCCTTTGTCCGCGTAGTTGCCGTCTATGACCTTTGCCATGTTGCTGTCCTTAATCAGCCAGTCAAAAGTCGCCTGCCAGTTCCTATCGTTCTTCCCCTTGAGGAAGCTGCTGGCCTCCGCCCGCTGGAACAGCTCTCGAAAGCTGTCCACCGTGTAGCCGTTCGCCATCCTCGCCTTGATTGCCTTTTTGCGGTCTTCTGAAAGGCTGCGATGCTTGGGTAATGATGTGCTAATCTCGTTGTAGAGGTCTCTAATCTCCTCGTACACCCCCCGCGCCTTTGGTTCGCCCGGCGGGGTTTCCGTCTTTTTCGGCCTGCCCCGCTTGCGGGGCTTCTCCTCCGGCTCCGGCTCGTCCGCCGGGTCTTGGTCTGCCTGCTCCTCCTCCGGGGCCGTGAACGGCTTTGACGGGGCCGACACGGTTCTCTTGGAGTAAACGTCCTGTAGGTTGTCCACGAGGCTCTGGCACCAAATGACCTTGCGCTCCTGCCAAAGCTCCAAGTCGATGTTCCCCCGCAGGGCGAGCATATCCAGTATCGCGTCCGCCTGCTCCTCCGTGACCTTTGTGAGGGCGACGAGGTACATCTTGTCCGCAGGCTGGGAGCAGTCGTAGTAGTGGCCCTCGCTCCGGCCCAGCAGCTCAAGCAGCTTAAACCAAAAGGCGTACCCATCGTTCCCCCAGCCCTGCTCAAGGATGAACTTTGTCCGGCTGTCCGTGCTGACGAAGTGCGGGAAGTAATCTACCGTCTGTTTCCTTGGTCGTCCCAACGACCGCACCTCCTTTTCGGGTGTTTCCGGGGAGAAAACTCCCCGGATTTCCCCGTGAATTACTCGTAAATGACCTTGCTGCCCTCCGGCGTTTTCACCACGTCCACACTCTGCGGGAATCTCGACTTCATGGCCGGGTCGTGGGTGATCGCCATTACCTTGAGGTCGCCGTACCGCTGCTGGATGGCCTCGAGCGCGTCGCAATATGCCTGCACGCCGGGGGCATCGAGGAACGGGGGTTCGTCAATGAACAGGAAGCCAAGCTGCACCCCCGCCTTGCTGCTCTTAATTTCCGAGAGCGCGAGGATAACCGAGAGGGCCGCCTTGACGCGCTCGCCGCCGCTCCTGCTCATGTACGGGAGCCGCCCGGTGTCGCTGTCGTTGATGATGATGTCGAGGGTCGTGACCTCTTTCTTGCTGTTTGATTTCAGCACCTTTTCCGTCACGAACTCCACGCTCATGCGCCCCTGCGACATCTGGCCGAGGATATTGGTGGCCGTCGCCTCAAATACCGGGATAATGCTGCGGATGATGTTGTGGGGAATGCCGTCCTGCGAGAACGCCTTTTTCAGCTCCTCGTACCCGGCGGCCTTGCCTCCCAGCTCGTTCATCTGCTCTTGCAGCTCCGCCGCCTGCTTGCGGGAGAGGCGAATCTGCCCGAGCTTTGCCTGCAATCCGCCGATGCGGAGGGAAAGCTCCTGCGCCTGCTTCTGAACGGCCTTGACCTCTGCCTCCGCCGTGTCCACCTGCGCCTGCAATTCCTCCCTGCCGACGGTCTTGCTCTGCTCGTCGGCCAGCTCTGCGCGGGCCTCCCGGATTTCTTCTCCGATTTCCGTCAGCTCCGACCCAAGTTCCAAAATCCGCTGGGCCGCCGCCGCTTTCTGCTCCCGCGCCACGGGGAGCTGCTTCTCCTTGTCCAGCCAGCGGCTCTCCGCCAAGAGCGTCCGCTGCAGCTCGTCGTAGTCCCGGCTGTAGGCCGCTGCCTGTTCGAGCTGCTGCTCGACCTCTGCCAGCTCCGCCCGGCCCTTGGCTGCGGTGGCCTCCGCGTCCGCCACGGACTTCTCAAGCTCCGCCGCCCGTTCTTCCAGCACGGCCAGCTCGCTCCGCTGCGCCTCGAGGTTGTTGTAATCCCGTTCGGCGGCCTCGAGGAGCCGCAGAGAGGCCCGCAGCGCGTCGATTTCCTCCGGGACGTGTTTCTTATCGTCGAAAGCCTGCTTCGCCGCAGAGAGCGCGTCTGCGTTCGTCTGGCGTAGCTTCCCGTACTCCTCCTCGAGGGAGGCAAGCGCAGCCTCCTCTCCCGGCAGCGCATCTCTGGCCGCCAGCGCGTCCGCGAGGAACTTGCACGTGGCGTTGTCCGGGGCCGGGCACCCGCTGTCTTTCAGCAGCTCCACCTTGCCCTTGAGCGAAGCAATCCGCCCCTCGAGGCGCGTCTTGGTCTCCCGGTAATCGCGCTCTGTGCGCTCCGCCTCTGCCTGCCACGTCGTGAGGTTGTCCCTCGCCGCCGTGAACTCCGGCAAGAGTTTTTCCAGCTCCGCGAGCTGCGCGGTGGCCGCCTCGTACTGCTGGTGCTTCTCGGTCAGCTCTGCGGCCCGCTCAATAGCCTGCGCCAGCGGCCCAATCTTCATCAGCGTGAGGGCCGCCTTTTTCTGGCGGTTGTCCTTTGCCGCGCTCTCTGCCAGTGTGATCGCGCTCTCAATCTGCTGTTTCCGGGTGGCGAGACTGTCGTATGCCGCCTTGCCCTTAATCAGCTCTTTTTCCCGTTCCAGCAGGGTCTTGTAATGCGCAACGCCTGCGGTGATCTCCGGCTCCGCCGCGAGGATGGTCTCTGCGGCGGTGATGGTCGCCACCTGCGCGGTCTTGGCGGCCTCCTTGGAGGCCTGCTGCGCCGTGAGGGTGGTAATCTTGCTGTTGAGCTTCATCACCCGCGCCGCCGCCTCAAGCTGCGTGTTGAGCTTGACCTTGAGGGTGTCCACCTCTGCCGTCTTGCTCTCCGCCTGTTCCAGCATCCCCTTGCGCCGCGCCTCCGCCGCCTCGATTTCGGCGGCCAGCTCCTCGCTGTCCGGCAGTCCCGCCGTCAGGGTGTCCGCCCTGTCCGCCAGCGAGCGGATGGTGCGGTTGGTGTCGGTGGCCCGGTTCGCCGCCATCTCCTCCATGTCCCCGTAAATCCCCAGCCCCAAAATGCTGCCGAGGATATTCATGCGGGCCTCTTTGTCTGCCTGCAAGAATAGGCCGTACTGGTCTTGCATGATAAGGGCGCAGGCTTTCAGCGTCAGGCTGTCCATGCCGATGATGTTGATGATTTCCTGCTGGGTGTCCTTGAACTTCTCCTTGCTGCGGTCTACCCATTCACCCTCGACGTACTCCGCGATATTCAGCGTCGCCTTTCCGCTTTTCTGCCGGGTGCGGGTGACGCGGTAGAGGCGGTCGCCCAGCTTAAACGTGAACTTGATGGCCCCGCTCCGGGCCTCCGGGTCGTTGCAAATCCAGCCCGTCAGCTCGCCCTCTCGCGGCTCCTCGTAGAGCGCGTCCAGCATCGCGTCCATGAACAGGCTGCTCTTACCTACGCCGTTGCTGCCGTTGATGGTGCAGAAGCGAATACCGTCAAAGCTGAATTTCTCCTCCCGGTAGTTGCGGTAGTTCTTGACCTCAATCTCCACCGGGACGAACAGCCCTGTGTGCCGCTCCTGCGTGGCCTTTTCCGTGGCCTCCGCAATCAGGGGCCGGGCCAGTTCGACCAGCTCGCCAATGCGCTCCGGCGTGAACTCCTTTTCGGCCAAGTAGTCCGCGAGGTTGCTCTCCGGGGTGCCGTCTGCGTCCATGCTCCGGCGGTCTACCGTGATGGTGATTTTCTGCGGCGTAATCTCCTGTACCCAAAAGGCTCCGGCGGCGTAGAGCATATTCTCGAATACGGCGTGGTTGAACGCCTTGTTATGCTCGTCGGTGCAGTCGTACAGGACGCGGACGATTTTCCCGTTGAGGTCGTCCGCCCGGTCGAGGAAGTCCGCGACCTCCAATTCGCCCGTCGTAATCCCGGCCACGTCCTCGTCGTTGAGCCGGAGGGTCTTGTGCTGCCGGGTGGGGAGCTGCTGGAACGTGGACTTTACCTCGCCGCTGCCGCCGATGTCGTGAATCCAGTAGCCGCGCTCCTGCCCCTCGTCGTTGAAATTGAGCTGGGAGATGGCCCCGCAGTAGAACGTGTTCTTGCACCCCTCGAGCTGCTGCGGGCGGTGGATATGCCCGAAACACACGAGGTCAAAGTCTGCCGCCGCCAACGTGTCGGGATAAACGACAGGTTCAAACTGACTGAAAAAAGCCGTCTGCCCGCTCTCCATGTTGCAGCCCGTGATGGTGTAGTGCGATACCAGCACCGCCGGGGTGCCCGCCTTGCACTGTGCCTTGAGGCCGATAATCATGTCCGCGATGGCCTTGGTGAATACCTCGTTTTCCTCCTCCTTGGAGAGGCCGGGGTGCTGCGCCCGGTAATACCCCCGGTCGAATCCGGGGAGGCAAGCGACCTGCACCCAGCCGTATGCCCCACTGAAAACTTCCAACACCTGCGGCTCCGTGATGATTTTCACCTCGCCATTGCCCTCGAATGCGGTCTTGAGCATTTCAAACTGCTGCTCGCTGTCGTGGTTCGGAGTACCCCGCATCACCACCACCGGGCAAATGGCCGAAAGCTCCCGCAGGAACTTCACCGCCGTCTGCTGCTCCTTGAGGCCCCGGTCGCTCCATACCCGCGCCTGATGGAAGATGTCGCCCGCGATTACCGCGATGCCCGGCTTTTGTTCTCTGGCCCCCTCCACCAGTGCGTCGAGGCACTTGCAGATGTCGAGGTATCTCGCGTTTTCCCCGTTCTTCTCCGGGCCGGGGAAGTTGCCAATATGGAGGTCGCCCGTATGTAAAATTCTGATCGCCATTACTGATTACCCCCAATCGCCCTCTGGCACTTCATGCAGAGCGTCCGCCCGAACTGCTCCTGACTGTACTTCACCACGCCGTTGCTGCACTTTGCCCCGCACTCGGAGCAAATGGTCGGGTCGTAGTCCGGCGCGGCCTCTGCCGCCTCCTGCTGCCGCTGCTGCGTCTGTCTCGGGTGTTCCTCCGGCATCTCGCGGTACGCCGCGTTCTCCGGCTCTGTAATCGGCTGGCCGGGGGTCTCGTACTCCATGCCCTCCTCCACGTCGTCCTCGATGAAGATGGCCCGTCTTGCCTCCGAGACGTGGCCGCCGTAAATCTCCTGCGCCGAGGAAAAGAAATGCTTCACGGCCTCCTGCTTCACCAGTTCGTTGTCGAGGTTCGGGACGAGGTAGGCCACCACGAACGGCTTGCGCAGCTCCTCGAGGGTGTACGTGCCCTTGATGTGCATGGCCGCCCGCAATGCCCGGTTGATGGCCTTGGTCTCGCACATCTCCGAGCGGAACTTGAGAAATTCCTTGCGCTGGTTGTCCGTCATGCCGTCCGTAACGTCCTGCACGATGATTTCCTTGTGGGCCACGATTTCGATGTTCTCCCCGGTAAGCTGGGGGACGGAAATGCGGGCCTCGAATTTCACGTCTTTGTTCGGGCAGGCCCCGCAATTCACCGGGCGTCCAATGCCCTTGTTGACCTCCGCGCACTTCTGGCAGGTCGTCGGCACCACCGGGCGGGTGTTCAAAATCTTGATGCCCGCCGCCCGCATGAGCTTGTTGAGGCCCTTTTTCGTGAGCGCCCACCCTGCGGGCTTGGCCGGGTGGTGCTGCCCGTCCCGGCCTGTCCATTCCCGCGTGGCCTTTTCCTGTTCGTAGATTTCCTTGTCCGCCGGGTTGGTGGAAATCTGCACCACGTTCATCACGGGCTTGTGAATGTCGGCAATCTCTGCCACCGTCTGCATCGGCACGAGCAGGTTGAAACGCTCTGCCGGGTACTGCTGCGTGATCTGCAAGGCGTTGTGCCCGCTGCCCGTCGTCGCCAAATTGTTTGCCATGTAAATTCCTCCTATTGCATTCGCTGGTGTTTTGTGATACAATAGGGACACTGGTTAGGGATGGCTCACGCCTTATGGCGTGGGCTGTCCTTTTTTTATCCCCATTTGCTCTATGTACCTGTAGGTCTCCCAAAGGTCTTGCGTGAACATTGAGAAGCGGTTCCCCTTGACGGTCTCCGCGATAAGCTGCGCCAGATACCACGGCTCCCGCCGTGCCCCGTCCGCGTCGCCCTCTCGCTCGATGATTCTCTCGAGCTTATGCTCCGCGTAAGCTCTGGCCCCGTCCCACTCGGACGGCGTTATCTGCGAGCCGAGGTACTGCTCCGCCTGCTGCTGTAATGTTGCCTCCGTCCTGCTCGCCTCCTCTCCCTGCCGCGCTGCGGCTGGCCTCCGGCCCCTCCTTGCAGTCGCAAACCTCGCCAAAATCAAGGTGCGCCCCGCAGTCCGGGCAAATGTTGAACTTCATCCGTGCTTGCCCTCCTCGAAAATCTTGTCGCACACCTGCTTGTGGATGATGCAGAACGCTCCGCAGAACAGAACGCCAATCAAAAGCCACTCGCCGCCGACCGCGCTGTAGCCGCGCAGCTTGTGCGCCAGCGGGACTAAAATCGCTGCGGCCACTCCCGCCTGTAGGCCTGCCGCCAGCAGCTCCGCCGTGAATACCACCGTCCAAGCCGCCGCCCTGCGTAGGTTCTGTCTGCGCCGTTTCCTGCGCCGTACCTGCTGTCTCGTCATGTCGTCCGCCTCCTAACGGTAAAATCTGTGGTTGCCCTCTTGGAACAGGTACTCGAGGTTTCTGCTGTGCCAACTGTCGTTCTCGCAGCTCTCGAAGTACAAGGCCCCTTGGCTGCCGTCCCAGCCTGCGCTCACGAGGGCAAGTGCCTCCCGGCACCCCTCGTCAGGTTCCGTCGTGTAATACCTGCCTCCCGGCTCCGTGACGGAAAACTGTCTCGGCTGGAATATGACCTCCTCGATGGTGTCGGGGAA
>ENA-UOOD01004114-UOOD01004114.1-human-gut-metagenome-genome-assembly--contig:-CS67-NODE-4114-length-11538-cov-6.140991_pt1 | contig 11538 bp, 9 predicted proteins | sample MGYA00242464_ERZ724011 | MGnify/ENA metagenome assembly ERZ724011 | reverse complement strand
GCTGCGTGATCGTGGCGTCCGCGCACGCCCTGCTGCGTCGCGTGCCACCCGTGGGCAGCGGCTACTTCGCCTCGAGCACCTTTACCGTGGGCGAGGAGGTCCCCTTTGAGGACGTTCCGGCGCTGCTCGTGGGCATGGGATACAACGACGCCGGGGACGTGGACGCCCCCGGCACCTTCCACGTGCACGGCGACTCGGTCGACGTCTTCCCCGCACAGGCCACGAGCCCGGTGCGCATCGAGTTCTTTGGCGACGAAATCGATCGCGTGCGCCGCATGGTCCCCTCTACGGGCCAGACGATCGGCGAGCTGAGCGAGGTCACGGTGGCGCCCTGCCGCGAGCTCGCGCTCACGGACGAGACGGTCGCCCGCGCCGAGCGCGCCCTCTTCAAGGCGGCGCAGGACAGCACCAAGACCGCCGCTGACCTGGAGCTCATTCGCCAGCGTGCCGCCGCGCCGGCGCTCGAGCGCTATCTGCCGCAGCTCTACGGGGGCACGGCGAGCCCGCTCGAGCACATCTCCGCAGACGCGCTCGTGGTCCTCGCCGAGCCGCGCGCCCTCTTCGACGAGTGCATGCGCGCGACCGACGAGCTCGTTGCCGCTGCAAACACGGCTCGCATGAGCCTCGAGGGTCTCTACACCTCCCCGCGCGAGATGGACTTTGGCGCGCAGCAGCGCCTGTCCTTCTCGTCCATGCTGCGCGCGGGCTCCGGCACCTCCACGGCAGACCTGGAGGTGCGCCAGCCCGGCATTGCGGGCTCCGACGCCAAGCTCATGGGTCGCGTCCGCCAGCTGGTGAACGACAACTGCGCCGTCATCTTTGCCGTTCCGGACCGCGGCGCGCGCGAGTCCCTGGAGCTGCGCCTCTCTGATGAGAACGTCCCCTTCGTCGAATCCTTGGGCACGGCGGCCGAGAACAACGCGCCGCAGGTACAACCCCTTGAGCGCGGGCGGGTCACCTTCACCGACGCGCCCGTCCCGGCCGGCATCGTGATCCCCGGCGCCCATCTCGCCGTGCTCTCGGTCTCCGACCTCGCCTCGCGTACGGCCAAGTCGCGTCGCCGCGCCCGTCGCGTGGACCCCACGAGCGTGACCTTCCCGTTTAAGCCCGGCGACTACGTCGTCCACGCCACGCACGGCATCGCGCTCTTTGCGGACATCGTGCGCCAGGAGGTCGCCGGCCGCGAGCGCGACTACTTCCTGCTGGAGTATGCTGGCGAGGACAAGCTCTTCGTGCCGCTCGAGCAGGTGGATCGCATCACGCGCTACGTGGGACCGGACGGCTCCAGCCCGCGCCTCACGCGCCTCAACACCGCCGACTGGTCTCGCGCCACCGGCAAGGCGCGCCGCTCGGCGAAGAAGCTGGCCTTCGACCTGGTGGACCTCTACACGCGTCGCAGCTCCGTGCCCGGCTACGCCTTCTCGCAGGACACACCTGCCCAGGAGGAGATGGAGGCGAGCTTCCCCTACGAGCTTACGGCCGACCAGCGCGCCTCGATCGCCGACATCAAGGCGGACATGGAGGCGCGCCGCCCGATGGACCGCCTGCTCTGCGGCGACGTGGGCTTTGGCAAGACGGAGGTCGCCCTGCGCGCGGCCTTCAAGTGCTGCCAGGACGCCAAGCAGGTCATGGTGCTCTGCCCCACCACCATCCTGGCGCAGCAGCACTTCGAGACGTTCTTCTCGCGCTTTGCGCCCTTTGACCTCAAGGTTGCCGTGCTCTCCCGATTTGTGACGCCGGCCCGGCAGCGCAAGGCGCTCGAGGGCTTTGCGGATGGCAGCGTGGACGTGCTCATTGGCACGCACCGCCTGCTCTCCGCAGACGTCAACCCCTACGACCTGGGCCTCGTTATCATCGACGAGGAGCAGCGCTTTGGCGTGCAGCACAAGGAGCAGCTCAAGAACATGCGCGAGCAGGTCGACGTGCTCACGCTCTCCGCGACGCCCATCCCGCGCACGATGCAGATGGCCATGAGCGGGGTGCGCGACATGAGCCTCATCATGACGCCGCCGCCCGGCCGCCTGCCCGTGAAGGTGACGGTGGGGGAGTGGGACCCGGACATCGTGAGTGCCGCCATCCGCGAGGAGCTCGCGCGCAAGGGGCAGGTCTACTACGTGAGCAATCGCGTCCACACGATCGACGACGCGGTGGAGCGCGTGACGGAGGCCGCGCCCGAGGCCCGCATCGGCGTGGCCCACGGCAAGATGAGCGCGCGCGAGGTCGAGGACGTGATGCTGCAGTTCCAGGAGCACGAGATTGACGTGCTCGTGGCCACCACGATCATCGAGAGCGGCATCGACAACCCGCACACCAACACGCTCATCATCGAGGATTCGCAGCGCCTGGGTCTGGCGCAGCTCTACCAGCTCAAGGGCCGCGTGGGCCGCGGCCGCACGCAGGCCTACGCCTACTTCATGTTCCCGGCCGAGCAGCCCCTCACGCCCGAGGCCACCGATCGCCTCACGGCGATCAACGAGTACCAGGACCTGGGCAGTGGCATGAAGATCGCGATGCGCGACCTCGAGATTCGCGGCGCGGGCTCGCTCATGGGCGCCGAGCAGCATGGCAACCTCTCCAGCGTGGGCTTTGACCTCTTCACGCAGATGCTCGGGGAGGCCGTGGCGGAGGCGCGCGGCGAGACGCGCGACGTGGAGCAGGCCGAGGTCACCATCAACCTGCCGGCCGACTTCTTCCTGGCGGAGGAGTACCTGCCCGACGTGGACAAGCGCGTGCTCGTGTACCGCCGTCTGGCGGCGGCCGTGGACCTGGCGGAGGTCGATGCGCTGCAGCAGGAGTGCGAGAAGGACTTTGGCGCGCTGCCGCTTGCCGGGCGCAACCTCTTCGACCGTGCCCGCGTGCGCATCCGCGCGCAGCGCCTGGGGTGCGCGAGCGTGTCCCTTGCCAACGGGCGCCTGGTCTACCAGGGCGTTGAGGTCTCGCGCCAGACCGCGCTGCGCCTCAAGGAGCGCGGCGGCGTGGTCTACCCCAAGACCAAGAAGGTAGCCTATCCGTTCCATCGCACGCAGGAGGAGGTCATGCTGGCCGCGCTCGGCGTGCTCGAGGAGATCGGTGGCGACGACGAGGTGGACGAGGAGTAGCGGCCGCACGTCCTTCTCGGAATCCCCGCCCTTGTCGCTTGCCTTTCTAGGAAACTCGGCCCTTGTCGCCGGTCCCTCTATGAAGCGGCGCCCTTGTCCGCGGCGCGTCTAAGAATCCGAGGGGTTGTACGGCTTCGCGGCCCCCGTGACGGACAAGGGCCGCATTTTCTAGAAGCCCCTCGGACAAGGGCGCCGACTCCTAGAAGCGCGGATGACAACTGCGACAAATCCTAGAAGTGCAATCGGCCGATAAGAACGGCTTGGTCGCGGGCCTCACACCCACCGGAAGCCGTGTCCGGTGATCTGCGAGGTGTTCACGTAGGTCACGAAGGCGTCCGGGTCGATCTCGCGCAGGAACTTCTCGAGACGGGTCGCCTCGGCGCGCGTGAGCACGGTCATGATGACGGAGACCTCGCGTCCGGAGTACGCTCCGTACCCACGCGTGATAGTCGCTGTCCGACTGAGCTCGCGGACGAGAAACTCCTCCACACGCGCCGGCTGTCGGCAGATGACGGTGCAGATCTTGTGCTGTTTGAGGTCGTCGAGCACGCCGTTTACCACGACGGTCTGCACGAGCAGGCCGAGCACGCAGTAGAGGCCCACGTGTGGCCCGTAGAGCGCGACGCCCGCGCACACGATTCCGCCGTTTGCCACCGTCACGGCGTGCCCGACCGGGAGGCTCGTGTGCCGCGCGAGCGCCATGACCACGATCTCCATGCCGCCCGTGGATGCCCCGGCATTGTAGGCGATGGCGTTTCCCAGGGCGACGAGCAGAACGGTGCAGCAGAGGTCCAGCCAGAGGTCGCCCGTGATCGAGGCGGAGACGGGAATGAGCCACTGGAACAAGGAGACGTACGCCGAGAGGGCGACAGACGCCACGACGCTCCAGGCCACGGCCTTGCGCTCGACGAAGACAAGGCCAACGATGACGAGGACCGCGTTCACGATCCAGAGCGCGACGTCGTTGGGAAGCCCCGGAATTGCCGACGAGAGGACGATCGAGAGGCCCGACGCACCGCCGATGGCGAGGTTGCTCGGCCCCTGGAAGAGCACGTAGGCGAGTGCGCAGAGAATGACGCCCACGTTGAGCGCAACCAGGAGGCGCAGCGTTCCCGGCTCGTCACGGCGGCTGATCGCGCGTTCGCTCTCGCGTGCCTCCTCGGGGGTCTGAAGGTCGGAGACCTGGATGACCGCCGACCCCTCGTAGGCGGGGGTCGCTCGCTCCGGATCGACGTGCGCCCGGCTCAGCTCCTCCTCGTCTGCTGTGCGCATGGGTGTCCTTGTGGTGTGAACGCGCCTGATTCTTTTGAGCATACGATCCCTCCCTGCCGCTGATGATAAGACGTCTATAACGTCTATAAGAAGTAGTCAAGAAATCTGATAAAAATACCGTTTACCGCTGAAATTACGACGTTCAGAAACTGCAATTTGACAGATAAGAAGGAGAAACGGAACCTAAATACAAGACGTCTATAACGTCTATAAATACGAGAAAAGCAAGCCAAAGCAAAAGAGAGAGGGAACCAGATGCCCAACAACCTCGTCCTCGTAACTCATGCCGAATTTGCGAAGGGCATCCTTACGTCCCTCGAGCTGATCCTCGGCAACCCCTGCCCGACCTCCGTCGTGAGCGTCACGGCGAAGGAGACCATCCCCACCGTCGCCTCCATGATCAAGGGCGCCATCGACTCCATGGACTCGGCCAACCCCACCGTCGTCCTGACTGACATCCCGGGCGGCAGCACCACGCAGGGCGCCATCCTCGTCTCTGCCGAGCGCCCCGACGCCTATTACGTGGCGGGACTCAGCCTCGGTCTGCTGCTCGAGGTCGCCCTGCTCCCGCTCGACCCCGACCCCACTGCGCGCGAGGACAACGTCGCGCTGCTGCGCGAGACGGTCGAGGCGTCGCGCTCGGGTATCGGCCTCATCGACGACCTCACCGCCGGCGCAGCAGGGGTCGGGGAAGACTCGGACTCTGGCGAGCTGTAGGGCTCGTACAAACCTTAGGAGGAAACCATGATCGAGTTGCTTCGCGTTGACGACCGCCTCATTCACGGGCAGGTCGCGGTGACCTGGACCTCGCAGCTCGGGGCCGACACCATCGTCGTCGGCAACGACCGCGCCGCCACCGACAAGCTCATGCAGTCGGCGTTTCGCATCGCCGCGCCGCCCCAGGCGACGCTCTCCATCAAGTCCGTCAAGGGCGCGATCCTCGTGATCAACAACCCCAAGCACGAGTCGCGCAAGATCTTCGTCGTCTGCGCCAGCCCCGCCGACGCGCTCCAGATCGTGCGTGAGTGCCCCTCGGTTCGCAAGGTCTGCCTGGGCGGCATTCGCCAGTCGGGCGAGCGCAAGCGTGTCACCCAGCAGGTGTTCCTCGACGAGAAGGACATGGAGGCCATCGACGGCATGGTGGAGCTCGGTGCGCAGGTGACGCTGCAGTCGCTGCCTGACCAGTCCCCGATGGACGTCGCTGCCATCAAGCGCGCCTACGGCGCCTAACGGCCGAATCAGGGGCGTGCGCGCGGCCGGCGCACGCCGCCTCGGAAGAGCCCGCGGAATCCGGAACCGCAGGCGGCTCACGTTGGAAGAACGTACGCATCTTAGGAGGTAGAAATGGTTGTTCAAGCCCTACTCCTGGGCATTCTCGCGGGCTTTGCCATGTGGGACGGCCGCGTTGCCGGCCAGACCATGTTCGAGCGCCCGCTCGTGACCGGCCCGATCGTCGGCCTCATCCTCGGCGACCTGCAGACCGGCATCATCATGGGCGCTTCGGTCGAGCTCGTCATGATGGGCGTCGCCGGCATCGGCGCAAGCACCCCGCCCGACGTCGTGAGCGGCGGCATCCTCTCCACGGCCTTCGCCATCCTCTCGGGTCTTGACACCGGCACCGCCGTGGCGCTGGCGCTCCCCGTGGCCACGCTCGGCCAGCTGCTCGGCATCTTTGACCGCACCGTCAACCTGTTCTTTGCGCGCATTGCCGATAAGGGCGCCGAGGAGGGCGACCCGTCAAAGGTCGCCTTCGCTCTATGGGGCGGTGCGGCGGTCTTCTGGATCACCTCGTTCCTGGTCGTGTTCCTGGGCGTGCTGCTCGGCTCCGCCGTCATCGAGGACTTCGTCAACTGGCTGCCCGACTTCATCCTGCACGGCTTTGAGGTTGCCTCCGGCATGCTTCCCGCCCTCGGTATCGCCATCCTCATGAACCTGATCTTCGACAAGACCAACGCGGCGTACTTCTTCGTGGGCTTCGTGCTCACGGCCCTTCTCGGCATGACCACGACCGGCGTTGCCATCGTTGGTGCCGTCATCGCCTACGTGATCTACCAGACCACGAAGCGTCACCAGGCGGAGCTGGCCTCCGTGACCGTTGCCCCCACCCACGAATCCGATGACTTGGACGGTGAGCTGTAATGGGAAAGACTGACGAGCCCCTGAAGGAGGGCGGCATCATCACCGAGGGCGACCTGCGCAAGGTATTCTGGCGCTCGTTCCCCCTGCAAGGTTCCTTCAACTACGAGCGCATGCAGAACGTTGGCTTCTGCTACTCGCTGCTTCCTGTTCTGAAGAAGCTCTACCCCAACAAGGACGACATGGCCTCCGCGCTGAAGCGCCACCTTTCGTTCTTCAACACCACGCCGCAGGTCGTGACGCTCATCACCGGCGCATGCGTGGCGATGGAGGAGGAGAACGCCCAGGCAGAGCGTGAGGGCGGCAGCTTTGACATGGAGTCCATCGCGGCGCTCAAGGCGGCTCTCATGGGCCCGGTCGCAGGCATCGGCGACTCCTTCTTCTGGGGTACCTTCCGCGTCATCGCCGCCGGCGTGGGCTGCGGCCTTGCCGCCCAGGGCTCCATCCTCGGTGCGATTCTGTTCCTGCTGATCTTCAACGTGCCCGCGCTTCTCGCCCGTGCCTACGGCCTCAAGCTGAGCTACAAGGGTGGCGTCAGCTTCATCGACTCCATGCAGGACTCCGGTACGGTCGGTCTGCTCACCGAGTGCGCCAAGGTCCTCGGCATGTGCGTGGTCGGTGCGATGGTCTCCAGCATGGTTACGTTCTCCACGCCGCTCGTCATCACCATCGGCGACGCGTCCGTCGAGCTCCAGGCCATCTTTGACCAGGTGCTTCCCTGCCTGCTCCCGCTCGCGCTCACCTTTGGCTGCTTTGGCCTGCTCAAGAAGGGCGTGAAGACGACCACGCTCATGTTCGCCCTCATCATCGCCGGCATCATCGGTGCGTTCTTTGGAGTGCTCTAATGGCAAGCATCATGTACGACTACATCCGGGAAACCCCGGAGGTCCTGACCCACATCATCGAGGACCGTGCCCGCATCTGCGCCGAGTTCGTCGAGCGCTTCAAGGACGCGGACATCGAGACCGTCTACGTCATCGGCTCTGGCACGAGCTACCACGCGGGCGTCTCCGCCAAGCTCTACCTGGAGGAGCTCACCGGGTGGAAGATCATCCCGATGTACCCCACGCGCTTTGCGCGCGAGGAGAAGGTCTTTGACAAGAAGTCCCTGGTCATTGGCATCTCGCAGGGTGGTCAGAGCCTCTCCACCGTGGAGGGCCTCGACGCCGCCACCGAGCGCGGCCTGCTCACCGCGGCCGTGAGCGAGAACCCCACGGCGCTCGTCTTCGAGCACGCACAGACCAAGACGCTGCTCGAGGTCGGCAACGAGAAGTGCGGCGCCAAGACCAAGGGCTACGGCGGCTCCATCCTGACCCTCATGCTCATGGTGACCGAGCTCGCCCTGGCCAAGGGCGTCACGGACGAGGCGACGGTCGAGGGCTATCTCCAGCGCATGCGCACGGTGATCGCCAACCTCCCCGCCGTGACGGATGCCGCGGTCGACTGGTACGGCCGCATCGCTGACGACCTGCTTCCCGCCAAGCGCGTGATTGTGGTCGGCTACGACGGCATGTACGGAGACGTCCTCGAGGGCGCCCTCAAGACGCTCGAGACGCTGCGCGTGGGCATCACGGGCTATGACATCGAGGAGTTCTTCCACGGGATCTACAACTCGATCTCTGAGGACAGCTATCTGTTCTATCTCGCGTCCGAGGGGGACTACAAGCCCCGCACGCTGCGCCTGATCGAGATTCTGAGCGAGTGGACGAGCCACAACTACCTCATCGCCTCGCCGTCTGGCGTCGATGCGCCTACCAGCTTTGACTGCATCGTGCCGTTCACCGAGGACCCGCTCTTCTCGTGCTTCGAGTTCATCATTCCGATGCAGGTCGTGGCCTGCTTTGGCGCCGAGGCTCGCGGCGTCGACCCGTCGATTCCCAAGGACCCGCTCTTCCACGAGAGGATCGGCAGCAAGAAGCTCGACGGCGTGCGCGACAACTACGTCAAGCAGGACTAGGTGGGACGGTTCGTCTCAACCGCAGCTCTATGGCCGTGGTCGTGCAACGGGTGCGCTGCGCGGCCACGGCCGTTTGCGGGGGCGGCGAACGTTTCCCACATAGGGAGGTGTTAGGATTATGCAGGTCACAGGCTCCCGTGTTCGCGGGAGAGTCCGAAGAGAAGGACGCAGCGCCCGCATGAACGATCTAGCACCTCTCTATCACCAGATTTACGAGGACATCAAGGGAAAGATCGAGGAAGGGACCTACGCGGAAGGCGACAGGATCCCCTCCGAGCAGGAGCTCTGTTCGGCATACGGCGCGAGCCGCATCACGGTTCGCCGCGCGATAAGCGACCTCTGCACCAACGGCTATCTCGTGAAGCGCCAGGGTGTGGGCACCTTCGTCAGCAAGCCGCGCATCTTTCGCGAGCTGCGCCGTAGCGGCAACCGCATCGAGACCTTCACGGACATCTGCCGGAACTGCGGTGCGCAGGCGGGCGCACGCCTGCTGTGCCGCCGCATCGTGCCCGCGCGCAGCGACGAGCGCGCGTTTCTCGGCCTGGGCGAAAATGACCTGCTGCTCTACGTCCAGCGCCTGAGGACTGCCGACGGGATTCCCGTGTACGAGGAGAACGTCTTTCTGCCCTACGAGGAGTTCCGGGGCCTGGCGGAGATTACGCTGGACGACATCTCCCTGTTCGACGCAATCGATCAGGTGTCGGGAAGAAGGCCCGTGCGGAACGCCCGTCTCACGCTGGAGGCGGTTGCCGCCTCCCCTGAGCAGGCGAGCAGGCTTCGTGTCCCAGCGGGCGCGCCCCTGCTCTACATGAACGCGTATTTCGAGGACGCCGAGGGCCGCCCCGTGGCCATCGGACGGCAGTACTACGTGGGAAGCCGATACGCCTTCGACGTGTAGCCCCCTCCTCGCCTCTCCCTCGTCTGACTCGACAGAAACCAGACGGGAGGGTCATGACCGTGATCAAGGCGGTTGTGTTTGACATGGACGGTGTGCTGGTCCGCTCCGAGCCGTTCTACCGATGGCGGCGCTCCAGCTTCCTGGAGCTGCACGGGATGAGGCTCCCCGAGGGATTTGATGCGACCGGCTCCAACGATCAGGCGGTGTGGAGGGCGCTCGTACCCGACGATCCCGAGAAGCGCGAGCGGCTCCGGTCCCTCTATCTGGAATACGCGCACGAGCATCGTCCCCCCTGGCGAGACATTCTCAACCCAGGCGTGCGGGAAACCCTTCTCGGGCTGAGGGCACGGGGCGTGCTGACGGGGATATGCTCCTCCTCGCGGCGACCGTTCGTGGAGGACTTCGTGGCGACCGTCGGGATGGAGAGTTTGTTCGACGACCTGGTGACGGGGGACGACTGCGATGCGCTCAAGCCCGACCCAGAACCGTATCGGCGAGCGATGGATCGCCTTGGCGCACATCCTGAGGAGACGGTCGTGGCCGAGGACTCGCCGATCGGCATACGCGCCGGAAAGGCTGCGGGTGCGCTCGTGTGCGCGCTACGTCAGCCGGATGGGGTGTGGCTCGACCAGAGCGAGGCGGACCTCGTGATCGACGAGCTCCCCGAGTTGGTCGAGCTGGCTGCGCACCCTTATCGGCCAGTCTAGGTTTTGCGGTCCTTGTCGCCGGCCTCTCTAAGAATCGGCGCCCTTGTCTGCGGCGCTTCCGGGAATCGCCGTCCTTGTCCGCACCGCGTCTAAGAATCGCCGTCCATGTCCGTCCTCTGGGTCGCGAGGCCGTACAAGCCCCCGGTTTCTTAGACGCCGCTCGGACAAGGGCCGCATTTTCTAGACGCGTCGGCGACAAGGGCGGAGATTCCGAGGCGCCTTTCAAAATGCCACCTGTGAACTAGCATAAACCGCTCGCCGAGCGCACGGTCTGGAGCGACGTCCCGGAGGGCATATCTATCCGAACATGCCGCCCGCGCCCGCGCGCGGCACCACCCACACGAGAAGGGAAGTGCGCATGAAGGGTTACGCAATGCTCAAGATCGGCGAGTCCGGCTGGATCGAGAAGGAGCGTCCGGCCTGCGGGCCGATGGACGCGATCGTCCGTCCGCTGGCCGTCGCCATCTGCACGTCCGACGTGCACACGCTCTGGGAGGGCGCCATCGGCGAGCGCCACAACATGATTCTGGGCCACGAGGCCTGCGGCGTCGTCGACGAGGTCGGCGAGCTCGTCCGCGACTTCAAGCCCGGCGACAAGGTCCTCATCCCCGCCATCACTCCCGACTGGAACTCCCTCGAGGCCCAGGCCGGCTACTCCATGCACTCCGGCGGCATGCTCGCGGGCTGGAAGTTCTCCAACTTCAAGGACGGCGTCTTCGGCGAGTTCTTCCACGTCAACGACGCTGACGGCAACCTCGCCCACCTGCCCGAGAACATCAACCCCGTCGACGCCTGCATGCTCTCCGACATGGTCCCGACCGGCTTCCACGGCGTCGAGCTCGCCGACGTGCAGTTCGGCGACGAGGTCCTCGTCATCGGCATCGGCCCCGTCGGCCTCATGAGCGTGGCTGGCGCCAACCTGCGCGGCGCCTCCCGTATCATCGCCGTCGGCACGCGCCCGAAGTGCGTCGAGGCCGCCAAGGGCTACGGCGCCACCGAGTTCATCTCCTACAAGGACGGCCCGATCGCCGACCAGGTCCTCGAGATGACCGACGGCAAGGGCGTTGACCGCGTGATCGTTGCCGGCGGCGGCTGCCAGACCTTCGAGGACGCCGTCAAGGCCCTCAAGCCTGGCGGCAAGATCGGCAACGTCAACTACCTCGGCGGCGGCGACTTCGTCACCATCCCGCGCGTGGAGTGGGGCGTCGGCATGGGCCACAAGGACATCCGCGGCGGCCTCATGCCCGGCGGTCGCCTGCGCATGGAGAAGCTCGGCGCGCTCGTGAGCTCCGGTCGCCTGGACGTGGCGCCGCTCTCCACCCACGTCTTCCACGGCTGGGACCACCTCGAGGAGGCGCTCTTCCTCATGCGTGACAAGCCGGCCGACCTCATCAAGCCGGTCGTCGTCATCGACTAGCGTCTTGAGCTGAGTCGCGGGCGGGGGTCCTTCTCGGCCCCCGCCCGCTCGTC
>ENA-UOOD01004113-UOOD01004113.1-human-gut-metagenome-genome-assembly--contig:-CS67-NODE-4113-length-11539-cov-4.407872_pt1 | contig 11539 bp, 10 predicted proteins | sample MGYA00242464_ERZ724011 | MGnify/ENA metagenome assembly ERZ724011 | reverse complement strand
TCTGGCGCCGACGTCCATCAACACGCTGAAGCGGTTCTAGAAGAAGAGGGCTTCGGCGGCGCCATGGGCCATTCTCTTGGTCACAGCGTAGGGATCGATATACACGAGGCGCCCAATCTTTCGCCCAGAAATCCGAAAGCGCTTTGCGCGGGCAATGTTGTTACGGTGGAGCCGGGGATTTACCTGACGGGCAAATTCGGTATGCGTCTAGAGGACTATGGCGTAGTCCGCGACACTTCGTATGAGGTGTTTACGCAAAGTACCCATGAGATGATTATTATCTCGTAGCATTCTGGGTATAATGTTTAGGTTATTTTTGCAATGGTTCATTTTTGAAGGAGCATAACGTGGCAATCTCTACCGCCGATTTTCGTAATGGCATGTGCATCGAGTACAACAACAAGCTCTGCACGATCGTTGAATTCCAGCATGTTAAGCCTGGCAAGGGCGGTGCATTCGTTCGCACCAAGCACCGCGACATCAAAACCGGTCGCGTAGTTGACTACACCTTCAACGCTGGTACCAAGTTCGACTCCGTTCGTCTTGAAACCAAGAAGATGCAGTTCCTCTATAGCGATGGCACTGATTTCAACTTCATGGATATGTCTTCCTTCGAGCAGCTGTCTATTCCTGCTGAGACCGTAGGTTCTGCAGCAAACTGGCTGAAGGAAAACGACGAGGCAACCCTCATGTACGCTGGCGACGAACTCATCAGCATTGAGCCTCCTATGTTCGTTGAGCTTGAGGTTACCGAAACCGAGCCTGGCTTCAAGGGCGACACCGCTACCAACACCACCAAGCCTGCAACGCTCGAAACCGGCGTAACCATTCAGGTTCCCACCTTTGTTGAGATCGGCGACGTTCTTCAGATCGACAGCCGTGACGGCCGCTTTGTTAAGCGCGTCTAGTTCTATGTGTCTTAACTGAAAACTCTACTGGCAACGGGGCGCTACGGCGCCTCGTGCTTTATACTTAATTTTCGTTTTTAACGTGCGTATAGTGCGCGCAACGCGTTTCGAAGAGGAGGTGCGAAACACTTGGGAAAGCTTCAGATCATGGACACCACCATTCGCGACGGCCAGCAGAGCCTCTGGGCAACTCGTATGCCTATCGGCGATATGCTCCCGATCTTACCTAAGATGGATCGCGTAGGTTATTGGGCTATCGAGGCTTGGGGCGGTGCTACGTTCGACACTTGCCTGCGCTTTCTCGACGAAAACCCTTGGGATCGCTTGCGCTCTATCAAGTCGAAGACCCCCAATACGCGTCTTTCCATGCTGTCCCGTGGACAGAACCTGGTGGGTTACAAGCACTATTCCAAGGATATCGTCAACCGCTTCATCGCTGCTGCTCATCGCAACGGCATTGACGTGTTCCGCGTGTTCGATGCGCTGAACGATATTCGCAACGTGGTAGATAACGCCGAGGCCATTAAGGCATGCGGCGGTCACTTCGAAGGCGCTATTTCCTACACGCTTTCTCCAGTTCATACACTCGACAGCTTCCTTGAATATGGTCAGCAGCTTAAGGATCTTGGCGCTGACTCCATTGCCATCAAGGATATGGCGGGCATGCTTACCCCGTATCGCACCGAGCGCATCGTTAAGGCATTCAATGCCGAAATCGGTTTGCCAATTCATGTTCATTGCCACTATGTTGGCGGTATGGCTCCTGCCAACTACCTGAAGGCTGCTGAAGCTGGTGCCGCTATTGTTGATACCGCTTCTGCGCCTTTGGCGTTTGGCAATTCCCAGCCTGCGGTCGAAATGCTCGTCGCTGCTATGCAGGAAAGCCGTTACGACACTGGGCTTGACCTGGGCCTGCTGTTTGAGATTTCCGAGTACTGGGAAGAGGTTCGCAAGCGCGGGCATTACAAGCGTGGCGTTTCTTCTCTTACCCACATGAAGGTCTACTCGCATCAGGTCCCCGGCGGCATGATGTCGAACCTTATGTCGCAGCTGGAAATCCAGAATGCAATCGATCGCCTCGACGATGTTATGGAAGAAATTCCTCGCGTTCGTGCCGAGGTGGGCTATCCGCCGCTGGTAACGCCTCTTTCCCAGATTGTAGGCACGCAGGCCGTGTTCAATGTTCTGACGGGTAAGCGCTGGAGCGTTGTTTCCAAGGAAATGAAAGATTACATCTGCGGTTACTACGGAAAGGCTCCTGGTCCCATGAGCCCAGAGGTGGTAAACCGTGTTGTGGGCGAATCCGACATCATGCTTGATCCTGATGTTGCTCCTGGTTCGCTGGTAACTACCACGTTCGCCGAGCTTGAAGAAGAAATCGGCGATCTGGCGAAAACTGAAGAAGACGTTTTGATGTACGCGCTTTTCCCGAATGAGGCTCGTACGTATTTGAGCAAGCACCGTACATCTGAAAAGGTCGATTTCCTTCTTGAAGAGGAATCGAGCAACACCAAGGAGGACGATTACGTGGATATCAATCAGATTCGAGAGCTCGTTCGCGTTGCTGAGGAAAGCGGCGTTGGCGAAATCGTAGTCGAGGAAGAGGGCGCTCGTATCGCCGTCCGCATGCCCGGCGCTGTTGCGGCCGCTCCTGCTGCCCCTGTTGCAGCCGCAGCTCCTGCAGCTCCTGCACCCGCTGCTGCTCCTGCTGCAGCTCCTGCCTCAGCCGCTTCTCATCCTGCAAATTGGTATTGCGTAACCTCTCCGATGGTGGGCACGTTCTATGCTGCTCCCGCTCCTGGCGAACCTGCTTTTGTTCAGGTTGGCGACGAGGTTGCTGCAAACCAGACGCTGTGCATCGTTGAAGCTATGAAACTCATGAACGAAATCGGTGCCGAGGAAATGGGTACGGTACGCGAGGTGTGTGTTGAGGATGCAACGCCGGTAGAGTTCGGCACCCCGCTCTTCTACATTGAGCCCCACGCGAGCCATGATGCTGTTGGTCCGGAGAGTGCATAAATGTTTGACAAAGTCCTAATTGCCAACCGCGGAGAGGTTGCCCTGCGCATCATGCGCGCCTGCAAGGAGATGGGCATCAAAACCGTGGCGGTGTATTCAACGGAGGATGCCGATACGTATCCCGTTCGCTATGCGGATGAAAAGGTATGCATCGGTCCTGCTCCTGCCAATAAAAGCTACCTGGTAATGCCTTCCATTATCGCTGCAGCGGTGAACACTGGCTGCCAGGCTATCCATCCTGGCTACGGTTTCTTGGCTGAAAACTCCGATTTCGCTCGTGCCTGCGCTGACAACGATTTGGTGTTCATTGGCCCTTCGCCCGAGTGCATTGATGCTATGGGCAACAAGGCTGCCGCCCGCGACACCATGAAGGCCTGCGGTGTTCCTACGGTGCCAGGTTCTGACGGCGTTATCGAAACGGTCGAAGAAGCCCGTAAGTTCGCTGAAGAAGTGGGCTATCCGGTACTCATCAAGGCATCTGCTGGCGGCGGCGGTAAGGGCATGCGCGAAGTGCACGACCCTGCTGATCTGGAATCCCAGTTCATGGCTGCGAAGAACGAGGCTCTTGCAGCGTTTGGCAACGGCGACGTTTACCTGGAAAAGCTTGTTCTCCGTCCGCGTCACGTCGAGGTGCAGATCCTTGCTGACAAGCATGGTAATCGTATTTCCTTGTGCGAACGCGACTGCTCGCTGCAGCGTCGCCATCAGAAGTTGCTCGAGGAAGCTCCTTCGCCAGCTCTGACCGAGGAAATCCGTCGTGCCATGGGCGTTGCTGCTGTTAAAGCAGTGCGTGCAACGGGTTACGAGAATGCGGGTACCATCGAATTCTTGCTCGATACGGACGGCAAATTCTACTTCATGGAAATGAACACTCGTGTTCAGGTGGAGCACCCGGTTTCGGAACAGATTACGGGCACCGACATCATTAAGGAACAGCTGCGCATTGCTTCAGGTGAGCCCATCTCCTGTATTGAGCGCGCACCCTTTGCGCCCTTTGGTCATGCTATGGAGTTCCGCATCAACGCTGAAGATCCTGAGCATGATTTCCGTCCGTGCCCTGGCAACATCACGCGCTTCGAGGTTCCCGGTGGTCCTGGTGTTCGTGTGGAAACCTACATCAAGCAAGGCGACCGCATTTCTCCGTATTATGATTCCATGGTTGCCAAATTGATCGTATGGGGCATTGACCGCGATGAGTGCATCGCTCGAGGCAAACGTGCCCTGAGTGAGTTCTGCATCGAGGGCATCAAAACCACGATCCCCTTCCATTTGGAGGTTCTTGAAAAGGAAGCCTTCGTTGAAGGAAGGGTGTATACCGATTTCATCGAAACCGAAATGGGGGATGAATAACATGCCAGATATCAATACTGAAAGCATGGCAATCGCGCCAGGCGTTGTGGAAACGATTGTTACCCTCGCTGTTCGCGATGTTGCTGGCGTGGCATCGGTTGGTGCCGCACCTTCCGGGATCCGTTCCCTTCTTTCGTTCAAACAGTCCGTGCAGGGCGTGTCCGTCAACGTTTCTCATGACAACACGGTTGACGTTGCGGTTTCCCTTCGTGTCCAGTCGGGTCGCTCTTTAAACGAAATTGCCGATAATGTTCGCAAGTCTGTCGCCGATGCTGTTCTTTCGCAGGTTGGCCTTACGGTGTCACGCGTGGATATCCGCGTTGACGGCATCGTATTCCAGGATTAGTGGTGCTTGTGTCTAAAGCTTTTTCTCAGCATGAAGAACGCACTCTTGCTCGTAAGCATGCGCTGCAGCTTATGTATCAGGGTGAGATTCTGGAAAAGACTCCGCGTGAGCTTATCGATAATGGTCAGCTTGTCCCCGAAACGCAGGGTTTGGGCGAGTATGCTCTGATGCTTCTTGACGGTGCCAAGGAAAACCTTGAAGCAATCGATGAGCTTATTGAATCTGCAAGCGACAACTGGACGCTCGACCGCATGCCTGTAGTTGACCGTTCGTTGCTTCGCCTTACTACGTATGAAATGCGCTACGTTGACGATGTGCCTGTTTCGGTATCTATCAACGAAGCCGTTAACCTGGCTAAAGAGTTTGGCGGCGACGATTCCCCGAGGTTCATTAACGGAATCTTGGGTCGTATCGCTACCCAGCTTGAAAGCGAGTAGGCATAATGGAATCACAGGCTCCTCAAACGTTCGAGGACATTAAGGCACGCCTTGACGAAATCGTGGCGGCTGTCAGCGATGAGGAGCTTCCTCTTGATGAGGCTTTGAGCCTGTACGAGGAGGCAGTGGGCATCGGTCTTACCGCCTCTCGCATCGTCGAAGAGGGGATTGCTGCTAAGGAAGCCGAATCCGCCGAGGCCCAAGCCTCGTCGGATTCGGGTACTTCGTCCTCGGACGAATAGGAGGAGGTGCCGTATGGCCCGCATACTTGACTCCATCGATTCCCCAGACAAGTTGAAGCTCCTCACTGATGAGGAGCTTTCCATATTGGCGCAGGAAATTCGCGAGGAGATCATTAACGTCACTTCCAAGACGGGCGGTCATGTCGCATCGAGTCTTGGGGCGGTTGAAATCATTTTGGCGGTTCATTCGCTCATTGATTCGCCTCATGATCGTTTCCTGTTCGATGTTGGGCATCAGTCGTATGCCCATATGCTCATCACAGGGCGCCTAAATGAATTCCCCACGCTTCGCCAATACAAGGGGTTGTCGGGCTTTCCGAAGCCCCACAGCAACCCTCATGATGTTCATCCTTCCGGTCATGCTTCCGACTCGCTTTCCGTAGCGTGCGGATTGGCGCGTGCACGCGATTTACGTGGTGACAGTCAAAAGATCGTGGCTCTTATTGGCGATGCTTCGCTTGCTGGTGGTATGGCATTCGAGGCGCTCAACGATATCGGCCAAGCACAGACGCCGCTCGTTATCATCTTGAACGACAACGAAATGAGTATTGCACGCAATGTTGGCGCAATGGCAATGCACCTGGGTGCATTGCGCGTTACGAGCAATTACCGTAAAAACCGTGACAACATGCAGGATTTTATGGAGAACTCTCTTGGTCCTGCAGGCAAGGCCATGGTGAAACTGGGCAAAACGGCAAAAGAATCGTTGAAGCAGTTTGTCGTGCCTGACACCATGCTTTTTGAGCAATTGGGAATTGTATGCACGCCGCCTGTTGATGGTCATGATATCCCCGCACTGAAGCGGACTATCGGTCATGCGCTGGAATCTGATGTTCCTGTTTTGGTACATGTGGTTACCAAAAAGGGTGCGGGCTATGGGCCAGCTGAGGCCGATCCGTCCCGATTCCACGGCACGGGACCCTATGATATTGCTACTGGTGCCGCACTGAAGGCTGCCCCTAGGGCCCTTACTTATACGCAAGCATTTACCAAAGCATTCGAGAAAGAAGCACAGCTGGATAGTTCCATCTGCGCTATTTCTGCCGCTATGGTTGACGGAACGGGATTGCGTCCCTTTGCGAATTCCCATCCTGATAGGTGCTTCGATGTCGGAATAGCCGAAGGTCATGCGGTGGGCATGGCAAGTGGTTTGGCGCTAGGCGGCCGTAAACCGGTAGTAGCTTTGTATTCCACCTTTTTCCAGCGCGCTATCGATCAGGCCATTATCAACGTGGCGCTTGAAAAGCTCAATGTTGTGTTTGCCCTCGATCGTGCGGGTTTGGTGGGCGACGATGGCCCCACGCATCACGGCATGTTCGATATGGCGTTTTTACGGTGCGTGCCAAATATGAAAATCTTGGCACCTTCAAACGAAGCCGAGCTTGCCCATGCATTGCATACCGCTCTGAGGCTTGATGGGCCTGTTGCCCTGCGCTATCCCCGTGGTGAAGCAGCGGGTGTTCCTATGCCGGACGATGCTCTTATGATAAAGCCTGGTAAGTCGCGTGAAGTTCGTGAAGGCACTCAGGCTGCAATTCTGGCGTTTGGTCGTATGGTCAACTATGCCGTTGAAGCCGCTGAGATTCTTTCGAAGCAAGGCCTTTCGGTGCGTGTTGTTGATATGCGTTGGGTAAAACCCCTCGATTTTGAGGCCATTGCGGCAGCTGCAGAAACCGGGGTTGTGGTAACGGTTGAAGATGGCGTACGTATTGGTGGAGCTGGCGAAGGCGTAGCAGAGGCTATAGCGCTTATGGGGTCTGCCTCTAAAGTTGAAGTTTTGGGTTTGCCCGATAGCTTTGTTGCTCAGGGCAAAGTTGATCAGCTGTTTGCCGATTTGGGTATCGATGCCAAAGGCATTGCTCATACCGTTGCGAATCTGCTTGGTGAATAGGCTGTCGTATACAGGTATTAGCTGCTAGTCATGCGAGGGCCTCTCTGCCCTCGCATGTTCTTTGGGGTGGAAGTGAATAACGAACAGAACATCAATGCTTGGTTGAGTGGCGCTTCGCAAGAAGTCGTTGAAACCACTTCGCGGCTTATGGGGGCAGTGGAAGAACTTCGTAAAACGGAAACTATCTATCCTGCCCAAGATAAAATCTTGAATGCATTGGCTTTTACGGCTCCTGAAGATGTACGAGTGGTTATTCTGGGGCAAGATCCCTACCATGTCCTCAACCAGGCAATGGGACTTTCGTTTTCGGTTCCAAAAGACGAAAAACTACCGCCGAGCCTGCGTAACATCTATAAGGAAATGGTTTCTGATCTTGGGTGTTCCATGCCCGAAAGCGGAGATTTGACTTCTTGGGCTGGGCAGGGTGTTCTTCTGTTGAACACGACGCTTACCGTACGTGAGCATGCCGCAAATTCGCATGCAAAACTGGGGTGGCAGGTGCTAACCAATCATGTAATTGAGCGGTGCTTTATGTTGCCGCAACCTATTGTGTTTTTGGCATGGGGCAGACATGCGGTAGCGCTTGTTGAAAATGCGTGCACGAAGGCCGCCGGCCAGGACTCTGCTGTCTTGGATAATAAATATATCCTTCGGTCGACCCATCCTTCGCCTCTTTCTGCAAATAAACAGGCCGGTGAACTGCGCGCATTCATGGGGTCGCGACCCTTTTCCAATGCGAATACTCTCCTTGCGCGTTATGGCGAGAATCCGATTATGTGGCAAAGTGTTTGCTGATGGGAAGTATTGCAAAACCCTTTAACCGCGTCTTCTTTTTGCTGTGTGTTCTTATAACCGGCTCGTTAGCTGGCGCCTTTGTTTGGTTGTTCTTTTTCCTCATGGATGTGGGCATTTCCTTTTTGTGGCAGACACTGCCTGGTTGGATAGGATCCGTCACTGCAGAACCGCTTCCTGTTCTGTCCCAAGGTCCATTTGGATTCGTGCCCTTCCCCTTGATTGTCTGTGTGCTAGGCGGGTTGGTAATCGGGCTGTACGCCAAACATACAGGAGTTGAGCCTGAAGATCTCAATAGCGTAATGGCAAAGGTAAAGCAAGATGGTCGCTACGATTACAGCCATATCGGCAAGCTCTCATTAGCTGCTCTGCTGCCGTTGCTGTTTGGGGGAAGTATAGGGCCCGAAGCTGGCCTTACGGGGGTCATCGCAGGGCTTTGCACTTGGGCGGGAGACAGGATGCGTAAGTTCGGCGCTGACTTCAGGGCTCTTACCGTTGCCGGCACCCAGGTGGCGCTTGCTGCGTTGTTTACTGCTCCGCTTTATGGTTTTGTGGCTCCGCTTTCTGGGACGGCTGATGGTACGCGCGGAGAAGAGGACATCGCTCTTCCAAAAGCCCAGAAGGCCGTCGTGTATCTGTGCGCTATTGCGGGAGCTTTGAGTGCATTTTTGATTTTGTGCCAGCTGTTTGGTGAAAACTCTGGTTTGCCGAGATTCGATGCGGTAGAAGTTGGCTCGTACGAACTGATGCTGTTGTTGCCGTTGGCTTTGGCGGGTATGGTCTGCGGTTGGGTATTTCATGCTGCTAATAAGGGTACTATGTGCCTTTCGCATGCAATGGGGAATCGTCCTGTGGCGAAAGCGGTGCTTGCTGGTGTGGTTTTGGCTATATGCGGTATGGCATTGCCGTACACCATGTTTGCCGGTGAATCGCAGGCGCATCGCTTGATGGAGGGATATTCGGCTCTTCCTGCAGCTGTCCTTATAACTACTGGTTTTGTGAAATGCGCTCTTACGCCAACGTGCTTGAATCTGGGTTGGCGAGGCGGTCATTTCTTTCCTGTGATCTTCTCTGGCGTTAGCTTAGGCTATGGTTTCGCCTTGCTTACGGGGGCGGCTCCTGCGTTTTGTGTGGCTGCTTGCACATCAGCGTTGATGGGTGTGGTAATGCGCCAGCCAATCATGGCAGCGCTGCTGTTGATGCTGTGCTTCCCCTTGAAGGGGGTCGTGGTCATGCTCGTGGCGGCGGTGATTGGGGCGGCTATTCCGCTCCCTAGAGTGTTTCGCCCGAACACGCAAACGGATAGGGCGTAGCGCGATACCCCCTTCGGGTTTATGTCGAAATTGCCACCCATGGTACTTCCTTGTGTGGACAAATCAAAATATGCATGATTGGTGCCTGCGTCACTGAAACAATCTGCTGCTTAGCGGTGCTCATGGTTCCGTAAAACGATACGCCCCCGATTCCGTTCCAAGCGCTTTCCGTTTCTCGGTGTTCAGAAAATAGGAGTGCTTGTAGAGGAAATCGGGGGCGTTATTGCTGGTTGTTGTGACGTATCTAGGCAGAGAGCTTGCACTCTTCTTGTTCGATGAGTTCGCGTGCATGTTCGATGGCGTCATCGATGTTGACGCGGAAGTGCCCTTCGCCTACCAGGTCAACAAAGCCAGCGCGACGCATGGTCTTCATGGGTTGTTCGTTTGCGTGGCTGAAGATCAGCTTTACGCCATTTTCAGTGCAGTAGTCGTAGAGGTTTTCAAGGGCATTCATTCCGGATGCGTCAAGTGATGGAACGCCGCGCATGCGGATGATCAGGTACTTGGTGAACGACTTTACCGAAATATCGGTAATGCGGTCGGTCATGCCAAAGAACATGGGGCCGTTGATTTCGTACACGCGTACGCTCTTGGGCAATTCACGCAGATGCGTAACCTCGGAATTGGCATCGCAATAGTACTTCCAGCCCTTAACCTCGGTTTCTTCGCTGACCATCTTCATGAACAGTACGATGGTGATAACCATGCCAATGCCGATAGCGGTAACCAGGTCGAATGCGATGGTTAGGGTGAATGTGAGCAAAAGGGTTGCTACGGCACCCTTTGATGCGGTTTTGCAGAGGTGCGCGAAGTTGCGCCAGCCCGACATGTTGTAGGCAACCTGCAGCAGGATTGCTGCGATGGTGGGCATGGGGATCAATGCTGCATAGGGCATGAGGAATACCAGCATAAGCAGCAGAACAACGGCATGAACCATGCCTGAGATGGGGGTACGCCCGCCATTGTCAACGTTGGCGGCGGTTCGCGCAATGGCTCCTGTGGCGGGTATGCCGCCAAACAGGATAGAGCCGATATTGCCCACGCCCTGCGCAACAAGTTCCATGTTGCAGCGGTGATGCGAGCTGATCATACTGTCGGCAACGACGCAGGAAAGCAGCGATTCGATGGCTGCCAGCATGGCGATGGTAAAGCCGTTGGCAAGCTCTTCGCGGAAGAGCTCGGTGCTGAGTTGGGGAATGTGCAGCTCGGGAAGGGCGCTACTGATGGTGTAGAGATCGCCAATGGTGTTTACATTCATGCCTAACAGGTTCACCATGCCGATGCCTACGAATATGGCAATGAGAGAGCTGGGGATCTTCCTGTTGAATTTAGGCCACAGGAACAGCACCACCAGGCAAGCTAGGCCTACCAGCACCGATTCAGTGTTGACAGTGGCGATGTTTTGTACAATCGCTTGAATCTTGTCGGTGGTTTCTACGGTAGGGGTGCCTGCAGGGTAGGTAAGCCCCAGCAGGTCTTTGATTTGACCGATGACGATAGTTACCGCAATGCCGGCGGTGAAGCCCGTGGTAATGGTGTAGGGGACAAAGCGGATAAGCGCTCCAAGCTTAAATACGCCCATAAGGATGAGAACGATGCCCGCAATAATAGTGGCGGCAAATAGGCCATCGAGGCCATCAGTTGCTACGATGCCGGCAACGATGGTAGCAAAGGCTGCAGTGGGACCCGAGATCTGAACGCGGCTTCCTCCCAGGAAGGCGATAAGGAAACCTGCAACGATGGCGGTGTATAGGCCAGCTTCGGGTCCGACGCCCGAAGCGATGGCAAGTGCGATGGAAAGCGGCAGGGCTACAACGGCAACCACGATGCCCGACACGATGTCTTTAGGAAGCTGCTTCTTGAGTTCTTCTTTGCTGCTGTGCTTGATAACGCTGAGTAGAATCGGTTTGATCTTATCGTGCTGCATGGCGGGGTTTTCGTACTCCTGACTATCGTGTTCTAACTTGCCCGTAAAAGAAACGTTCCACTCGAAGAGTGGAACGCACGTGCTTTCGCGTTGCGCGATTAATGCGAAAGCGCTTTATTCTATCGCGCTCGTTTGCTTTTCTTTGATTCAGCATAGGAAATTCAAGTGAACGCGTTCGTGACCTGGTTGAACGGTTTTCCATTGTCGATTTTTATGGAACGACGAAAAGATGCAATGAAATTCTGGCCTTAATGGTGCGGCAACTTGGTTATTAATTGACGTAAGGCAACGATGGGGTTTGCTCGTTGTTTGTC
>ENA-UOOD01004110-UOOD01004110.1-human-gut-metagenome-genome-assembly--contig:-CS67-NODE-4110-length-11548-cov-3.420952_pt1 | contig 11548 bp, 11 predicted proteins | sample MGYA00242464_ERZ724011 | MGnify/ENA metagenome assembly ERZ724011 | reverse complement strand
AGCGAATTGACGATGGCGGTGAACGCAGAACCGATGATAAGACCTACCGCCATATCAAGCACGTTTCCTCTTGAGATAAACGCCTTGAACTCCTTTGCCAGCTTGAACCTGTCCTTCTTTTCAGCTTTCCTTTCTTCTGCCATGACACTTTCCCTCTAGAATTAAGTAATATTTCAGGCTGAAAGCCTGTTGTGCATTATATTCTCTGACTGAGCGGTATGTAGTTCTTGTTGAGGTTTATCGCCTTGTAAGCCGGACGGATTATGCGCTTTCCGTTGATCATTTCTTCCATTCTGTGGGCGCACCAGCCGGAGATTCTCGCGCACGCGAACAGACCGGTGTACATCTCTACCGGTATCTTCAGCATCTTGTATACCAGACCAGAATACATGTCCACGTTTGCGCATATATTCTTGATATCACCGCGCTCGTCCGCGAATACTCCCGGAGTAAGTCTCTCGATGCTGTCCAGCAGCAGGAATTCCTTCTCAAACTCGGTGCCCTTAGCCAGCTTCATCGCGTTGGCCTTGAGTATCTTCGCTCTCGGGTCGGACAGCGTGTAAACCGCATGACCCATGCCGTAGATAAGCCCGGAATGATCTCCGGCTTCCTTGCGGAGCAGCTTGTGAAGGTAGTCGCTGACCTCCTGGTCGTTATCCCAGTTCTTGATACCCGCCTTTGCGAAGTCGAGCATTTCCATAACCTTGATATTAGCGCCGCCGTGACGCGGACCCTTCAGCGAACCGATAGCCGCCGCGTATGCGGAGTAGGCGTCGGTGCCGGAGGAAGATACGGTACGGCAGGTGAACGTCGAGTTGTTTCCGCCGCCGTGCTCAGCATGGAGCATAAGGCAGAGGTCGAGCAGGTGAGCTTCCTCGGCAGTGTAGGAACGGTCGTCGCGCAGGGTGGAAAGAATGCTCTCTGCAAGGCTCTCGTCCTTGTTTATCTGGTGCATTACCATTGAATCGTTGTGGTAGAACCGGCGCATTGCCTGGTAGGAAGTTACCATGATCGCAGGAAGTCTGGAGATGATCGAAATAGCCTTGAGCATTTCGCTCTCAACAGACTTGTCCTCCGGCGCGGAATCATAGCTGTACAGCGCAAGCACTGCCTGAGCCATCTTATTCATGATATTCGGGGACGGATTTCTGATGATAACGTCCTCGCTGAAGTACATGGGAAGGTCGCGGTACTCAGCGATAAGGCGCGAGAACGTAGTGAGCTGGCGCTCGTCAGGGAGCATACCGAACAGGAGGAGATACGCGACCTCCTCGTAGCCGTAGCGCCCGGACGACAGCACGTCGTTCACGATATCGCGAATGTTGTATCCGCGGTAGATGAGCTCGCCCTCGATGGGCTGCTTGTCGCACTCGCTTATAACGTAGCCATGTACGCAGCATACGTTTGTGATGCCCGCAACAACGCCGGAACCGTCGGAATTACGCAGACCGCGCTTTACTCCGAACTTTCCGGGCAGGCTGGGATCGATAGCCGTAGTGCTTAAAAAATCGTCGCACATCTGCTTGAAGGTAGCAGAGTTCTTGAGCTGTTCCATTCTTTTCATTGGTTAGAAGATCCGCCTCCGTGCCATATTTTTATACTGGTCTTAATCGCCGTTCCGTCAGGCGGAATTTTTAAATTAAGAAATATATAAGTATATTGTAGCATATTTCGCCGTGATTGTCAAGCGTTATTCGCATTTTCTGAATATTTTTTATTTTCAGGTTGCAAAATTCTCGTTTGTGGTTTATTTGTGATGGAGGATCGCTGCAATGAAGTTCCCGAAACCCGTACTTGCTTCCCTGATGGGATTTTTAATAATGCTCACCGGCTGCCATCGTGAGGCTCCATCGCCTGCGCCGGAGAACGTAACTCTGCTCATCGAAGACGAAAACCGCATACTCACCCTCGGATTTTCCGAGTACCTCGCCGGCTGCATATTCGCCGCTGCTGACCCGTCATTTCAGGAGGAGACCCTGCTTGCGGCGGGAATCGCGCTTTCAAGCCAGGCACAGTACTGCATGCAGAACTGCGAAGCTGATTTCGGCGCAGACCTCGCCGACCGCGGCGACATCTACCCGGACTGGCTTTCGCCTGATGAGCTGGAGGAACGCTACGCCGACCAGTATCCCGAGTGGCTGGAGCGCGTTTCCAGAGTTGCGGAGCGCGCGGCTAAGGAGTGCCTCTATTATAACGATGGACCGGCGTACACACCTTGCTGCCGGGTATCCTCCGGCGTGACCGACGACGGAGGTTTCACCTACCTTCCGGCGCTGAAGCTCAGCCGCGACCCGGATTCACCGGAATACTCCGCCAGCTCAGAATACACCTGCACCGCCGTGCGGAAAATGCTGGCTCCGGTCACCGGAAGCGTAGTGCTCCCCGCAGACAAGGCGGAGTGGTTCTCCGAGCCGCAGTACACAAAAAACGGAACGCTGCGCTGTATCAGGTTCGGCGGCGTGGAACTCACCGGAGAACAGCTCCGGGAAGCGCTCGGTCTGCGCAGCGCGGCTGTTGCAATTACGCAGGAGCACGACTCGTTCATATTCCGCACCCGCGGAAGCGGCGGCGGTGTTGGCATGAGCGTCTACACAGCGGATCTCATGGCGCGCTCCGGTTTGTCGGCTCAGGAAATACTACAGCAGTTCTACCCCGGCACGGAACTTATAGATTAATATAGGTAATCTGTTTCATTTCCTTATTATATCACTTTTATCTTCTTTTTCAAAGAGGTTTTTAGAAGTTACCTATAGTTTATCTGCGATTCAAAAAGTACACGTACCCTGGCTTTAACCAGAAATGAAAAATGTTAAATTTTACAGAGATTTAACATACCCTGTCTTTTGGATTTAACATTCTCCTGATATAATATGCTTGTGACAAGGAAAGATCACAGCATAAGCGTAAATGATTACGCAGTATATTAAAGGAGAACAACATTATGACTACAAGAAAGATCACATTAAGCGCAGCCGCTCTGCTTATGGCAGCAGCACTTGCAGGCTGCTCCGGAAATACCACCAGCGCTTCCTCCAACAGCAGCTCCGCTGCTGAGGCAGGCTCTTCTGCCGCTGATACCTCTGCTGCTGACAGTTCCGCAGCAGATTCCACCGCTTCTGACAGCACCGCTTCCAAGCTTGACACCGACATCACAGTAGTATCCCGCGAGGACGGCTCCGGTACAAGAGGCGCGTTCGTTGAGCTGATGGGCATTGAACAGAAGAACGAAGCAGGCGAGAAGGAAGATATGACCCGCGGCGACGCTGAGATCTCCAACTCCACCAACGGCGTTATGATGAGCGTAGCAGGCAATGTTGACGCGATCGGATACATCTCCCTCGGCTCCCTCAACGACACCGTAAAGGCACTCGACGTAAACGGCGTTGAGTGCTCCGTAGCCGACATCAAGTCCGGTGATTACGTTGTAGCAAGACCGTTCAACGTATGCTATCAGCAGGCAAAGCTCGACGGCAACGCCGCAGCTAAGGATCTCATCGCCTTCATTGAGTCCGACGACGGTCAGAAGATCATCGCTGACAACGGCTACATCGCCATCGACTCCACCGGCGCATATGCTCCCTCCGGAGTTACCGGCGCGATCTCTCTGAACGGCTCCACTTCCGTAGGTCCGATCATGGAGAAGCTCTGCGAGGCATACAAGGCTCTTAACCCTGATGTTTCCATCGACATTCAGGTTCCGGAGCAGGTATCACATCCGCGACCGAGGGCACATGCGATATCGGTATGTCCTCCCGTGAACTCAAGCAGGAAGAGCTTGACGCAGGTCTGACTGAAATGAAGATCGCCGACGACGGTATCGCGGTTATCGTAAACCTTGAGAACCCCATCGAGAACATCACCTCCGACGAGGTAATGAAGATCTACACCGGCGAGATCAACAACTGGAGCGAGCTTGGCTGATTCAAATAATCTCACCTTTATAGGTTTCTCCCCGCTGTCGCTTGAAATCCCGGCGTCCATGCTGTGATTCGGGCAACAACTATGCGGCGTCCTGCCGCACTTAGTTTATAGGTTTCTCCCTTCCCTTACGCGCTGCGCTGCGGCATTCCAGCTAACGTGCAGCGCACTTTTATGAGTATTAGAATGTAAAGTAACATTCTGGAAATTTTACAAAGAGGTATTATTATGCAGAAGGTCAAAGAAGGCATAATGCACGCGCTGTTCCTGATATGCGCATGTGTTTCGATACTGGCAGTGGTGCTGATATGCGTGTACCTGTTCGCTTCCGGCGTTCCGGCGATCGGTGAGATCGGCGTTACCGACTTCCTGTTCGGCACAAAGTGGAAGCCCTCCAGCGGATACTACGGGATATTCCCGATGATAATCGGCTCTATCCTCGTTACAGGAATCGCGGTCGTTATCGGAGTTCCCATCGGAATACTCTGCGCCGTGTTCATGTCGCACTACTGCCCGAAGAAGCTCTACCGCTTCGTGAAGCCCGCGATAAACCTCCTCGCCGGGATCCCGTCCATCGTATACGGATTCTTCGGTCTGGTGGTTATAGTTCCCATCATGAAGGAGCTGTTCGGCGGCTCGGGTAAATCACTGCTGACCGCAGGCATACTCCTCGGCATAATGATACTACCGACGGTGATCAAGACCACCGAATCCTCCCTGAACGCAGTTCCGAAGAGCTACTACGAGGGCGCGCTCGCGCTCGGTGCAACGCATGAGCGCAGCGTGTTCTTTGCCTCGCTGCCGGCGGCGAAGTCCGGTATACTTGCAGCGATAATCCTCGGCGTGGGGCGCGCTATCGGCGAAACGATGGCGGTAATTCTCGTAGCGGGCAACCAGACGGTCATTCCGAAGAGCATCACCTCCGGCATACGCACCTTGACCTCCAACATCGTAATGGAAATGGGCTACGCCGGCGGACTTCACCGCGAAGCGCTCATCGCCACCGGAGTAGTGCTGTTCGTGTTCATACTTATAATCAACCTCTGCTTCTCTGCACTTAAAAGGAGGAAAGACTGATGACTGACGCTCCTACAGCAGCTATGACAAACGAAAAGAAAACCACCGCGCCCGAGAACTACATCAACCACGTGACATTCGGCGCGCGCCTGAAGCAGTACGCCAGAAGCCCGCTTTCGCTGATCCTCATGATCCTTGTAATGCTGGCGGCACTATTCTCGGTCGGAATGCTCATCTTCATTATCGCGTATATTCTTATAAACGGCGTTCCGCACCTCACCGCGGAGCAGTTCGACTGGAACTATACCACGGAAAACGTCAGCATGATGCCGGCGATGATAAACACCCTAATCATGACCGCGCTGACTCTTGTGATTGCCGTTCCGATAGGCGTTTTCGCGGCGGTGTACCTCGTTGAGTACGCAAAGCGCGGCAACAAGCTCGTCAAGGTTATCCGTGTGACTACCGAAACGCTTTCCGGCATTCCGTCCATCGTGTTCGGTCTGTTCGGATACCTGATGTTCAATATCTCCTTCGGCTGGGGATTCTCCATGATGGCGGGCGTTATCACCCTCGCAATGATGATCCTTCCGCTGATTATCCGAACCACTGAGGAGGCGCTCCTCGCCGTTCCGGACAGCTACCGCGAAGGAAGCTTCGGGCTCGGCGCGGGCAAGATGCGCACAGTGTTCCGCGTTATCCTTCCCACGGCGGTGCCCGGTATCATGTCCGGCGTTATCCTCTCTATAGGACGTATTGTCGGCGAATCCGCAGCGCTCATCTTTACCTCCGGTTCCGGACACAGCATTCCCGGCTCGCTTGTCGGCTCGGGAAGCTCCGCTGCGACCCTTACCGTTCACATGTACATTCTCTCCAACGAAGGCCTGCATGTCAACGAAGCGTTTGCTTCCGCAGTAGTCCTGCTTGCGCTCACATTCTTAATAAACCTCGTTTCCGACCTTATCGAGCGCCGGATAGCGAAAAAGAAAGGATAAACCCATATGAAATTCGATATCAGGAACGCCGAGCTTTACTACGGCGACTTCAAGGCGCTCAAGGGTATCAGCCTTGAGATACCGGAAAACAAGATAACTGCGTTCATAGGGCCGTCCGGCTGCGGAAAATCCACGCTGCTGAAATCCCTCAACCGCATGAACGACCTCGTTGAGGGCTGCCGCATAACCGGCGAATTCCTGCTCGACGGCGAGGACATCTACGGCAAGATGGACGTAAACCTCCTGCGCAAGCGCGTGGGAATGGTGTTCCAGAAGCCGAATCCATTCCCGATGAGCGTCTACGACAACATCGCGTTCGGTCCCCGCACCCACGGGATTCACTCCAAGGTAAAGCTCGACGACATCGTTGAGAAGTCTCTGCGCGACGCGGCAATCTGGGACGAACTCAAGGACAGGCTGAAAAAATCCGCGCTGGGTCTTTCCGGCGGTCAGCAGCAGAGACTCTGCATTGCCAGAGCGCTGGCGGTAGAGCCTGAGGTGCTGCTTATGGACGAACCGACCTCCGCGCTGGATCCTATTTCAACTTCTAAGATAGAAGACCTTGCAATCGAGCTGAAAAAGGAGTATACTATAGTTATGGTAACTCACAATATGCAGCAGGCGGCGAGAATTTCCGACAAGACGGCGTTCTTCCTGCTGGGCGAGGTCGTGGAATACGCAGACACTGACAAGCTGTTCTCGACTCCGCAGGATCAGCGCACCGAGGACTACATAACCGGACGATTCGGCTGATCCAGGGAGGCATAATATGAGAAACCGTTTTGACGAGCAGCTCGAGCAGCTCAACGTAGGACTTATCAAGATGGGCGCGCTGTGCGAAGAAAGCATAGCCTGCGCCGTAAAGGCACTGTTTGACGAAAAGACCTCTGAGATGATAACGAAGGTCAACGACAACGAGGAAGAGACCGACCACATGGAGCACGACATCGAGGCGCTGTGCATGAAGCTGCTGCTTCATCAGCAGCCGGTGGCGAAGGATCTGAGGTGCGTTTCCTCGGCGCTGAAGATGATCTCCGACATGGAGCGTATCGGCGACCAGTCGCAGGATATCGCGGAAATAGCGGGATTCGTGCACTCCACCGAGCTTGCGGGCAAGGTGCATATCTCGGACATGGCAAACGAGGCCATCAGCATGGTGACCATGAGCGTTGATTCCTTCGTCAGAAAAGACGTGAAGCTCGCGAAGGCAGCCATAGAAGCAGACGATAAGGTAGACGCGCGCTTCCTTGAGGTAAAGCGCGAGCTTATCGAGCTGGTGCGCAGCGATTCCGGCGACGCCGAGTACTTCATGGATCTGCTGATGGCGGCAAAGTACCTCGAGCGTATCGCCGACCACGCAACAAATATCGCGGAATGGGTGGTCTACTCCATCACGGGAGAACGCTGAGCCCGGTCCGCTGAAAGAGAGGACAATTTATGATATACATGCTGGAGGACGACGCGAATATCAGGAACTTCGTGCTGTACGCGCTGAACAATTCCGGGCTGGAGGCAAAGGGCTTCGAGCGCCCGAGCGAGTTCTGGGCGGCTCTGAAGGAGGAAACGCCGTCTGTCCTGCTGCTGGATATAATGCTCCCCGAGGAAGACGGCATGCAGGTACTGGCGAAGCTGCGCTCCAACCCGGAGTATGCGGGGCTTCCGGTTATAATGCTCACCGCGAAGGGCTCGGAGTATGATAAGGTGATAGGTCTTGACAGCGGCGCCGACGACTATGTTGCAAAGCCATTCGGCACCATGGAGCTTATCTCCCGCATAAAGGCGCTGCTGCGCCGCACTTCCTCGCAGGAAACAAAGGAATACGAGGTAGGCGGGCTTTACGTCAACACCTCGAAGCATATTGTGCGGGTCAATGGTAATGAAGTTCAGCTTACCTTTAAGGAGTTCGAACTGCTGTGCTACCTGCTTGAAAATATCGGCACGGTGCTTTCACGCGAGAAGATCATCACGAAGGTCTGGGGTTACGATTTCGACGGCGAGAGCCGCACCGTGGACGTACATATCCGCACGCTGCGAATGAAGCTCGGAGACTGCGGCGGCATGATCGAGACTGTCCGCGGAATAGGCTACAAGGCAGTCGACATAACATAAGGAGCGCATATGACGAAACGAATTTTCGGCGGAGCGTTCATCGTTTCGCTGGTCGCTATAATTTCTGCTGTTGCAATGGTGCTCGGCGTAGCCTACACGAAGGAGCAGCAGCTTTTCAAGAGGCAGCTTGAGCAGCAGGCGATGCTTCTCGCGGCAACGATGGAGAACACCTCGCCCGACGACGATGTTGAGAGCCTCCGCAAGCTCAGCCATGATATCCATGGCACATTTGAGAACCGCATAACCTATATCGGTCAGGACGGCACGGTACTTTTCGACAACGAAGCCGACCCAGCGACAATGGAAAACCACCTCGGCCGTGAGGAGGTAGTCGCTGCGAAGCAGTCGGGAACCGGCACCGCAATACGCGAGAGCTACACCATGTCGGAGATGACGGTATACTGCGCCCGTGTCATCGGGTACGACTGCATAGTGCGCGTGGCCGGTACGATGGATACCGTGGCTGCGCGTATCGCAGGCATGTGGTGGGAAGTTCTGCTGATTGTTATTATAGCGGCGATGGTGTCGCTGGGAGTTGCAGCTATAGTTGCGAGGGTGGTCGTTAAGCCGATAAACAGCATCGACCTCAAGAATCCCGACATCGGCGAGAGCTACAGCGAGATCGCGCCGCTGCTCCACCGCATAAGCGAGCAGAACCACGAGATAGATCAGCAGATCGCGGAGCTTACCCGAAGCCGGAAGGAGTTCTCGCTTATCACTGAGAATATGAGCGAGGGCTTTATAATCATCGACAGCCGAACCGAGGTGCTTTCCTATAACACGGCTGCGCTGAAGATCCTCGGCTCTGACTTTACCGGCTCCAGCCGCAGCGTGCTGGTCCTGAACCGCAGCGAAGCATTCCGCAGCGCTGTCGAGGACGCCCTCGCAGGCAAGCGCAGCGAGACCGACCTCACGCTGTCCGAGAAGATATACCAGGTAATTGCAACGCCGGCGTTCACGGGAAGCAGCGTTACCGGCGCAGTCATGATAATCCTTGATATCACTGAAAAGGAAGCCCGCGAGGAACTGCGCCGCGAGTTCACCTCAAATGTTTCCCACGAGCTGAAAACTCCGCTCACCACTATTTACGGGATTTCCGATATGCTGGTCGGCGGTATCGTAAAGCCGGAGGACATTCCGGGCTTTGCGAAGAATATCCGCGACGAAGCCGGCCGCATGATAACCCTGATACAGGATATACTCAAGCTGTCGCAGCTTGACGAGAACACGTTCTCCGACCAACGGGAGAGAGTTGATCTGTACGAGCTGGCTCAGTCCGCCGCAGAGCGGCTCCGCCCGCAGGCAGACGAGAAGCACGTGACTATCTCTGTGACCGGAGAGCGCTCCGAGTTTACCGGTATAGCTACAGTTCTTGAGGAGATGATCTACAACCTGCTAGACAACGCTGTTAAGTACAATAAACAGGGCGGCAGGGCGGACGTAGACGTCCGCAGCAGCGGCGACGATATCGTAGTGACCGTATCAGATACGGGAATAGGGGTTCCTGCGGATAGTATCGACCGAATATTCGAGCGGTTCTACCGTGCGGATAAGAGCCATTCCCGCAAGATAGGCGGAACTGGTCTGGGGCTTTCCATCGTAAAGCATGGAGTTTCGCTCCACGGCGGTTCGATAACTGTCAAAAGCTCCGAGGGCAGCGGAACTACATTCACTATGGCGCTTCCGAAAAATTGACAAAAGTGGGCAGGCGGTGAGCCTGCCCATTTTGTTGTATAACTTGTGCGTGAGGTTTTAAATCTTTCAGGATCACCCTATCGGGAATAAAGCGGTGGGGTTTAGAGGTTACCGTATATAAATATAGCCGCAGTGAAACCTGCGGCTCTGATTTATTTCTTGATTGAATCCCTGACCATTGAGTAAAACTCGTCCCACATTTTCGTTACATGCTCTCTTGAGTAGAAGTGATTTCCGCGCCTGGAAGCCTCGCACTGCTGCGCGTAATACTCCTTATTGTTGTGGAGCCTGTCAAGCTCCTTAACGAAGCCGTCAACATCGTCAGCCTTGCTGTAGAAGTCAAAAAGAATATCCGGGTAGATATCAAGGCCTCTCAGGAACACCGGGATATTTACGCACATCGCCTCGAGTATCGTCATCGGGAAAAGCTCCTCGAAGCTGGGCAGGAACATAACGTCGCCCAGATTGTACACCTCGTTCATGTACTCACGGTCGATTATTCCGAGCAGCTTCACATTTGCCGGCGGATTATCACAGATCTTCTTTATCTCGCCGTAGCCGTCGGAGATCTTGCCGAACGAAAATCCTCCAGCCCATACGAACTGAACGTCAGGCATGCGCTTAGCAACCTCGATGAAATCGAAAACTCCCTTGCGCACCTGGAGCTGACCCGCGCAGATAACTGTGAATTTGTCCTTATCTATTCCGTATTTCTCGCGCAGCTTTATCTTCTCCTCCGGGGAAACCGGGTGGAACACCTCCGAAGAAACGAAGTTCGGGATATACGTAACCTTCGATTTGTCAACGCCGTAGTGCGCCAGCCTGCCGATGAAATACGGATTTACCGTCACAAGATAATCCATGCGCTTGTAGAAGCTGATCATGTACTTATAGAATATCTGCTTCATGAAGCGCGGGAGATTCACGCTCGTCTCCACCGTTTCCGGCAGCATGTGGACATAACCTACCGACTTTCCCCTGCTAGTGAGTGACTTCATCGAAAGATAATATCCAAAGTTTATCGTGTGGTAATGTGTGATGTCCGCCTTAATGCGCTTGTTTATCGTGACCTCGAACTTGTCGGAAAGTTCGCTGCTCACAAGCCCGACCTGCTCTATATACGCAGAGCCTACGCCCTGACCCTTCACCGATGTGGCGCTGGACATCATGTTTATCGTAGTCTTACTCATGTATCTTCGCAGTCCTCCTGATCACAGTTTCTCAATGCGGGCGAAGTTCGCCATTACCTTCTTCACCTGACCGTTGTCAAAGCTGATCGTCAGCATGGTGTCGTTGCCCATGCGCTTTGCTTCGTCTACGGTTCCCTGGCCGAATACGTTGTGCTTCACGCGGTCGCCCGGCGCAAATACTATTCCGGATACTACCGGCGTCGGCTTCGTTACCATCTTCGCCGCTTCCTGAGCAAGGTAGTTCGGCTTCTCCGGCTTCTTCCAGGTCGACGCCTGCTTCGGACGGTCGCCGGTCTTTTCGATGTACTCCTCCGGTATTTCGCGGATAAACGTCGACAGGCGGTTTCTCATCGTCTGACCGTAAAGCACGCGGTAGGACGTGTGCGTTACATACAGCATGCGCTTCGCACGGGTTATCGCTACATATGCAAGACGGCGCTCCTCCTCCATCTCGGCGGGGTCGTTTATGCTGCGGTAGCTCGGGAAAATGTTGTCCTCGGCGCCTACAAGGAATACCGTGTCGAACTCCAGACCCTTCGCGCTGTGCATCGTCATGAGCGATACCCGGTCAAGGTCGCCGTCGTAGCTGTCAAGGTCGGAAACCAGCGCCACCTGCTCGAGGAA
>ENA-UOOD01004109-UOOD01004109.1-human-gut-metagenome-genome-assembly--contig:-CS67-NODE-4109-length-11555-cov-5.199130_pt1 | contig 11555 bp, 9 predicted proteins | sample MGYA00242464_ERZ724011 | MGnify/ENA metagenome assembly ERZ724011 | reverse complement strand
GAAACATCTGGGGAAGAAATGTCCTTTGTAAAAGAGGATGATACCTGGGAGTATGCGCCGGACACCACGATCGCACTGACGGAGAGCAGTATGCAAAATATGGAAGATGCATTTTCGGATATTCAGGCGGTAAAAGAGATCAAGAATCCGGATGACCTTTCGGACTATGGATTTGATTCGCCGGAATATAATCTTACGCTGACCGGAAAGGATGGCGAGGCACATAAATTTCTAATCGGGAATGCTTCCGGAGAAAATTATTATTTCATGGAAGATGGAACAGAAAAAGTGTACACGGTATCGGCAGATCTGATTTCGGAAATGGTATGGCAACTTGCAGATGTTGCTGAAAAGGACAGCTTTGTAACAGTTACATCCGATAACTTTGTAAAAGAGACTGTGACAAAACCGGGTGACGAGGTAAAAACCTACGAAGCGGACAATGAGGATCAGGAAGATACTGTCACAAGTATTATGACAGCACTTTCTGGATTCTATTTTACAGATTGTGCAGATTATCATGTGACGGACGCGACGCTTGGCAATTACGGGCTTGCGGAAGATCAGCGGACGAAGGTGGAGCTGACTTACAAGGATACGTCGGATGATGACAAGGAAAAGACAGTTACATTCTATGTGGGAAGCAAGGACGACAGTGCGACCTACTATTATGTACAGATGGACGGTTCACAAAGAGTAAGCCGGGTACTGATCGATACGGTAGAGAAAGCGCTTGGATGGAAAGTGGACAGTAGTGCAGAGTAAAAGAATACAAAGAGAAAATTAAATAAATCTGCTAAGAAAGGAAAAGGGATGATGTCTTTCAGGAAAGGACAGAGTCCCTTTTTTGAGTGTACGTTTTTACAAATTTATCCGCAGGAATCATTGACGCTGAAAAACCAACAGTGATACTATACAGATAATACGGAAAAATGAACGTTATACAATACGGAATGAGGAGAAACGATATGCCAATCATATACAATGAAAAAACAAGAGAGTTTCATCTCTACAACCAGGAGATCAGCTATATCATCAAGATCCTTGATAACGACCAGCCGGGACAGCTCTACTACGGAAAACGCCTGACACACAGAGAAGATTTCAGCCATCTTTTTGAATATGCGATGCGTGATATGTCACCGTATGCTTTCGAGGGAAATTCTACATTCTCACTGGAGAATATCAAGCAGGAGTATCCGACTTTCGGCTGCGGAGATATGCGTTTTCCGGCATATGAAATCGAGCGGGAGAATGGAAGCCATGTAGTTGAGTTTGTATATAAAGAGCATAAAATTTATAATGGCAAACCAAAGCTTGAAGGACTTCCGGCGACTTATGTAGAAAGTGATGATGAGGCGCAGACTCTGGAACTGGTTCTGGAGGATACAAGTATCAATACAAGAATTGTCCTTTTATATACGATCTATGAAGCATTTCCGGTGATCGCGAGAAGTGTACGTTTTGAATGTGATTCTGACGAAAAGATCACACTTCTTTCTGCAATGAGCGCCTGTATGGATCTGCCGGACAAGGATTATGAGATGATCGATCTTGCCGGTGTGTGGGCGAGAGAGCGCCATGTGAGAAGACATAAGCTGGATTACGGTATCCAGAGCATTTACAGTATGCGCGGATGCAGCAGCTACCAGTTTAATCCGTTTCTTGCACTTGCGCGTGAAAATGCAGACGAGTTCCAGGGGCAGGTCTACGGTTTCAGCCTGGTTTACAGCGGAAATTTCCTTGCACAGACAGAGGTAGACAATTATGATACCGCCCGTGTGCTGATGGGAATCCATCCAAATGGATTTAAGTGGACACTTGGAAAAGGCGAATCCTTCCAGACACCGGAGATGGTAATGGTATATTCGGAAGCCGGACTTAACGGAATGAGCCAGACCTTTCACAAGCTGTACCGCACACGTCTGGCAAGGGGAACCTGGAGAGATAAGGTTCGCCCGATCCTGATCAACAGCTGGGAAGCATTTTATTTTGATTTTGATGCGCCAAAGCTTCTGGGACTTGCGGATGTGGCAGCAGATCTTGGAATGGAGCTTTTTGTATTGGATGACGGATGGTTTGGAAAGAGAGATGACAGTACTTCTTCCCTTGGCGACTGGTATCCGAATGAGGAAAAGCTGAAAGGAACGTTAAAGGAGCTGGCAGAAAAGATCAATGCCAAAGGTTTAAAATTCGGGCTCTGGATTGAACCGGAGATGACGAACAAAGACAGTGATCTGTACAGGGCGCATCCGGACTGGCTTCTTGCAGAACAGGGCAAGCGGATCTGCCACAGCCGGACACAGTATGTACTGGATTTTTCTAAGAAAGAGGTACGTGAATATATCGGGGACATGCTGGAAAATCTTCTTGCAGAAGTGCCGGTATCTTATATCAAGTGGGATATGAACCGTACATTTTCAGAGGTGTTCTCCAATGGAAATGACAGAGAGTATCAGGGAAAGGTCTGCCACAAATATATCCTTGGTGTGTATGAACTGTATGAGCGCCTGACCAGCCGTTTTCCGCATGTATTGTTTGAATCCTGTGCAAGTGGTGGGGCAAGATTTGATCCGGGAATGCTTTACTACGCACCGCAGGGATGGACTTCGGATGATACTGACGCAATCGAACGTCTGAAAATCCAGTATGGAACTTCAATGGTTTATCCGGTGAGTTGTATGGGAAGCCATGTATCAGCTTCACCGAACCACCAGACAAACCGTGTGACACCGATCGAGACAAGAGCAGATGTGGCTTACTTTGGAACTTTTGGATATGAGCTTGACCTTTTAAAGCTTGGCGAGGAAGATAAGGCAGAAATCCGCCGTCAGATCGCATTTATGAAGGAGAAGAGAGATCTGATCCAGAAAGGAACTTTCTATCGACTGAAGAGTCCGTTTGAGGGAAATGAGACCGCATGGATGATCGTATCGGAGGATCAGAAGAAGGCGCTGGTTGGTTATTACCGGGTAATGCAGCCGGTCAATGTTGGATTTAAGAGACTGAAGCTGAAAGGGCTGAAAGAAGATACCTGTTATAAGGTCAGCGGATATGCTTATGACTGCTATGGCGATGAGCTGATGCAAGTCGGAATGATCCTGTCCGATTCTGCGTCCGGTGTATGGAAGAAGGGCGTGAATGATAAGGGAGATTTCCAGGCGGAAGTGTTTGAGATTGTAGCTGTGTAAGCCGGAATATATGGGAAGGACGAAATGGGAGAACCGTTTCGTCCTCTTGCGTTTTCGGAAGAAAAATTATATGATGTTTCTAAAAGACTTAAAGAGGTTTAAAATGGAACGACTATACGATAAATTAAAAGCATATTCCGAGAGCGATTTTTACGCATTTCACATGCCGGGACATAAGAGAAACAAGGCACTTCTTGGAATTGAACTTCCATACGATCTGGATATCACGGAAATCGATGGTTTCGATGATCTGCATCACGCAGATGGTATTTTAAAAGAAGAGCAGGAAAGAGCCGCAAGGGTATTTGGGGCAGAGGAAAGTCATTTTCTGGTAAATGGAAGTACTGCCGGAATTTTAAGTGCAGTGATGGGATGTACGCACCGGGGAGATAAGATTCTGGTGGCACGCCATTGTCACAAATCCATTTACCATGCAATTTATATGAATGGTCTTGTACCGCGCTATGTGTATCCGGAATTTGATATTTCCATGCATATGAACGGGGAGATCAGCAAAGAAGATGTGGCAAAAGCACTTGCTGCAGAGCCGGATATCAAAGCCGTTGTGATCGTATCGCCAAATTATGATGGCGTGGTATCGGATGTGAAAGGAATTGCAGAAGTGGCACATTCGTATAGGATTCCACTGATCGTAGATGAAGCACATGGACCGCATTTCGGATTTCATCCGGCATTTCCGGGGCGCGCAAATGATCTGGGAGCAGATGTGGTGATCAACAGTCTGCACAAGACACTGCCGTCTCTTACACAAACTGCAATCCTGCATATCAACGGAAAAATTGTAAACCGCAGAAGGATCAAGAAATATCTGGATATGTTGCAGAGCAGCAGTCCGTCGTATATTTTCATGGCAAGCCTGGATGCCTGCGTGGATTTTGTGGATGGAAAATGTGAGGAAGCATTTGAACTTTATGTAGAGAGGCTGCAAAAGTTCAGAGAAGAACTGAAGCCATTACAGCATTTACAGATTCTCCGTACAGAACATTATGATATTTCCAAAGTTGTGATTTCCACAGCAAATGCAAATATTACAAGTCCGGAGCTTGCGGACCGGCTGCGAAAAGAATATCATCTGGAAATGGAAATGACCGGAGGAACCTATGTACTTGCGATGACAACCGTGGCAGATACGCAGGAAGGACTGGACAGGTTAAAAGCTGCGTTACTGGAAATAGACGGTCAGCTGGAAGCAAAAACAGCCGTTTCCGGAAGCATAGAGATTTCCGGAGAGCTTCCTAGACTGGAGCAGTATTTTACACCGCAGGAGGCAGCAGAACGGGAAGAAGACGGAGAAGCAGAAGAGATTCCGTGGAAAGAAAGTGAAGGACACATTTCTCTGGAATACGCATATCTCTACCCACCGGGAAGCCCGGTTATCGTACCCGGAGAGCGGATCAGCCGGGAAGCAGTAGAACTTCTTTGTTATTATGAAACACAGAATCTCCAAATAGAAGGAATACAGACGGAAGGCAAGATAAAGGTGTGGAAACATGAGTAAAATATATTATCTGATGGGAAAAAGTTCAACGGGGAAAGACACAATCTACAAAGAACTGAGAAAAAGAATGCCGCAGTTAAAAAATGTAACGATCTATACAACCCGTCCACGGCGTGAGGGAGAAAAAGAAGGCGAAGAATATTTTTTTACAGACGAAACTGAACTTGAAAAGTTCAAAACAGAAGACCGATTGATCGAAGAACGTGCTTACAATACAGTTTATGGTATCTGGCACTATTTCACCGCTGATGACGGGCAGTTCAATTTTGAACAAAAAAATCAGGATTATCTCATGATCGGAACCCTTGAATCCTATGAAAAATTGAAAACCTATTTTGGAAACGAAAAAGTAGTTCCACTTTACATCGAGGTAGAAGACGGAGAGCGCTTAACCCGCGCCCTCGCCCGTGAGAAAACCCAGAAAGAACCCAAATACGCCGAAATGTGCCGCCGTTTCCTCGCCGATTCCAAAGATTTCTCCGAAGAAAACCTCGCCCACGCCGGAATCACAGAACGCTACGAAAACACAGACCTTGAAGACATCCTTGAAAAAATCTGTAAAAAGATACTTGAACAGTAGAGATTTCAACACCCAAGCGAGACAGGCTCCGCCTGTCCAGGTGAATCCTGCATTGAGAAATTCTTGAAACTTAAATAAGATTTTATAATGTAGTGGAGTTAAGACACAGAAAAAGACAAAAATTATCCTCTGGATCTGCGAATTTTGCACTATGGAACCGAGACTTAATCAATTGTGGAAGCTATTGCTGACACAATTGATGCTTTCAAAGGCTCGGTGGAATGGTTAGTGCAACTGAGCATAGCCAGAGGATAATTTTTGTCTTTTTTGTCTCTTTTACTACTACACGTATGACTCTAATTCAAGAAGTTCTCAATAATCACCCCTTCTGCTTCCTCTTCCGTCATTCCAAGAGTCCGCAGCTTGATCAACTGCTCATCATTGATCCTTCCGATCGCAGCTTCGTGGATAATAGCCGCATCCACATGCTTCGCATTGATCTCAGGAATTGAACTTACTTCTGCATGATCCATGATAATAGAATCACACTGAACATGTGCATGGCAACGGTTCTTTCCGACAGCCCTCGGATGGAAGACCTGTCTGGATTCGCCTTTTGCGACCGAACGGGATACGATCTGCGCAGAGCTGCCTTCTCCGAGCAGTTCCACCATCATATTTGAAGTAGCTTCCTGTTTTCCATGTGTCATCAGTTTTTCAATGACATAAAGCTTGGAACCGGCTTCCAGATGTACATTATTTTCACGAACCGTAGAATCGACTCCTTTGATCTGAGCAGTATCCAGCGTAAATACAGAATTTTCACCAAGATAAACTTCGGTAACAGGATTGAGTACACGGGCTCCGGTGCCTTCTCCCTCTCCGTAATGCTTTTCTACATAGCGTACATTTGCATTTTTTTCCACATGGAAAGTATGAATACCATCATGGCGGCTTTCGTTACATCCGCTGTTGTGGATACCACATCCGGCAACGATAGTTACATTTGCACCTTCTGCTACATAAAAATCATTGTAAACAACGTCCGTCATTCCGCTTGCGTCAACAATAACCGGAATATGAACTTCTTCGCCGTCTGTTTTTCCATCGATGAAAATATCGATTCCCGGCTTGTCCTGTTTTTTCTTGATTTTAATATGCGCACTGTCACCGTGGCAGAGCGCGATCCCATTATGTCGTAAATTGAATGCACCGGACTGTGTAAAACCGGTATCATCGATCTGAGCTAATACTTTTTCTGTAATTTTATCCAATAAAGTCATTGTATCTTCCTCCCCTGTTATCTACATTTCAGACAGCTGTAAGAATCTGCTGTCTTCCCTAATAATTGTGGAAGGATATCCGCGGTCTGTCCGATCGAAGCAATCTTTCCGCCTTCGATTACCATGATCCGGTCAGCCATCTGGATGATTCTTTCCTGATGGGAAATAAGAATAAGACTCTGCTTTTTCTCTTTGTGCATTTTTTCAAACTGTTCGATCAACATAGAAAAACTCCAGAGATCGATTCCGGCCTCCGGTTCATCGAAAATACAGAGTTTGTGCGGCTTTGCGAGAACGGTTGCAATTTCCAGACGCTTCATTTCACCGCCGGATAAGGTTCCGTCTACTTCACGTTCAATGTATTCGTTGGCACAAAGTCCAACGGTACTTAAAAGTCTGCAACAGACATCTCTTGTCAGATCTTCTCCAGCCGCAAGTGATAAAAGCTTGCTTACCGTCATTCCTTTGAAGCGCGGTGGCTGCTGGAATGCGTAACCGATTCCGGCTTCTGCCCTGTGGTTGATATCATAATCACTGATATCGGTTCCGTCTAAGATGATCTGTCCGGCACTTGCCTGGTCAATCCCCATCAGCACTTTTGCAAGTGTGGATTTGCCACCTCCGTTCGGACCGGTGATCACCAGCATTTCCCCGTCTTCTACGTTAAAACTGATATTTTCTACGATACTTCGTTCTATTCCGTTTTCATTCACCTGGAATGTAAGATTTTTTACCTCCAGCATGAGTTCATCCCCTTTCTGTGTAAGAAACTTATATAAAGTTTGTCTGGCCAAAATACCTTTTGACCCCAACATCTTGTATGATGTAAGTATCAAAAGAATAAATTGCGTGGAAATGGAGCAATCCGATTACATCATTGGATACAGAAGCTTTATATATTCATGCTTATTATAAAACATATCGGAAAAGTTGTCATCTTTTATTATTGAGAAGATAGTTTGTGTGCAGAAGATATGATTTCAACATACCTACAAAGCGAAATTCGCAGAATTTTCAGAAATAATTCAGAAAGACCACAGGAATTTGCTCTAGGTATCTGCATAAATTTATGTTATACTAATGGAATAGTAAGAAAGAAGAGGGTGATAATATGTCAGGATTTAAAGATGTCGTAGGACATAGCGAGATCATTCAGTATATACAGAACGCAGTTACAGAAGATAAAGTATCACATGCTTATATTCTGAACGGCGAGAAGGGATCTGGAAAGAAGATGCTTGCAGGTCTTTTTGCACAGACTCTGCAGTGCGAAAAGGGCGGAGCAGAACCGTGCTATGAGTGCCATTCGTGCAAGCAGGCAGTCAGCGGCAATCATCCGGATATTATCTGGGTAACGCATGAAAAGCCGAACAGCATCAGTGTAGATGATATCCGGGTTCAGATCAATGGGGATATTCAGGTGAAGCCTTATAATGGAAAATACAAGATCTACATTGTGCCGGATGCAGATATGATGACTGTACAGGCACAGAATGCTCTGCTGAAGACAATCGAAGAGCCACCTGCTTATGCGGTAATTCTGCTTCTTACAGAGAATGCGAACAGTCTGCTCCCAACGATCTGCTCAAGATGCGTTATGCTGAAGCTCCGCAACATTAAGGATCAGCTTGTGAAAAGGTATCTGATGGAGCGGCTTCAGGTTCCTGATTACAAGGCAGACGTGTGTACTGCATTTGCACAGGGCAATATTGGAAAAGCTGCTATGCTGGCAGGCTCTGAGCATTTTAATGAAATTAAAGATGAGGCAGTTCGTCTGCTGAAGAATATCGATACCATGGAACTCGGTGATCTGGTGGAAGCTGTGAAACGGATTTCCGCTTACAAGATTGAGATCACAGATTATCTGGACATCCTTATGATCTGGTATCGTGATGTTCTGATCTATAAAGCAACAATGAATATCGACAGACTGATTTTCGGTGAAGAGATCGACAGTATCAGGGAGCGTGCGAAAAAGAGCTCTTATGAAGGAATTGAGACAATTCTGGAAGCACTTGAGAAAGCAAAGGCGAGACTGCGCGCCAATGTCAACTTTGATCTTGTCATGGAACTTCTTCTGTTGACAATAAAGGAGAACTAGGGAATGACAAAAGTAATTGGAGTCCGTTTTCGGACTGCAGGAAAGATCTATTTTTTCTCACCGGGCAAATTTGAGGTGAAGCGTGGCGATCAGGTAATTGTAGAGACCGCGAGAGGAGTAGAATTCGGTAACGTTGTGATGGGACCGAAGGAAGTGAAGGATGAAGAGATCACCCAGCCTCTTAAGACGGTGATCCGCCTGGCGACAGAGGATGACCGCCGTGTAGAAGAAAAGAATCGCAAAAAAGAAAAAGAAGCATTTCAGATTTGTCTGGAAAAGATCCACAAGCATGGACTGGAGATGAAGCTGATCGATGCAGAATATACCTTTGACAACAATAAAGTGCTGTTTTACTTTACCGCAGACGGAAGAATTGATTTCCGTGAACTGGTAAAGGATCTGGCAGCGGTATTCCGTACCAGGATTGAACTTCGCCAGATCGGTGTAAGAGATGAGACGAAGATCCGCGGAGGAATCGGGATCTGTGGACGAGAGCTTTGCTGCCACACCTATCTGTCTGAGTTTGCACCGGTTTCGATCAAGATGGCAAAAGAACAGAATCTGTCTCTGAACCCGACTAAGATTTCAGGTGTATGTGGCAGACTGATGTGCTGCCTGACAAATGAGGAAGAGACATACGAGGAACTCAACAATAATCTTCCGTCTGCAGGTGAGGCGGTGACAACTCCGGAAGGACTGAAAGGTGAAGTACAGTCATTAAGCGTACTGCGTCAGCTTGTCAGGGTTATTGTAACTCTGGACAATGATGAGAAAGAAATCCGTGAATATCCGGCAGCTGACCTGAAGTTCAAACCGCGCCGCCGGAAAAAGGATGTGAAGCTTTCCAAACAGGAAATGAAAGAGCTTGCAGCTCTGGAGAAAGGTGAAGGAGCGTCAAAGTTAGATGACAAATAATCTTAAGCCGGGAGAACGGCTCGATGATTTACAGATAAAAGGCTATGAGATCATCCAGAGCCCGGGGCGGTTCTGCTTCGGAATGGATGCAGTGCTTTTAAGTGCCTTTGCCAAAGTAAAAGCGGGAGAATGCGTTCTTGATCTTGGAACAGGAACGGGAATTCTCCCGATTCTTTTGGCTGCAAAGACAAAAGGAAAGCATTTTACAGGACTGGAGATTCAGGAAGAAAGTGCGGATATGGCGTGTCGGAGTGTCCGGCACAACCGGCTTGAGGAGCAGATCGACATTGTGACGGGAGATATCAAAGAAGCGTCACAGATATTTGGAAAAGGTTCCATGGATGTGATAACAACGAACCCTCCATACATGATCGGAGGTCATGGAATGGCTAATCCGGAAAGTGCTAAGGCAATTGCGAGGCATGAGGTACTGTGCACACTGGAGGATATTATCCGGGAAAGTGCACGGATTTTAAAAGCTGGAGGAAGATTTTATATGGTACACAGACCGTTTAGGCTCGCAGAGATTCTGACAGCAATGTGTGAGGCGAAGCTGGAGCCAAAAAGAATGCGTCTGGTGTATCCATATGTGGATAAGGAACCGAACATGGTTTTAATAGAAGGAATCCGTGGTGCCAAATCACGGATGACAGTAGATCCGCCACTGATCGTTTATGAGAAGGACGGCAGCTATACACGGGAGATCCTGGAGTATTACGGGATGACAGGAACTGGAAAGGAGTAACGAATGGCAGGAACATTATATTTGTGTGCAACACCGATTGGCAATCTGGAAGATATGACGTTCCGGGTGATCCGGACGCTGAAAGAAGTTGACCTGATCGCGGCAGAAGATACCAGGAACAGTATTAAACTGCTGAATCATTTTGAGATTAAAACACCGATGACCAGTTATCATGAGTATAATAAGATAGAAAAGGGACACGCGCTGGTGGACAAACTTCTTACAGGGATGAATATTGCGCTGATCACCGATGCCGGTACACCAGGGATCTCAGATCCGGGTGAGGAACTGGTGAAAATGTGCTATGAAGCCGGAATTACGGTCACTTCCCTTCCGGGAGCCGCTGCCTGTATTACGGCACTGACACTTTCCGGGCTTTCCACCAGAAGATTTGCATTTGAGGCATTTCTTCCAACGGACAAAAAGGAAAGACAGGCAGTCCTAGGTGAGCTTGTAGATGAGACAAGAACGATGATCGTTTACGAAGCACCGCACCGTCTGGTGAGAACCTTGAGAGAGCTTGGAGAAGTTCTTGGTGGGGACAGACATCTGACTGTGTGCCGGGAACTTACAAAAAAGCATGAGACTGCATTTCGCACCACATTTGCGGAAGCGGTTTCCTATTATGAGAGCAACGATCCGAAGGGGGAGTGTGTGCTTGTGATCGAGGGGAAGAGTCGGGAGAGCATTTTACAGGAGGAGCGCGCAAAATGGGAAGAAATGACGGTTCAGGAGCATATGGATTACTATATGAACCAGGGAATCGATAAGAAAGAAGCCATGAAAAAGGTGGCAAAAGACAGAGGGGTTGGCAAGAGAGATATTTACAAAGAACTGTTGTAAGGCTTTCGTCAATTTGTACACCTTCTTAAAAAATCTTTGTTCAACCCGGTCATAGACCAACGATGTAAAAACAGATATACTTTATTTCAGAAACAAGAACAGCGACAGTGTGTAAGAAGCGCACAAAGATTTAGGAGGAAAAATAAATGGCAAGCTTATCATTAAAGCATATTAACAAAACATATCCGAACGGATTTGAAGCAGTTAAAGATTTCAACCTTGAAATTGAAGATAAAGAATTTATCATTTTTGTAGGACCATCTGGATGTGGTAAATCTACCACACTTCGTATGATCGCAGGTCTGGAAGAGATCACAAGCGGTGAACTCAAGATCGGTGACAAAGTGGTAAATGATGTAGAACCAAAAGACAGAGATATCGCGATGGTATTCCAGAACTATGCTCTGTACCCACATATGACTGTATATGATAACATGG
>ENA-UOOD01004091-UOOD01004091.1-human-gut-metagenome-genome-assembly--contig:-CS67-NODE-4091-length-11596-cov-5.507842_pt1 | contig 11596 bp, 10 predicted proteins | sample MGYA00242464_ERZ724011 | MGnify/ENA metagenome assembly ERZ724011 | reverse complement strand
AAAGAACAGGCCGAAAAATGGTCGAAGACACAAACACTTAGACGTAGAAAAGGAACCCCTATTGTTTCATGCTATGAATTTAATGAGGATAAAATTAAAAATTTGTCAGTTTTAAAATTTGAGTCACCAGATATTGAATGGCTGAGATATGTAACTGATAATAGAAAAGCTATTTATAGTGGACCGAAATATGATATTGTTATTGGGCCAGTGGCAAATGATAACACAATGCCAGTAATAAATGATTATATGGCAGGAACTATAAATGAAGAAACTGCATTAATCCTGCTGAAACCGCAGAAACTGGCAGATCAGTTTGCTTTTTTGACCTGGAAGGGTCTTTCGGCATTAAAATACCTGGAGGGAAATGAATATGGAAAAAAGAACTAAGCCATCAATTCTTCAAAATTTTGACTGTGAAGTAACCGCTTTAATAGCTCAAAACAGAGGAATTTCTCAGACAGAAGCGCTTAGAAGATTCCTTAATTCTAAAACTCATGAAATGTTGGAAGATGATGATATGAAACTATGGTATTTCAGTCCTCTGGCGGTATATGACATTTGGGAAGCGGAGGAAGCAACTGGAGATCCTGGAAATTCTCTTTATTTGAGGGGGGATGAAATTTGAGTAAGGAATTTAGATTTTTCACATATCTGCTGGAAAGTTATGCACAGTATAAAGGAACAACTGCGGCTGAAGTACTGCGGATACTGGATGAGAAGAAGCTTACGGATTTTGTGTATAATATGTATGAAATATATCATACAGAAGCAATTGAAAATGCATATATGGACATCGATAGCCTGATTGCTACAGGTAAAACTGCGTGGTAATTGATAGAGTGGGAAAGGTACTTTTCTGTAAAAAGAAAGGTACCTTTTTTGCTTAAGGTTATGTCAGAAAACTGCAAGGTTATGCGATATCGGTTGAAAGGGTCTGATTTTTCATATGCCGCGTTGTCGTCAATCGCCGTAGCCGCCGCTACGCCTCATTCCTCCGCCTTGCATATGAGAAAATCATTCTGCGTCAATATAGCAGATACTTAATTTTCGATGTACTAGATATATTTTGAATACACAATATAGTGAAATTTTACATATAAAATTCCTGTCAAATTTCAGTTTGCGTACGAATATGCGCACTTTGCGTAAAAAATAACCATTTCACTGTGAAAATGCTACAATATTAACTAAATAAGATGGGAAAAGGCAGCCAGATAATGGATGCCATCTCATCTGAAAGAACATGTAAGCGCAGCTTCCAAAAGGCTGCACAGGCAAAATGTATGCAACAAAGTATCACAAAAACGAGGAGGAAAATTCATGAGTATGAAACGAGTGCTCGCTGCATTCATGGGCGTTACCCTTATGGTGGGAAACGGTCCGGTGAGTGTGATGGCAGCAGATGTGGCAGCCGAATCATCCGCAGAAACCGCAATTGTAAATCTGGAAACCCAGGGACGCACCAACCCAATTGGCGTGGATGCCCAGCAGCCTGCTTTTTCCTGGCAGATGCAGTCGGGAGAGATTGGCGCAGCCCAGAAATCTTACCAGATCGTAGTACAGGATCCGGAAGGAAATGTAGTATGGGATTCCGGTGTAGTGGAAAGCAGTAAATCCAACGAGATTGAATACGAAGGAAGCGGGCTGACTCCGGCAACAAAATACAGCTGGACGGTAACCGTAACCGACAACAATGACAACACCATCCAGTCTGAGAATGCAACCTTTGAAACAGGTCTGATGGATACTTCCACAGCTTCCTGGGATGGAGCGAAGTGGATCGGTGCAGGCGAACTTCAGCTTGATGCCGCATCCAAGGCAGTATTCAATATTACCGCAGATGTACAGGTAGCAGAAGGCAGCAACGCAGCTTCCTTTATTCTTGGCGCAGACGATTTCCGTCTGGAAAACAAGGTATTCAACAGTGAAATGCAGGAAGGCGAGAACTACGTTCGCGTAGAGCTTGATCTGTCCGGTGTTGATGCAAACGGCGGAGCTAAGATCAATGCTTACCGCATGGGCTATGCAAAAGATGACGATCCGTCCACTCCATTTTTCACCATTGAGGATGACGAAGATCTGAATACCCTGATTACAGATAAGAACAAAAACGAAGCGCACACCATCAACATCTTCTGTACCGCAAGTACACTGACTATTACCGTAGACGGTACAAAAGTGGGCGATGATATCCTGGTTAATACCATGGAAAATGGAAATACATTCCCGAACCTGAATTCCGTAGGTTTTGCAGCAAATGCAGGCGACACTGCCACATTTACAAATTACAAAATTGAAAACGGCGGAAGATATGCAACCGGAACCCTTCTGGACGCAGAAACCGGTGCAACCTATTCTATTTTTGACGGAATGGACGGCGTAACTGTAGATGGAAATACAATTACTGTAAATGGCGGTGACGCAGGTGTTCTTGGATATGCAGATCCCTCCTATGCGGCAGCACCTATGGTGCGTACCGATTTCGAAGCAAAATCCGAGATCGAGTCTGCAAGACTTTACCTGACCGCACAGGGTATCTATGATTTCTACATTAACGGACAGGAAGTGGCACCAGATGAATGGTTCAATCCAGGCTCCACAGAGTACGATTCCATTCTGGCATACAACTCTTATGACGTAACCGATTACCTTCAGACCGGGGAAAACGCAATGGGTGCAATCCTTGGCGAGGGCTGGTGGACAGGAATGACCACATTTGAATGCCTGAATAATAACTATTATGGCGATCAGCCAGCCCTTATGGCAAAACTGGTTGTCAACTATACAGACGGCTCCAGTGACGTCGTTGTAACCGATGACGGCAGCTGGACCTACTACAACGATGGCCCGGTACGTCTGGCATCTCTTTTCCAGGGAGAAAGATACGACGCTACCAAAGAGGCAGCAGTAGAAGGCTGGACAGAGGCTGGATATGATGACTCTGCATGGACAGCTTCCTCTGAAATCGAGACAAGAAAACAGTTTGCAGATTATCAGCTGGTTTCCCGCTATGACGATCCGGTTCACGTAATCCGTACCAATGATGTAAAAGAAGCTCTTGGCGAAACCAAAGAAGGCTCCGATTCCTATATCTACGACATGGGCGAAAATGTTTCCGGTGTTCCGGTTATCACAATTCCTGAAGAGTATGCAAAACCAGGCGAGACCTTAACCGTTCGTTTTGCTGAGATTCTTTATCCGGAGCTGGATGAGTACACCAGCGAAGGCGTTGACGGAATGCTGATGGTTGAGAACTACCGTACCGCGATGGTAACCGATTTCTATACTATGAAAGAGGGCGAGAACGTATTTTCACCGGATCTTACCTTCCACGGATATCGTTACATTGAGATCACAGGCCTTGATGAGGAGCTTCCGGCAGACTGCATCAAGATGCAGGTACTTTCCTCGCTGGATGCAAGCGCTGAGTATGAGTCCTCCAATGAGCTGACCAACCAGCTGTTTACAAACATCACAAACTCCACAACCAGCAACTACATTTCCATTCCAACAGACTGCCCGCAGCGTGACGAGCGTATGGGATGGACCGGAGATGCGCAGATTTATGCACTGTCTGGTTCTTATGTAGCCGATACTTACAACTTCATGCGCCAGTGGATGGATACTGTTCGCGCGGACTGCGGTGAGACCGGAATGTCTTCCCAGTATTGCCCGGCATTTGTAACTTATGATCTGGAAGCAGATGACAAGATCCCGCACAACGGACAGAGCTTTGGTATTACCTGGAACTGCCTGGTTGTAACTATTCCTTACAACCTGTATATGCAGACAGGAAAACTTGACATTGTAAAAGACAACATTGATAACATTTATGCATACGTAGATCACCTTGCTTCTACTCCAATGACCTACAAGGATGAGAACGGTGATAAGCAGGAAGATGCAAGACTGACTGGTGAGACTGGTACACTTTGTGATCACCTTTCCAGAATTCCGACTGACGGCGTAATGCTTGGAAATGTTCTTTATATTAACTGTCTGGATCAGGCAGCAGTACTTGCCGATGCTATGGGTGATACAGAAAAAGCACAGAGCTATCGTGAGACAGCTGCAACTGCAAGAGAAGCATGGAATGAATTCTTCATTGACCCGGATACCGGAAAAACAAAGAACACCAAGGGTGAGATCCAGGATACCCAGGCTTCCTATGCAACACCTCTTCGTTTCCATGTAGTAAGCGATGAGAATTTGGAAAAAGTTCTGGAAAATTATAATGCTTCCATTGCAGAAGCATCTGGTGAGGACAGTGACGGAATGCCGATTGTTCCTTATACTCTGACAACTGGATTTAATGCAACCGGAAACCTGCTGAATGCACTTTCCGATTATGGTTTGAACGACACTGCTTACAAGCTGTTTGAGTCTACTGATTATGCTTCCTGGCTGTATCCGGTAACTCAGGGCGCAACCAGCATCTGGGAGCGTTGGAACGGATATACCAACGAGCTTGGCTTCAACGGAAACAACAGCATGAATTCCTTCAACCACTATTCACTTGGTGCAGTTTATGAGTGGATGGTTGCTTACCAGCTTGGAATCAAAGCTGACGAGTCACAGCCTGGATATCAGCACTTTATCCTGCAGCCTACTGTCGGCGGTGATTTCACAGAGGCAAAGGGAAGCTATGATTCTGTATACGGAACCATCAAGAGCGGCTGGACCGCAGCTGACGGTGTGATGACATCTTACGATGTAACCGTTCCTGCAAACACCTCCGCAACCTTATACCTGCCAGTATCCGGTGACGTAACAGCCTGCGACGGCGTAACCATAATGGGTGCTGCACAGTACAATTCAATTGAAACTCAGCAGATGGAATTAGTTGCCGGAACCTATCACTTCGAAGTGACAGACGGCAATGTAACGGTAACTGCTGCATAATCAATCATCATTGTTATGAAATGCTTTTTACTGAAGCGTTTTATAAAATATATGCAATAACTGTTATCATAGATAAAGTCCTCCAATTTTATTATGATACGGAACATGCGGAATCTTAAAATGCTGCCAGATTCCGTATGCGAAAAGGCCAGTACGGAGAGCATTCTGATCCAGTACTGGCCTTTTTCGTTGCATTCTATTGAAAACTTTCTCTTGCTAAATTGTGAAAGTTTGTTAGAATATGTATAAAATAATTTGCGCAATTACAATTTATGAGAAAGTATGCTCTTTGGAGCGAGGTGACAAGTATGGTTACATTAAACGATTATTTATATTCCGGTGATACGGTTTTAAAGATTCTGCAGAAATATACGGAGGATCTGCGCAGGGAAGCCAAGGAGAACTATAATGAGATTGATTTGGTACACAGCAATTTCCTGCTTCAGATCACGGAGCTTCTGGAGCACAACGATTTCTTGACAGCCCAGTCTCAGAAGATCCGTGAATTTTATAAATATATGGCCCATGAATATCCGTTCCTGGCGTTTACTTTTAAGGGAAGAATTAAATCCCTGATTCGGGCGGAAGAGAAATTTAACGGGTATATTGTGGAATATATTTATAATTATTACCGGGAAAATGGAACCTATCCGCCTGTGTCTGAGCTGAAAAACAAGCTGAGCTGTTTCCGGGACTTTTTTGCATACAGGATTGTAGTCTGTCTGCCAAGATGTCATCTGAAACCGGGAGAAGACCAGGAGCAGGCTTCTATCCGCTATCTTTATAAGATTGCAAACGTGCTTCCGGGATTCCTGGAAGAGAGAGGGTTTACTGCGGAGTCTGCCCAGGGAGTGAAGCTGAGTACATCACCTTTGCTGGATGAAGAGGTGAAGCCATACTACAGAGATTATATCTGTGGTACCAGTGAATACGGTTATCAGTCCTTACATATTACTTTTTATGATAACAGCTCAAGATCCTATATGGAAGTGCAGCTGCGCACCCAGAAAATGGATGACATTGCGGAAATCGGTCCTGCGAACCATTTAGGCTACGAGAAACGCCAGCAGGATGAACGTGCCCGAAGGGACGTGATCCCGGAAGGCGAATGCGTCTATTTCGACGAAGCCTACGAACGCGGCATGCGCCTTCTCCAGCTGGAACTTGCCGACCTGGACGTAAACATGTTCTCCGCCGTCAACAACAGTCTCATCAACGACGGCTGCGGACTGTTCCGCGGAAGGCTGATTTTGCCCTATGAGCATTTGTCAAGGTTTCAGAATGATGTGATAGATTAAAAGATAAGGAAAGCGAAAATCCTCTTTGCAGTTGTGGGTAAATTGCAGAGAGGATTTTTTTTAAGAAATACTGCATTCTATGCGACGGATGATAAAATTTTGCGTGATATATGATGAAAAACAAAATATACAGGAGCATTGGAAAGAAAATCACGGAATGGATGATGCACAGATTGTAGATTTATATTTTGCCAGAGATGAAAGTGCGATTACAGAGACAAAAAACAAGTATCAAAATATGTGCTTCTTGATTGCGCATAACATTTTATATAACCGGGAAGATTCAGAAGAATGTGTGAATGATACGTGGCTTTTTACATGGAATAGTATTCCTCCGAAAAGGCCTTCTATATTAGCTCCTTTTGTTTCAAAGATTACGAGAAATACCGCAATTGACCGATATCGCAAAAGAAATGCACAAAAGCGAATGAATTCTCACATGGAAAATATTGCAGGAGAGGTAGAGAAGTTAGGAAGTGTAATTTCTTCAGAAATTGATGCGTATTTGCGAAGGAAAGAAATTGTAGAAATTTTCAATGACTTTTTGCAGGGGCTCTCTGAACGTGACAGGGATATTTTTATACGACGTTACTGGTACATGGATTCTATAAAGAAAATCGCAAACAGACACAGATGTGGGGAAAGCAAAATAAAATCAGTTTTGGCACGCAGCAGGAAAAAACTTTACGCTTTGTTGAAGGAGGCTGGCTATGCAGGATAACAAGGGTTGGGATTTTCTGGAGGTATTTGCGGATGTTAATGAAAATTACATCTATCAGGCTTCAAAACCCTGGAGAGAAAATAAAACCATAGTGTTCAGAAAATATATGAGGTTTGCGGTTGCCTGTGTTGTGATAATAATTGCAGTGGCAATAGGAGCAACACATAAGAATGAGGTCAAAGCTGCCTGGAATAAAATGACTTCTTTAATTAGCAGGATATTAGGCAGTACAGAAGATGCGGATGATTATGTAAAACAAATTCAGAAAACGATTCGAAAGAACGGGATTGCAGTATCTTTAGAGGAAGTGGCGATGGATCATGAGAATTTGTGGATTGCTTATTCTTTGAGCAATGAGAGCGGTGATAATGATATATCCATGAACAGTGCCGAGGCCGTAATCGATGGGAAAAATTTAGCACTGGAGGGGCAGTATTCGTTTAATACTAATTCGAAAGCTGATGATGCAGTCTCTAAAAGTTATGTGGCAAAATTTTACCGAAATGATTTGTCTGGTTCACAGAAAATTGATATAACGATTGGTACATTTAAAACGGAAGATGATCAGATTGAGAAGAAGGATGAATACATTTTTTCCTTTACTGCTACGCTGGAAACCTTAGCCGTAGATACGAAGGAAATACCCATTAAGGAATCCATGCAGCTGCAAAATGGGAAAAACATTGCTATTTCAAAAATTAAATATAATATTTTTGGCGGAACAATTTATGGTGAATTGCCAGATATGGCAGAAAATGATGAATTCTTGATCCGCGGAGAAGATGATCTTGGAAATGAACTGGTTTTTGAACTGAATTCATATCGAAATCCAGATCTTGTATTTGATCTGACAGATTCCGGAATTTCTCCAAATGCGAAACAGCTAACTTTGCAGTTATATTATTATGCAGACGATGCTGGAAACCAATTTGTATATCAGGATGGGGATGATGAATTTTATGTAGAAGAATCTTCCAGTGAGTATGGAGAAAATGAAAATCCGGAGGATAGAGCAGTTCCGGTTGGAGATGGGTTTATGATAGATTTGCAAGAGTAGACTAATAGGAATAGAAGACAGCCATCAGTGAAAAATAGCTGGTAGCTGGCTATATATTTTTAATTTGATTACAAATCATCTCATAGAGCATTGCGTTCCTAAAACAAAAATGATATTATATAAATGCAAACAATAAAATAGATATTCTTAAAACTTTCTAAAGTCATTGAACTGGCCTTGGTTTTGTGATACTCTGGTACTACATTTCAGGAACTCTGTATTTTTCTTATGCCGTTCGGCAGCAAATTCCTGTAAGTAGTATAAAGTGAAAGAAGGTGAAGGCCTTTGGGGCTAAAGACCAGGGAATGCAAGAATATCTGGCAGACCATGAGCGATTTGCGGATCTGATTAATGGAACTGTATTTGCAGGGAAGCAGATTATTGAGGCTCAGTATCTGAAAGAAGTACAGAGGAAAAAACGGGTATCAGTAGCGGATACTGCTGATCTGGTAAATTTACAAAAGAAAAACAGTTCTTCTCAAAATGGAACGAAGAGAATTTATCTGGAAAGGGAGCGTGATTTTTTACGGCTTTATGATAAGCCTGGCTGTAGATTCCTGATTGCATGTGAAGTGGAATCCAGTGCTGATTATGAAATGCCGGTACGCTGTCTTACTTATGATGGAGTCGAATATACGAATCAGTTAAAAGCACGCAAGCAAAAAGATGATTCTGAAAAAACTCATGAACGTCAACCATTGATTCTAGTTTTTCATCTGGTAGTTTATCTGGGCGAGAAACGTTGAATCAGCAAACAGCATTTACAGGAAATGATGAAAATTCCTGAAGAAGTGAAGAAATTTTCAGGACAGCTTCCTGAATATGATATTGGCTTAGTTGACATTCATGAGCAGAATCCAGATTTGTTCCATACGGAATGAAAAGAAATCTTTAAGATTATGAACCATAGCCGGAAGAAGGAAGAACTGAGAAAGTACATAGAAGATCATAAAGAAGAAATACAAAAGTTAAGCGTGGAAACCAGGTGGTTTCTGGGGATTTTGTTGGAGCAGTATACGATTGTGGATGAAAGAGTTATGGAGGTGAAGGACATGTGTGAAGCATGGGACGGTGCGGTAAAATTGCAGGCGCAGATAGAGGGTAGGGTGATTGCTCAGGAACTGGCGCCTAAAATGGCGGAAGAGATGGCGGCTAAAATAGCGAAAGATATGGCGGCTGATATGGCTCCGAAAATGGCAGAAGAGATGGCAGAAGAGATGGCTGGAGAAATGGCGGAAGAAATAGTTGAAAAGCGTCTCAAAGAGCATAAGCAACGTTTAAAAAGAAAAAAAAAAGTTGTTTATAACATGTTCGCGAAGGGTTATCCGCAGGAAGAAATATCCGAGATTTTGAATCTGCCATTTTCAAAGGTAAAGAAATGGTGCAAAAATTTCAGTAAAGATGCTGCAGTAGAAATGGCATAAACATTGGGTGAGTCTCTTTACAGTTTGAAAGATAGCTGTAAAGGGACTTTTCTTTATTTCTTGAAACGGAACGTGGGAAATAATCACCGTAATTATGCAATCTGTCCATGTAAACTATCCATACACGATAAAAAAACAGCATATTGCGTTAAAAAGATGCAGAAGCGTGGAAAAATGTTATTATTTTAGATAAGATATTATGGAAGAAGTGTGGGAATATTTGGGGATTGGAGGAGGAAAAATGCTTCGCATTGCGATTGTAGAAGATAACGATACAGACAGAGAAATAATAACAGATGCTTTGGGACGGTTTGAGACAGAGGAGAATGAGCATTTTAGTATAACGGAGTTTCATGATGCCATGGATTTTCTGGAACAGCGGAAAATGGACTTCCAGATGGTATTTATGGACATTCAGATGCCGTACATGGACGGGCTTGAGGCGGCGCGGAAATTCCGGGAGAGAAACACAGAGGCAGTGCTGGTTTTTGTGACAAGCATGGCACAGTATGCGGTTCACGGCTATGAGGTGGATGCTATGGATTACATTGTAAAGCCCCTTAACTATTTCAGCTTCAGCTTGAAAATGAAACGGGCGGTAAAGCAAATCCATTCCCGTGAAAAACAGCAGTTCATCATCAACACCAGAAACGGCCTTGTGAAAACCTCTATAGACGAAATCAAATACGTGGAAGTACTGGGCCACAAAGTAATCTATCATCTTGAGGAAAAGGATGTGGAAGCCTATGGCAGCATGAAAAAGGTAATGGAAGAACTTCCAAACAACACATTTGCATTATGCAACAACTGCTATTATGTAAACCTATATTACGTGACTTCTGTGGAAGGTTATCTGGTAAGCATTGGGGAAATCCAGCTGCAGATCAGCCATCCCAGGAAGAAAAGCTTTATGAAAGCCCTGAATGATTATGTAGGAGGATGCAGCGCATGAACATATGGGAGATTGTCTGGAAATGTGAACTTACCTTTGAATTACTGCTGTTCAGTTTCCTGATGTGCCGTAATTTTGCCAGAAAACCGCTGTTCTGGATAAGAGCGGCTGCCGGAAGCGGAATCTGTCTGTTTGGAACGCTGCTCTTTGTAAGCAATACCAAAACCATGTGGGAAAGTATCCCGGGAATCATAATCATGTTTCTTCTGAGCATGCTGACCATGGTATTTTGCTATGAAAATTCTGTGAGGGAAATCTTTTTCGTCAGTGTGGCGGCGTACAGTACCCAGATTATTTTGTACAGCGTGTTTATTCTGTTACAGACTTTTCTGAACATAAACGATGGGATTGCATTTATTCTGCTTTATGTAGTGTTGCTGGCAGTGGCCGTATATATGGTACTGCATTTTATGGAAAAGAGAATCGATGAAACGGAGCATGTAACCGTTCACCCGGGTTTCCTCTTGCTGCTTTTGGTAACAGCAGGGCTGATTGATACGGTGTTTAAGTTTTATATGGTAGACCATATGCTTGGCGTGGAGACAAAAGAGATTTTCGCTGCGTGGAAAATTTTTTCCATGGTTGCCTGTCTGCTGCTTCTGATGGTACAGTTTGGTACTTTGAAGCGCAATTCCATTTCTGCCCAGAAGCAGCAGCTGGAAGATCTGCTCTATCAGAAACAGCAGCAATATGAGCTTTCCAGAAAAAATATGGAACTGATCAATATCAAATGCCATGATCTGAAGCATTGGTTCAAGCGTCTGCAAAGTCTGTCTGGATGTGCCTACGAAAAAGAGGCGAAGGAAATCCAGAAAGCACTGGCAATTTATGATTCTATGTTTCAGACGGGAAACAAGATTCTGGATACCATTCTTACAGAAAAGAAACTCTACTGTGAATATAACAAAATTAACATGACCTGTATCGCAGAGGGAGAAAAACTGGATTTTTTATCAGAAAGTGAGCTTTGTTCCCTGTTTGGAAATATTGTGGACAATGCGGTGACTGCTGTTTCCCATCTGGAAGAGGAAGAGAAACGGACAATCAATATTCTGGTGCGTACCCGGGGAAATTTCCTGTCCATTCATGAGGAAAATTATTATGAGGGAGAATTGAAAAAATCTGGCGATGGTTTTGAGACAACCAAGAAAGATAAAGAGCATCACGGTTTTGGTCTGAAGAGCATAGTGTGAAAGAAAGTAGAGGACAGCCATAAATGGGCATACTTTAATAAGCTGT
>ENA-UOOD01004090-UOOD01004090.1-human-gut-metagenome-genome-assembly--contig:-CS67-NODE-4090-length-11596-cov-6.213240_pt1 | contig 11596 bp, 11 predicted proteins | sample MGYA00242464_ERZ724011 | MGnify/ENA metagenome assembly ERZ724011 | reverse complement strand
TTATAGATATCCATGTACTTGTTGATCAGATGAAGCAGGTTGTTGCCGTCCGAGCGGGTGGGATTACGCAGATCCAACACGGCGATTTGGTATCCGTAGCAGTCCTTGGCAATACCGGCATAATTGCGGAACAGGTCGCCCTTGGTATCCGTGCAGAGGAAGGACATCCCGCTGGCGAGGGCATATTCGATGTTGGGGTACAAAAAAAACGCGGTCTTTCCGGCGCCGCTGGCGGCGGTGACCATGGCGTGGATGTCATCGGTGTCCACCAGAGCTGTAACATGGTCTTTGGGCCCTTCGCAGCCAAGGACAAGGCCCTGCTTTTCCGGCAGATGCTCTCCCTTGCGCCACAGCTCTGGTTCAAAAGGGACATGGGCATAGGTCTGCCGAATCTCCTGTTTGGTAGCCCAGCGTGCGGTTCCGTGCTGGCCGTCGCCCACAGTCTTGGATTTGATTCCGTCAAGGGTATAGTAATGGGAGAGAAACGCGAGACCGCCGATCACGAGAAACATGATGGCGCCTACCACGATAAGTGTTATAACTTGCGTTGGCACATGATCCTCCTTTTGATATCTACGCCTTAATATCAGAAGGGGATGTTCAGTTTTCGCTTTGTCTGCTATAATAAATTGGTATGAGGTGATTGCTTTGATTTGCGCATGTGACCATTGCTACTATCTGTTTGAGGCGCCGGAACTGCCGGAGCAATGCCCGGACTGTGGAAAGCAGGCAACCCGGCCAGCCAATAAGCAGGAGCGGGCAGAATATCTCAGCAGACAAACAAGCAGCCAGGAAGAAGCGGAGGAGTGGGACTGAGCCATTCCTCCGCTTTGCTGCTTCAGGCTTAGGCCATCACTGGCTCAGCTTCCCTCTGGGTCTTTTCCTCTTTCTGCCGCCGTTTGATCTCGTCGGCCTCGTACTTGACCGGCACCTTGGCACAGGAGATGGCCAGCTCCAGCCATGCGCTGGCCACCTCTTTTTTCTCTGCCTGGGTACGGATACCCTGGCGATTGTTCTTGGCCAATACGCTTTGGAATTGCATGGCGATCTCATCCGCCCGGTTCTTGAGGATACCCCGGTTCTGATGAGGCAGGATGTGGCTTTCTAAAAACCGGACGCCCTGCTCAGTGGTCAGTGCGGTACCCATCTGTTTGCACTCCCGCAGCACCACCGAGAGGGCCAGCGCCGCCATGGTTTCCATGCGCTCCATCGCCTGGTCAAAGCGTCCCCAATGGAGGTCGTTCCGGTACCGCAGGAGCAATCCGGGAAACTGGTAAACCGCCCGGTCTGGCTGAACTTCCTTGCACCTGGCTCCGATTCGCCGACAGACGAGCCCCGCCACCGCAAACTGCGGATGCTCCTCGGCGGGCTGGGCCTCCAGTCCATTCCACGCTTTCAGATCCTCGTCCCAGTCTTTGTGTTCGGATTGCAGCGAGGCAATTTGAGAATAGCCATGCTCCCGCAGAATATCCGAGAGCCGGCCGGCGGCCTCGATTCCGGCGGCATCGTGATCCAGGCAAAGGATGGCTTTCCGCAGATTTGGATTTTTCTCCAGCATCCACAGCATAGCATGTTCCGCCGTACCACAGAGAGCCACATAGCTGTGCTGCTGCCAGCCGTCCGGGTACAGGGTGAGAAAGGCAAGCAGATCGATGGGGGCCTCGAATACATAGAGGCGGTCGCTGGTACCGACCCAGTGGAAACTGCACCGGGGATCACTGCCCTCTATGTTGCCCCGGTAGCTTTTGCCTTGGGTATAGAGCCCCCGCTTGTGGGCATGACGGGCAACGCCGCGTTCATCGAATCCTACGAACACGGCGTTGTGATACACCTTTGTCTGATCTATGGACAATTCCCGGCTCTCATAGATCAGTCCCTTCTGTGCGAAAGCGCTTAGTACCTCCCGGCTGATGTGCCTCTGCTGGAGCAGATAAGCATATACCCGCCGCATGGCCTGGTTTGAGGGAGGCAGGGCAAATTCCTTTGGCGGCTCTTTTTCTTTTTTCTCCGCCGGTACATACACCTCCCCCTGTTCACCGTTGAGCAGACGGGTCACTGCTTCAGGGTAAGTCAGGCCATAGAAATTTTGGACAAAGGAGATTGCATGGCCACCCCTCTCTGCAGCATGATCATACCACTCATTCCCATGCACAGTAATACTGTGATCTGAGGTGAGGCGTTTGTCCTGGCCGGAGGAGATGAGTTTCTCTCCCTGCCGGCGCAGGAACTCCACCAGGTCAACGGAGTTGGCACGGAGTTTTTGGTCCTCTGTGAAGTGGATATATGGCACGCTACATCCCTCCTTATCAAAAAAGAGACCGCAGTATGCGGCCTCTCAAATCTGTGTTAATTCATTCGGTTGGTTGGCATCTTTCGGAGCTCTTGGACTTGATCCCGACGCCCATAGACCACAGCGGTAGTGTGACTGGAAAGGTGCCTGAAAGGGTAACTGAAAAAGAGAAAAAGATTTCAGAACTTCTTGTTGAAGCTCCAGAGGCTATTAAAGGGAGTCCGCAGGTTCATACCTCATATGCCTCTCACTGATTCCTTCCCTTGAGTTTCCGGTGGAACAGAACAGGTCTGCACGGGATTGGCTTTTGCCTTTTCAGCCCTTGAATGCCTTTGGGCTGCGCCAATAAAATCTGCTGTTTAAACTGCACTTTCTGTTTCAAAAGATTACCTCCCTTATAGCTGCATTTCCGGCTCATGGTCATCCGCCTTGTGGCCCTGAGCGATCTTCTTCGCCTTGATTTTTCGTAGGAGCTTCCGATCCACCGCGACCCGGACGCCACCGGAGGGCGGTGGTTGGTTTTGCTCCTGGAAAATGTTGGCCAGATGGTGGAACAGCGAAATGACGGCCGCCACAGGAGGCTGGCCCAAGCGATCATCCATGTGTTCCAGGAAATATTGAGCATATTCATTGCCCTGATCCGTTGCCAGCTGGAACCACTTGATCGCACTGGATCTATCTTTTGGGACCTCCTTCCCAAGCAGATAGAGCTTGCCGAGGGCATACTGGGCGTATTGATTGCCCTGTTCCGCTGCGGCGGTGAGCCAGCGGATGGCGGCTTTCACATCCTTTGGCGCATCTTCCCCCTGGAGCAGCAGCTTGCCCAGCCGGTACTGCGCAAACTGATTACCCCGGCCTGCTGACCGCTTCAGCAGACTTAGTGCTTTTACGCTGTCTTTGGGTGCATCTTCTCCTGTGAGATAGACCAGAGCCAGGGCGTATTCCGCATACCCGTTCTCCTGTTTGGCTGCGGCAGTAAGCCAGCGGATGGCGGCTATTACATCCTTTGGGATACCGTCGTCTCCCTTCAGCAGTAGTTTTCCCAGGCGGTACTGGGCAAACTGGTTCCCAAGTTCCGCAGCGTATGTGAGCCATTTCAGTGCGGCCGCCGGGTCTCTGGGCAGGGCTGCGTCACCGGCAAGATACAGCTTGCCAAGAGCAAAGGCGGCGAAGCTGTTTTCCTTCGTTGCCGCAAGTGTGAACAGAGCCACCGCCTTTTGAATGTCTTTTTCCACGCCCTGACCATCCCGATAGATTTTGCCGAGCGCGTATTGAGCACAGTCCTGGCCGGCTTCCGCCGCCTTTGTCAGCCGCTCCAATGCCTGGGCTGTCTGCTCCGGTGTAGAGGATGGATCATTGAAAATCATCCGGGTCAGTTGGTACTGCGCGTGGGGATTGTCCAGTTTGGACGCCTGTTCAAACCACTCCCTGGCTGCCGCCTCATCTTTACCAGTCCCTACACCATGGAGGAGCATCCATCCGATGCGGTACTGCAATTTATCGTCATGGCTCTGCTGCTCCAATTCGAGAAATCCGGCGAAGGCTTGCCGGTACCACCGTTCCGACGCTTCGGCGTCCTTCTCACAGCCAATGCCGTCCCGATACATCTTTCCTAACTCGTAGGTGGCATAGGGGAAGTCCTGCTGTGCAGAGGCTGTGTATAACTCCAGCGCCCGTGCATCGTCCTGTTCCACACCCTGTCCACGGCGAAACAGGCCGGCAAGGGAATATTGCGCATACTTGTACCCTTTGTCTGCGGAAAGTTGGAGCCACCGGGCGGCATCACCATAGTCCTGCTCACAGCCGAGGCCCGCGGCATACAGTTTGCCGATCCGGTACTCCGTATAGCGTTTTTTCTTCTGCCTCTCAACAGCGTAGAAAGCGGCCAGCGCCTTGCTGTACCACACATGGGCGGCCTGCATATCAATCTTCCGGCCCAGCCCGTCCGCAAGCATCCGGCCCAGATCGTGCATGGCCAGCGCATTGCCTTTTTGCGCCTCCTGTTGGAACAGGGTAAACGCCTGCTCAAGATCCTGGGGCTGATCCTTGCCGCCAAACACACAGCGGCGGGCCAGGCGGTACTCATCGCTCCAGTTCATCTGCGCTTTGGCTGGCGCAGACACCGTTTTGTCTGGGACATCGTCCGGTGGGGACTCCGAGAAATCATTCCAGTCGTTATCAGGCTGGGGCGCCTCCGGCAGCGGCGCTTCTTCCTGGTCCTTCACAGGGACACGGTCTTGCTGGTCATCTGGATGGAAAACCTGCTGGCGCGCCCCCAGTGTTACCGCTTCCTCAATGACGATGTTTTTGATCCGCTTGAATTCCTTCTGCTGGGAAAGGGGAAGGCGTGGAGGCAGGTCGTCCTTGTAGGTGCGCAGCACATCTTCCCGCAGTTCATACCACAGGGCATAGGCTGCGGCGATACATGGCTCTTTGGTCAGCTCGTCCACAATCTCATCCACCACAGCCTTCAGCGGAGCCTTGAGGTAGCCGTACTGCTTCCGGCCTCCGGTGTGCCGCAGGCGTTCCGCCAGATGCTCCATGAGCTTCTCCATGCGGTGGTTGACCACGGCGCCGCTCCACATCTGTTCAATCAACTGCTCCAGCACAGAGCGGGCGTCCTCATTCAGCGTGTTCCTACTCTGGGTCTGCTTCTGGTAAAGCTCCGTCAGCTCCTGCCGGAAGATCTCTTTTGCCAGTCCCGACTTGATTTGGGCGATGCCCTGCGTGGTGAGGAAGCCTTTCGACGGATCGGCGCTGTAGCAGACCATGTGGATATGGGGATGGTGTGCTTCATCATGGAATGCAGCGTACCACCGGAAATCCTCCCAAGGGATCTTCATCGCCTCCGCCATTTCCATGGCATACTTGGAGAGCAGTGCTTTCCATTCTTCCGCCTTGTCATAGCCGAGACGGGCGGCGTCTTCCCGCCGCAGAGAGATGATGGGCAGCCACACATTACCGGGGTGGGCCGCGACCGCTTCCGCTACCTGCGCCAGTACGAGCTGATCTTCCTCGCCGGTAAACAATCCATGGGAACCGACGCGCTGGGCGCGGGGGCGGGTGGCGATGTATTTCAGATAGTTATCCTTCTTGGCGATCTGGTCATAGTTGTCCTCCAGAGCGCGAGTGATGAACTCCGATGCGTTGGCGCGTGTCGGCTCGGCCGCATAGTCCTCGTATTCAAACATCCCACGGCTGAGCGGGAAGTCCCGCAGGATCTGTTCCACCATCTTTTTCTGCTTTGAGGTGGCCGGCCACCCGCTTCGTCCCGGATCGATGCGCTCCACACCATTCCGTGTGGCCATATATTTCACATAGTTTTCAAGATGAGCGGTGGCGGAGGAGGTACCGCCCTTGATGTAGGGGCACTTGAAAATCAGGCGCGGCACAGACTGTCACCACCTTTGTGCATCACTCCACGCCCCGCTGGTAGTCGATGGCGTCCTTGAAGCTGATGCGCCCATTGGTCTGCTTCACTTCACGGACGGACCGGGCGCGGAGTGTCTTGAGATCCTCGTCACTGATTTCCATGCCCGCCGCCAGTACATTCATCATCATGTTGACCTCCACCGCCAGTTTGAAGAGCAGGCGGGCGATGCGGTTCTCACTGTCCTGGACGGTCCCGCGCATGGCTGCCACCAGTGCGGGCGGCAGATATGCTGTGGCTTCCTTGCCGGAAACATAGCCGGCATAGAAGCGGATTGCCTTTTCAATAAACTCGTTCTGGCTCTGGCAGTTATCCCTTTCACAGAGTTCTTTGACCAGTTGCTGTGTTTCGGGAGCAATACGCAGAGCGAACTTGATTTTTTCTCTCGCCATACTTTCCTCCAATCAAAAATCCCTGACCTTTGCATGGTCAGGGATTCGTCTTTTTGAGTGACTTCTTTACTTCAAAACTGGATGCCGTCCATACTTTGATTTTGTGCCTTTTTTCTGTCCATATCCCTGTTATAATGCCGGATAAACGCCGAAGTGATGGGCCATTCCAGCCGTGGTGACCCCCGGTGTGATCCCATCCCCTGAAAAGTGACCCCCGCAAAACCGTTCCCCGGCCCGCATTGCGGGGCGGTGTGAGCCGAGCGGGGGACGCTTTGCGACCCCCGCTCTTTATCCCGCACTGTTTTCGACCCCTCGGTTCACCCTCGCTAAAGGCGAAAGTGAGAGGCCATCAACGCAGGACGGTCACCGCTCATTTTAGGAACGGCCCGCACAAAGCCGCCACAAGCCCCCAGAAGGGTGGCAGGTGTACGGATGCCACCCCCTCTTGGAAAAGGGGACACAGGGCCGCACAGGGGGCAACGGCGGGGGAATGCGCTCCACACCACAAAAAGAGCCGTGCTGCCGCACGGCTTTTCATGGAGCATCGGCTATTGGTTTGCTCAGTTCTGTGTGCAGGCCATGGGCGCCTGGGCCCCCTCGTTCTCCGTCTGGCTTTTGATGATCCAGTCCGTCAGGTTCTGGCATTCGCTCAATTCCCTGGCCAGTGCGTACATCTCACGGCGGCCAGCGGCGCTGTTCAGCTCCACCGCTGTCTCGAACAAGCCCCAGATATTATCCAGGGTTTGGAGGCCGCTGGCGTTTATCGGCAGGTCTTTTTACTCAATCACATGCATCACCTTTTCGGGATTGTATGATTGGGCAACTGCGATTTCTTCCTGACGGATCAAGTCCAGCCACCGCTGTGTGTCTGGTATTGGAAGTCCCCATGCCATTCCAACCTGTGTCACAGCCTTTCGATATGGAGTTACATCCACGGCTGTTCCATAGAGCATATGTTCAAGAACATCTTTGAGTGATTTGAAAGCTTCTGAATATGCCCGGTCCATTGACTTATAATGACCTCTCCTGTACTTGCCTACTTCATATCCGAGTAGTGCTTTAAACCCGCCCTCATAATAATTATTCGCTATTGCCGAGAATTTTTTACATGTGATCTCATCAATCAAACTTGCATTATAAAATGTATTCAGAATTTTTTTAATCCATCTATAGTGTAGGAAGCCCTCGACATCAACAGTATGGGTAAGCAATGGTGAATATTTGCTGAACTCGGAATCAGTCATTAGTAAGTGGAGCAATTTCTCTTGATTTTCTTTGGATACAGTTCGGTTTTTAAAGAAAACTTCTTGTGGAAGAACAAACTGTTGAGTAACGGTCTCTCTTTCCGTTTTCCGCTGGGCATTTATACTTGTTAAATCTTCTATTTCAGCATTATCAAGATCGATAACACTTAATTCATTATCGGAGTAAGTGACAAAGTTCAAGGTCATTGAATCTGAATCTTCGATTTCCTGCAACTCTTTCGTCATATAAAATACACGCCCAATAAAGCAATGATAATATCGTCCAGCTCTTCCTTTGATGTTTTTAATATCAAAAGGGGTTAACTTTTTTGATCCCTTAGATGCGTTCAGGATTATCATGTTTTGGGCATCCGTATTTACCCCTTCAACAATTGTGGATGTGCAGAACAATACATCGAAAGTTCCTTTATTGAACTGATCTAAGATTTCCTGCTGAATGTACTTGGGCAACTTACCATGATGCATCCCAAAACCATTCTGCAAAACTTTAATGAGGCTCCATTCATCGACCGAGTGATCGATGTCGTATTCTTTCTGAATAGGCATTGCCGCTCTAGGCGATGTCTGTTTTATCATAAAACCACTACTTCACGATCACGTATCCCGCCTGTTTCAGAACCTCCAGCGCCTTTTTATAGTGTGCTGCTTTCGTCAGAACATAGTCGGTGTTGTAGGGGGAGACGGCGAAGATCGGAACGCTGTTCTCGGTCAGAAGCGCGGCGATTTTGGAGAGGATCCCCACCAGTGAAAAGTCCAGAATACCCTGAATGCGAAAGCCCTTCCACCCGTCGTCCCGCCGGATCACATTGGCGGGCACATAGCCGGTGGCGCAGACCAGAGAGTACTCCTCGTCCGTTTTGCCGGTGAAGCAAAATTCCGCTGAAAGGTCACACGGTGGCGTCGGCGTTTCTCCTTTATACTGGCGGCATAGCTCCTGTCCCAAAAGCATCACAGGTTGAACTCGTACATTTTGAACTCAGTCCAGCCGGTGTCCTCGTAAAACATCGTTTTGGCCTGCACGAACTGAATGCCGCATTTTGTGTACAGCTTTTCCGCGACGGCGTTCTGTCCGAGAATGTCCAGCCGCACCGCCTTTTTGCCGTTTACTCTTGCGTATTGCAGGATTTCTTCCACCACGCGCTGTCCGACGCCCTTGCCCTGCTGTGCAGGCCGAACACCCAATGCGTGAGGGATCAGCACCTCGTCATCCCGGCAGTTCAGGCTCCAGGGGGTGCCGGCGTAGCCCTCATTGGACTCGCTGTTGAGAACGGTGCAGGCGTATAGCTGCCCATCCTCCTCCAGCGTGAACAGTTCTCCCCGCAGCAGACTCTCCTGCAGGAACTCGTCCGTGGGTATAGATTCCCTTCTTCCAGCCGATCACATCGTTCTGATCCTGCATCTCGTCGATGAGATCCCAATAGAAGTTTTTGATACGATCAAAATCATTGATATATGCCTTTTGGAAAATCATATCAGGCCCTCCTGCCTGTCTTGATGGATGCCGTACATTGTTGTTGACCGATTATAGCACGCTGCCCTTGTGTTTGCAATGACCCATTGGCGGCAACGCATTTGCCATTTCCGGTGGCGGGAAAGTATAAGATCATTTGACACCTCCACGAACAGCGATCCCTCTGCCTCTCTGCCGCAGATTATACCATTCCTCCGTAGCCCGTGCAGCCTCACTGATCCCCGTTTTCCGCCACCCATGTCCGCACATAGTCCACGAACAGGCGGGTGGAGTTGGACAGGGCCTTCTCGTCCTTCACGCCGATGCCGATGGTGCGGTGGAAGGTCATAGGCGGGCGGCAGGCAGTGACGGGCGCGGGACTGTGGCGCACCATCAGCTCCGGCAGCAGACTGATGCCCAGGCCCTCCGATACCATGGACAAAATCGTCCGATCCTCACGGGCCACATACTTCACATTGGGCCGGATACCCATTTCGTCAAAGGCCGCCATGATCTCATAGTCGTCGCCCTCCTCCAGCTGGATAAACGGCTCCGACGCCAGCAGTTCTTTGGGAAAGGGCTCACTGTCCGCGTAAGGATGGTCGCAGGGCACAATGACCTGCAGCTCGTCCCGGTGCAGGGCGTAGGTCTGCAAGTGCTTCACCGACGGCAGCCGCAGAAAGCCGCAGTCCACTGCGCCGGTGACGATCCAGTTCTCGATCTGGTCGTAGAAATCGCCGGTGACCACCTCAAACTCGATGTTGGGGTACAGCTTGCCGAAGCTTTTCAGGATCCGGGGCAGCCACTGGGCCGACACGCTGGAAAAGGTGGCGATCTTCACCAGACCGCTGTCCATATCCTTCAGGCCCTCCACCGTCTGCATGAGGGCGTGGTGGGCGGCGCACAGCTTCTCGATCTTGGGCAGCACCGCCCGGCCATCCGCCGTCAGCACCACGCCGCCCCGGTTGCGGCTGAGCAACGTGATGCCCAGCTCGCTCTCCAGCGACGTGATGGCGTGGCTGATACCGGACTGGGTGAAGTTCAGCGCCTCTGCCGCCTTGGTAAAGGTACCGCAGGACACCACCTTCAAAAACACCTGATACTTGGAAATGCTCATGGGAACCACCTCGCTGTTGTCGATGCGTCTATTATACATGACGGTTGCTCATGAAATCAATAGCAAAGATGCGTTTTACAAATGCAGATTTCCGTGCTATCCTATGTACAGCTTACGAAACGGAGGACAGGAAGCATGGACACGCCCGCGAAAACCACCCGCTGCGCCCTGTGCGGCAGCAGCAGCGTGGTATACCGGAACGGACGCTATTACTGCGTTTCCTGCGGCGCCAAGGGCGACCATCCCATGTCCGACGCGGAGTTGGCCTACATCGACCAGGCCCTTTCACTGGGCGATGACAGTGCGGAGCTGGCAGCGCTGCGGCGTCGCTATCCCCGACTGCGTGTCAGATAATCCCCCTATCTGTACCCAATCTTTTCCATAATGAGGGTTATCCTCCCCTCGAATCACACCCGGTCACGCCGCCCTGTGGCCGGGTGTGATTTTGTCCCCTGTCCAGATCACACAGAGAAGCGAGAGGCACCATGAAACCCGCGATTCACGCCTCCTCTCCCCTTTTCACGCAAAAAACTCCGGTTTTGCAACCGGAGTTTTTTGCTTTGCGCGAAAGTGTGATTACTTCATGAAGGTGCCGTCCATCATCTGCTGCAGATAGGCGTTGTACTTCTCAACGATCTCAGCGGGAACCAGATCGGTGTTGATAGCGCCGGCGGACAGGGTGCCGTTCTCCAGCGTACCGTAGACGGTGTTGCCGCCGAAGTTACCGGCCTCGACAGCCTCCATGGAGGCGACGATCATGGCGGAGTTATCGGTGACCTGAGAGCAGATGATGCAGGGGTTCTGACCCAGAATGTCAGCAGGCTGGCCGATATCGTAGATCTTGATGGAACCGGCAGCGGTGTTGGCATCGTCGATGGCCTCGCGGGCGCCGGAGTCAACAGCGGAAGCGTCGCCGAAGAACACGTCAGCACCCTGGCTGATCAGCTCGGTGGCAAACTCCTTGCCCTTGGGGGCGTCGGAGAAGGAGTTGGCGTAGGGAACGGGCAGCAGCTCGACAGTCTTGCCTTCCTGCTCGGCCACATACTTGGCAGCCTCTTCGAAGCCGGCGATCTTGCCCTTGGTGGTATCCAGCTCCATACCGCCGATGAAGCCCAGCTTGCCGCTCTCGGTCATCAGACCGGCCAGAGCACCGGCGATCCAGCCGATCTGCTGTGCGTTGGGCAGCAGAGAGGACACGTTGCCGTTGACAGCCTCACCGGGGGTCTTCTCAGCGCCGTTCAGCAGAGCGAAGGCCACATCGGGATACTCCTCGGCCGCCTGCAGGACAGCGTCGGTGTACTGGTTGCCGGGGGCATAGATCATGTCACAGCCCAGCGCGCAGTAAGCCACGATGGAATCATAGTACTGATCCTGAGAGATGGAATCGGTGTACTCGGTCTCCCAGCCCATCTTCTCAGCCGCAGCCACCATGGCGTTGTAGCAGGCAGCGCCCCAGCCGCCGTCGCTGATGCTGGAGTCGCAGATCATGGCGACCTTGTAGACCTTGTCACCATCGGTGTTGGCGTTGGCGTCGTCACCGTCGTTGGCGGCGTTGTTGTTGCCGCCGCAGGCCACGAGAGACAGGGTCATAGCCAGCGCCAGCAGCAGCGCAAGAAACTTCTTCATTTTGTGTTTTCCTCCTAATGTAGATT
>ENA-UOOD01004087-UOOD01004087.1-human-gut-metagenome-genome-assembly--contig:-CS67-NODE-4087-length-11598-cov-12.065321_pt1 | contig 11598 bp, 8 predicted proteins | sample MGYA00242464_ERZ724011 | MGnify/ENA metagenome assembly ERZ724011 | reverse complement strand
TCGCCGGGCTGGTAGCTGCAGAACACCATATCATAGAGCCCGGCTTTCAATCCGGTCAGCAGCCGTTCGGTCTGGTCCACCCGGATGTCAAAGCAGGCGTTGCCGTTTGCGGGGGAGCCGCCCTCTCAGTCACCTGCGGTGACAGCTTGTCCCCTTTTTGTCACCTTCGGTGACATTTCTCCCCGGCGCGGGGAGAATCTTTCAAAGGGAGAGCCAAGAGGGGGTGTGCGGCGGCGCAAAGCGGGAAGCCAAGAAGCGGGCGGCAGATGGCATGGCGTGAAGCCGCGCACACGCAAAAAGGAGCGGCCCCCGGACGGGAGCCGCTCCTTTTGCGGTTTGAAGTTACTCGTTCACTTTCCAGGCGATCGCCACCACTGCTTCGGTGCAGAGGGTCAGGCTGATGCCTTCCTTCGTGACGGTGAGCGGGGTGACCACCACATCACCGGCGTTGTGGCCGTGGGAATCCGCCGTCAGCACCTGCACCGCATAGAAGGTGCAGTTCTTGTTGCGGGTGGCTTCCGGCTGCTTCACCATACCGGCCACACCCTCCTCGGGGTAGCGGTCGTTGGGCAGGATGCCGATGGTGCTGTTCACCTGTGCGAAGAAGCGGGTGCTGCTGGCCGCATCGAAGCCCGCCTTGGTCAGGACTGCGTTGATGGCCGCATCCAGCTTCTGCTGGTTCTCATAGCCTGCCGCACGGATGTTCTCCGTCGTGACAGCGCTGGTGACCAGCCACTTGTCGGTGCGGGGCTGCAGGGCCGGGACGACCTGCTGGGGCTCCAGCACCGCGCCGCAGCGGCTGCAGTGGCTGCCTGCCGTCAGGCCTTCTTCCGTTTCGGTGGGGTCCACAGCGGGGTCTTCCACCACCACATGGCCCAGCTTTTCGTGGACGATCTTGTTATCGTCATCGGTCAGCTGCCAGTCACAGTTCTTGCACTGCTTCACTTCCACGCCGTCCTGGGTGCAGGTGGCTTCGCGGATGGTCACATATTCGTACTCATGGCCGGGGCAGGTGAGGTACTTGACGTACTTCTCAATGATCGCGCCGACTTTCTCATCGTATTCGCCCAGCTTTTCGTTCACAAGGTCTTCGGTGGCTTTGCCCACAAGGGTGCCGATGAACTCCGGGATCACCACGCCGGGCAGGGCCTTCGAAATGCGGTCCTTCATCTCGCGGTTGAGCATCTCACCGGCTTTGGTGCCGATGCGCTTCATCTCTGCCGAGACCACCGGCTTGAGCCCCATCAGGTCTTCGCGGGCCTTTGCCAGCAGCTGGCGGTTATCCTGGCCTGCGTCAATGCCCACAATGGCGTTGTCGATGGTGGTGAAGAACACTTCCCGCACCTTGTCGATGGTCTCCTGGCCCACCTCGCGGTGCACCAGCTCATTCAGCGAAGGCTTGAGCTCGTTCAGCAGCTGGCTGACGAAGGGGTACTTGCCGTACTTCTTGTCCAGCTTTTTGACCACAAGGTCCACCACATCGTCCAGCAGACTGGGGGTCAGTTGGGTCCAGTTTGCCGTTGCCAGAATGTCGCGCGCCACCACAAGGATGACCTTTTTCACCGCCGGGTCCATATCGTCGCCGTCCAGCAGCGTGCGCACCAGCTTGTAAAGGCCGTCCTCAATGCGGTCACTGGCCACTGCTGCGTCCACGATGACGTCCACAGCCGCCTTGATGGTGTCCATGGAGACGAAGGAATCCTCCAGCACCTTTTTCAGGCTGTCGAGAGCCGAGCGCACCGGCGCAAGCTTTGCGGTAGCGTCCTCGTCCGACATACCGGCGCGGGTCAGCAGATCATGCGCCTGCGAGTAGATGGCTTCCATCTTGTTGATGGCGTCTTCCTTGCTCTCGGCGCTGTCCACAGCCGCTTTGACCGCCTTCAGTGCTTCCTTGATGAGGGTATCCGCCGCCGCTGCGGCCGCCTTGGCCACATCGTTCTTGGCCTGCTCGATCAGCTTATCGAACGGCTCAAGCATCTCAGCCGCCTTATCCGGGCCCACGATCTCGGCCAGCTTGGTGTGCAGGTCATCGTAGAGCTCGTCCAGCGCGGCGATCTTTTCCAGCGCAGACAGGCTGTCATCGTTGACGATGCGGTTGATCTCGTTGACCGCATCCGCCACAAGCTTCGTCAGCTGTTCGTTCTTGATGGTCTCCCACAGGTCTTTCAGCGCACCGGAAGCGTCGATGTCCTTGATAAGGTCTTCGTACTTCTTGATGACATCCTTCAGCTTCTCCAGCTTTTCCTGATAGGTACCGTCTTCCAGCGCCTTTTCCAGCGCGTCGCGCAGGCCGTTGACATAGGTCTTCTTGATCTCCTCCAGCGCGTCGCGCAGCTTTTTCGCCACATCCGGGGCATAGGGCTCCAGCTGGTCGATGGCTTCCTGTGCTTTCTCGAACGCTTCCTCGATCTTGCTCAGATCGCCGCTTTCAATGGCCTTCTTCAGCGCTTCCAGTGCCTTGGTGGCGGCGGCTTCCTTGATGGCTTCCTCTGCGTTCTTGATAATGGTATCCACCGCGTTCTTCAGGATGGGGTTTTCCTTGATCTTATCCACCAGCTTACCGGCTCGGTCGATCACATCCTGCACTTCCTTGAGGGTGTCCTCGCTGACATTGCCGTTCTTGATTTCCTCCTGCAGCCGCTTGATCAGGGCGCTGGCTTCGTTCACAAGGTCAATGGCATCAATGGCGGCCTGCACGGCATCCACGACCTGATCGTAGCTTTCTTTCAGGCTGTCGGGAATATAATCCTTCAGGTCGTCCAGCGTCTTTTTCAGCGCTTCCAGCTTGGTCTTATCCAGTGTGCCGTTCTTCAGATCGTCCCAAATGCTTTCAATGACCTTCTGGGCATACTTGGATTCGATCTCCTCAACGGTCTTTTTCAGCTCTGCAAGTTCTGCCTGCAGCTCTGTTTTCTTTGCGCGGCCGTCGTCCAGCTCGCCCACCGCCGTATCCGCAGCCACATAAGCACCGATGACCTTTTTCATTTCGTCATCGGTCATCTCGGACGGGCTTTTGTTGTCAATGGTCTCGTGAGCGGTCTTGATCGCTTCGCTGGCCGCAGCCTCATAACCGCGCTGAAGCGATTCATGCTCAAACTTATTGTACCGATCGGTCATGCCGTTCAGGCGTTCGGTGTACTTTTCGGTATCAAAGCTGGTGCCCAAATATTTGTTGGCATACCCCAGCACCTCAATTGCCGCTTTTGCGCCGTTATAAAGAATCTCTATATTTTCCAGCTCTTTATCCGTGGCCGTCAGCGGGTCTCCGTTCAGGGCTTCGTCCAGTTCATCCAGCTTCTTATCCGCAATATTGATCTCCTTTTCCGCTGTATGGCAGGTATCGCAGGTAGACTTGTAATACAGATACTGGCCGCTGACCGATATGCCGGTGCCCGTCCACGTTGTAAACTTGTGGGGGCTCAGCGGGCCGCTGATGGTTCTTGTATCCGTTTTTCCACAGCCGATACGGGTACAGGTGCCGGTCTCGGTCTGATCCTGGCAGGCGGGGTTGTCGTCTTTCACATAGTTCTCGAACACATGGTCAAGCTTCGGAATCGTGCTTTCTTCCACTTCTGCACCGCAAACACTGCAAACGCGATATGTTCTACCTGTTTTTTCACAGGTCGGTTCTTCAGTAATCAAATCGCCCAGTGTGTGCGGAACATTTGCACTCAGGATTGCACGGGTCTTAGTGCCGCCTTCTTCTGTACCATGGCAGCGAATACAGTAGAGCGTCTCTACGCCGTCCTTATCACAGGTAGCCGGGTCTGTTTCAATCCACTTAGCACCTTCGAAGTCGTGACCCAGTGCATCGTCAGTCTTTACAACGATGGGGTCATTCTCGTCATGCTGGCACTTCAGATCAATTGTACCCGAAAGCGTAAACTGGTCTTTGCCCAGCTGATCCGCTATCGAGCTAAGTCCTATTGCTTTCAATCCCGACTTTATTGCAAACTGTACTCCCCTGTTAAGTTTTTTATATTCGCTTGCAATCGGGTTTTTCACAGTTGCCTTTACAGGATAACCTTTCCATACTCGGGTACACTTGTATTTAGCATTCCCGTCCTCCATACAGGTTGCATCATGCTTTTCGAGTTCCTGCAAAACAGTCGATTTTTTCGGATCGTGATCATCTTTAAAATCCTTATTATTGTCAATGGCATTTTGTGCATCCTGTTTTGCTTTCGTAACAGCTGCATCATACTCTTTTTTCAGTTCATTATATGCATTTTTGAGCTTGTCTATATAATCCTGTGTGCCTTTTCTTGCTGCCAGCGTTGCAATGTCACCATCCGAATCGAATTCTGCGTCACTCAGGTCAATGGTATCCCCCTCGTCCTGGAAATCTTCCGCCGTATCGTCGTCCCACTCCGGGTACACCAGCGTGCCGTCTTCGTCCGCGACATCCACATTGCCCAGTTCATCCACGCTGTTTTCCGCATTCAACGGCTGTGCCGCGAATACGGTAGGGAGCACCGCCGACGACATCATGCTTGCCGCCAGCACAAAGGCCGTTGCGCGCTGTGCCGCCGCTTTGAAACGCTTCATAGTCCTTTCTCCTTTTTCCTCGCTGTATCACATCTGCCCGCGTCTTTCGGGGCAGGGATAATCTACCATTCTATAAGTATCATATTCCGTGTCAAAAATCAATTGTTTTGCACACGAAAACCTCATTTTCCCTCATTTTCGGACAAGCGTCGGTCTGCTGTCGTCCACTCTGTGCAGCAAAAGCGCCTGCCTGCAGGCAGACGCTTTCCGGTGTTCTTATTCCGTTTCTCCGGCAAAGGGTCTCCCCGCTGCCGCCCACGCCGCGCAAAGGCGTTCCTTCTGGGCCTTGGGCAGCTTTTTCAGGGCTGCTTCCCGGCGCAGGGCGGCGGGCTTGTCGGCGCAGCGCTCCACATAGGCAAGGGCCGCCGCGCCCTTTGCCCGGGTGTAGCGGGCGCCTTTGCCGCTCTGGTGGGCCCGCAGGCGGGCGGCGGGGTCGGTGGACCAGCCGGTGTAGAGGGTGCCGTCGGTGCAGCGCACCATATACACGAAGGCCGCCTTCGGCCGTGCGGCATCAGATGCGGCCATTGTTCTTCAGCACCTGACGGCAGGCGGCAAGGGCCGTCTCCTTGTCCTTGGCCGTGATGAGGAAGCGGCTGGCGTGGCAGAAGCTGATGCCCGGGATGCCGCTTTTCTGCTCGATGACCTCCTGCGGCTGGCCTGCCCAGCTCTGGGGGAAGGGCAGCTTCGGGCGCTTGGTCTTGTGGTCGGTGACGCACTGGGCACTCCAGCCGCCGCGCTGGCTGGGGTAGACCACGAACAGCGCGTCCGTCTTGTACAGGCCATTTTTCCACGGCAGGTAGCAGGGCAGCACCACGATGCCGTCCCGGGAGTTCTTATAGGCCTGCTGCACCTTCTCGTCGGCGCGGTTCACGGCGTTGGCGCTGGCGATCTGGTTTTCCAGGATCTGCTTTGCCACGGCCACCGCCTTGAAGAAGCAGGCGTCCTGATCTTCCTTCGAGTCCCACACGGGGTTGAAGAAGCCGATGGCGTCACACAGGCTGTTCTGCTCACCGGTGTTGTCGTTCAAATCCAGTGGCTGGATGAAGTTTTCGTCGATGAGCCGGGCCTGCCGCTCGCCCACAAGGCCCGGCCCCAGCACCCGCCACAGCAGGCCGAAGGCCGCGTAGGGCACGCCGTTGGGGCGGGTCTCGCGGGGCTCCTGATGGTGGTCGAACATGCCGAAGCCCACGTCATACACGATGCCGTCAAAGTCGTCCGGCACGGTGAAGCCGCGGGTGATTTCGATATCCGGGCGCAAGATCTGCAGCAGCGCCGTGGCAAACACATCGTCGGCGTGGAACTTGCCGGCGTGGGTGAAGCCGTTTGCGGGAATTTTCATGGATGATACCTCGTTCTCAATAGATTCTCTGGCCCCAGTATACCACATTTTGAAGAAGGGGACAACGAAAAGGGGCCGCCATATGGCAGCCCCCGCCCTCTCAGTCCCCCCAGAGGGAGCGCCAAGGGCCTGACCGCCGCTGTTGCACAACGGTCCTTATCTTCTGTTTTTCAGTCCACGGCCTTGCCGGAAGCGTCGTAGAGTTTGCCGTCGGTGCCCTTGGTGCAGACGGTGTAGCCCTCCGGCAGCTTCAGCAGGCTTTCGTCCACCTTATCCGACACCGAGAGGTATTCCAGCGATGCCTGCTTGCCGCCCACCCGGGTGATGAGGTAGCGCAGCGCGCCGCCGTCGTAGCAGTAGGTCATCTCCACGGGCTTGCCGTCCAGCGTCATGTCAAACACTTCCGCGTCGTAGGTCTTGCCGTGGACGGTCTTCTTCGCCTCGGCAAAGCTGGTGGCGCTGCCGGTGGAAAGAGACTTTGCCACCACCGTCTCGCTCAGGCCCATGGCCTTGTAGGCGGCGGCTTCATCCCCCAGGCAGATGGCCAGCTTGCGGGCGGAGTCCAGCTGATACGCCTTGCCGTCCAGCACCAGAAGGGTGAGCTTCTCGGTGCCGTCCTGCTCCTCGGCCTTCAGGTACATGTTCCCGCTGCTGCGCACCATGTCCAGAATGCCTTCCACGCCGTCCACCTTGATCTTTGCGGTGAACTGGTCCTTTTCCAGCTGCGCGATGACACCGGCCGTGCGGGTGTTGGCCCACGCCTGCATCCAGGCCGGGGTCTGCAGCGCAGCCGACGCCGGGACACTGCAGGGCAGCAGCAGGCACAGCGTCAGCCCTGCCGTCACGATGCGTTTTGCAGCCTGTTTCAGACATTTCATGGTTCGTTCCTCCGTTTCGAGGTTTTTACTTTTTCTTTGCGGTGCGGGTGGTCTTGCGGGGCTTCGGCTGGGCCGCAGGCTTTGCCGCCGGGGCGGCGGTTTTTTCCACCGGAGCCGGGGCGGTCTCCGGCTCACCCAGAGCCAGAATGCTGCTCAGCTCCTTCTGTGCCTCGGCGTTGGCGGCATCGGTGGTGGCCAGCACGTCGGAATAGAACTGCTCCATCTCCGCGCGGGTGGAGAAGGTGGCAACGTACATCTGGTTGCCCATAGCACCGCTCAGGGCGTCCGGGATGCGGTCCACCATGCGCATGTTCTGCTGATACTTCTGCATGATCTGCTCGTGGCTGTAGACAAAGTGCTTGCCGTCGCGGCGGCCTGCGAACGGGCAGTAGAAGTGCTCGCCCACCGGCATGTCGGTGCCGCCGAAGGCGATCATGTCGGCCCAGATTTTATACACGTTGGTGGAGCGGGCAAAGTTGATCATATCCGGGGTGAAGCCGCCGCAGGGGCGCATGTTGACTTCCAGCGCCACGATCTGGCCCTTCTTGCCCATGCTGGCCTGATCTTCGGTCATGCGGAAGAACTCGAAGTGGATGAAGCGGCTCTTGACGCCAAAGCTCTTGACGGCGGCGCGGCCTGCGGCGCGGGTATCCTCGGGCAGGTCCTTGATGATGTAGTAGATGGAGTTGTCGTTGTCGTTGACGATATCCATGATGGACATGGGGCTGACATTGCCGGCCTCAAAGATGGGGTTGCCGTTGGCGTCGATGATGGCGTCGTAGCTGTTCACCTCGGCGCGGACGAACTCCTCCATGATATACTCCACATCCGGGTGATGGGCGGTCTTGTAGACCAGAAACTCCTTCAGCTGGGCATCGCTGGAAAGGCGATGGGTGTCCGAGGCTCCCACGCCGTTGTCGGGCTTGACCACCACCGGGTAGCCCACCTCATCCACAAAGGCCTTGCAGCCTGCGTAGTCGTCCACCATGTGGTAGCGGGCGGTGGCGATGCCGGCCTTCTGGTAATACTCCTTCATCTTGCTCTTGTACTTGATGCGGGGCATATCCGAGGTCTGGAAGCCGCTGGTGATGTGGAAATCGGTGCGCAGGGCGGCATCGCGCTCCAGCCAGTACTCGTTGTTGGACTCCAGCCAGTCGATGCGGCCATACTTGAAGGTGAAGAAGGCCACGGCGCGGTAGACTTCGTCGTAGTTTTCCAGACTGCCCACCTTGTAGTACTCGTTCAGGCTGTCCTTCAGCTCCGGCTTCAGCTCGTCGTAGGGCTGGTCACCGATGCCCAGCACGTTCATGCCGTTGTTCTTCAGCTCCCGGCAGAACTGCCAGTAGTTGGTGGGGAAGTTGGGCGAAATGAAAATGAAATTCTGCATTTTTTTGATTCCTCTTTCCTCTATAAACCTCTATAAAAACTCCCTCCGTCACGGCTTCGCTGTGCCAGCTCCCTCTGGGAGGGAGCCTTTTTCCGTTGCGGAGAACTTTTGCAAGGCCCCCTCCATGAGGGGGCTGTCTGCGAAGCAGACTGGGGGAGTTCCCTGTTTACTGCTCACCCAGAATATACGGCATGTAATATGCAGTCTGCTTATACCACCAGTCCCAGTCGTGGTTCACGTCGTGGCCCCACAAGTCCACCCAGACGGGGATGTTCTTGGCCTCGAAGATGCGCTTCAAGAACCAGGTGGTGTCCGGCTGTTCCCAGTCGCCCTGACCGCAGCAGATGACCGCTTTCTGGCTGCGATAGAGCTGCATGTAGGGGTGATCTTCCGGGAAGTTCTTCATGTAGTCCACCGGGGAGTTCATGTACACCAGCTCGTCCATGTAATCGCCGAAACCGTAGTGGGCGGTATAAATGCCGCTGAGGGCCAAGCAGCCACAGAACACGTCCGGGCGGCGCAGATACAGGTTGACGGCGTGGGTGGCACCCAGACTGCAGCCGAAGGCGATGACGCCGGGCAGGCCGTCCCAGCCGTTGCGCTCTTTGGCCATGTACTGAATTTTCGGTACGGCCTCGTCCACGATGTAGCGCAGCCACTGCTCATAGCGGCGGATGCGCCAGTAGGGGTCGCCCTGGGTATCCGACCAGGTCTCCTTGTCCATGGTGTCGATGGAGATCACCATGATCTTGCCCGCGTCGATCCACGGGGCCAGCGTGTCATTCATGTGGAAGTTCTCGAAGTCGAAGAAGCGGCCGTCCTGACAGGGGATGTAGAGCATCGGGCGGCCTGCGTGGCCGTAAATTTTGCACTCCATGTCGCGGCCCAGCGCCGGGCTGTAGTCCTTGAAATACTGCATTTCCATGGTGATTCCTCCTTTTAGGGTTTACTCATCAAGCTCATACATCAGCGTATGGAACACGAAGGGCAGCTGCTTTTCCCAGCTGGCTTCGCTGTGGGTGCCGCCGGGCACAAGGCGGGCGGTCAGGTGGATGCCCCGGACCATGAGCTTTTCGGTCAGCTGCGCAAAGTCCTTGCGGATGCCCTCGTGGTTGCCCATCTCGCGGGAGCCGTAGTCCATGTAGAGCACGGTGCCGGGCTCCAGTTTGGCGCGGCCCACAAGGCCGGAGAGCTTTTCCGGCGACACCCAGATGGACGGCGACAGGGCCGCTGCACGGCTGAAGGTGTCGTTGTACTGCAGCAGGGCATACAGACTCATCAGGCCGCCCATGCTGCTGCCGCCGATGAAGGTGTGCTCCCGGTCCGGCAGGGTGCGGAAGCTGCGGTCGATGAAGGGCTTGAACCGGTGGATATACCAGCTCATGGTGGCCTGCCCCTTGCCGTCAAAGTGGCCGAACTGCGGGTCATCGAACCGGTAGGGCGAATACTCCACCAGCCGCTCATTGTTGGCTCCGGCGTTGCATTCCACCGCCGCCACGATCAGCGGGGTGTCGGTGTAGTCCAGATAATCGGCCACGCCCCAGCTCTTGCCGTAAGTAGCGTCCTCATCAAAAAAGACGTTCTGGCCGTCGAACATGTACAGCACCGGATACCGGCGGTCCGGCTCCGATTCATACATAGTGGGCAGATAAACATACACTCTGCGCTGCTCGGTGCCATTGACGGCAGGGTAGCTCACGCTCCATTTTTTGACCATGGGTTCATCCCTCTCAATCTTTCCTGCTCAGGGCCTGCCGCAATGCAGGCCGCTGGTTCTGGTTTCAGTTTAGCACTGCAGGAGAAAGAAAGCAATGTTTTATAGGCTTCCCCCTCGGGGGAAGGCTTTTCCCAGATACGGCAAACGCCGCCGAGCGGTCAGGCTCCGGCGGCGTTTCTCCTAATTCTGAATAAAAAGGTTCTCTCCGGAGAATCTTGAGTTAGTTCTTCTTCTCCACCGGGACGATCCAACCCTTGGTATCGGGGATCTTGCCCCACTGCATACCGGTCATGGTATCGTACAGCTTCTGGGTGACAGGGCCGATCTTGCCGTCGCCGATGTAAGCGTGCTCGCCCTTCCAGACCAGCTCCTTGACGGGGGAGACGACAGCGGCGGTGCCGGTGCCGAAGACCTCTTCCAGCTTGCCGTCGCGGGCAGCCTGCATGATGTCGGCGATGGCCAGCTTGCCCTCGACGACCTCATAGCCCCAGTCCTTCAGCAGCTCGATGCAGCTGCGGCGGGTAACGCCGGGCAGAACGGTGCCGACGGTTGCAGCGGTGTAGACCTTGCCGTCGATCTTGAACATGATGTTCATGCTGCCGACTTCCTCGACGTACTTCTTCTCAACGCCGTCCAGCCACAGCACCTGTGCGTAGCCCTGCTCCTCGGCCAGCTCACCGGCCTTGATGGAAGCAGCGTAGTTGCCGCCGCACTTGGTAAAGCCGGTCAGGCCGGGAGCGGCACGGATGTACTCGTCTTCGACGTAGATGCGCACGGGGTTGATGCCCTCGGCGTAGTAAGCGCCCGACGGTGCGCAGATGATGCAGAAGATGTAGTGCTTGGAAGCGTGGACACCCAGGCCCACGTCGTTTGCAAACACGAAGGGACGGATGTACAGGGAAGCGCCGTCGGTGTGGGGCACCCAGTCACGGTCCACGTCCACCAGGGTCTCAACAGCCTGGATGTAGTCCTCCACGGGGATCTTGGGGATGCACAGACGGTCGGCAGAATCCTGGAAGCGCTTTGCGTTGCAGTCCGGGCGGAACAGCTGCACGGTGTCGTCAGCAGTGCGGTAAGCCTTCATGCCCTCAAAGATCTCCTGAGCGTAGTGGAACACGACGGTAGCCGGGTCCAGCTCAAAGGGGCCGTAGGGGACGATGCGGGCGTCGTGCCAGCCTTCGCCCTCGGTGTAGTCCATGACGAACATATGGTCGGTGAACTTCTTGCCGAAGCCCAGATTGTTCTCGTCCGGCTTCTGCTTGGGAGCAGTGGTACGGGTGATCTTGATATCCAACATAGTGAGTTTCCCTCTTTCCTTTTATGCGCGTGCGCACGATTCCGGCGCTTTATGACACAAATGTTGGTTTCTATTATAATATTCCCTGCCGGTTTTGCAAGGAATCGCAAAATGTTTCATCTTTCCACCTGGTAAGTTGCACCAGATTATGAGCACAATGGTGTGCAAACTGCCAAATCTATGGTACAATAAGGGCACACACGACGTTTTCGGGGCTGGAAAGGAGCTTTTTGCATATGATCAGGGGCGTTATTTTTGATATGGACGGGCTGATGTTCGACACCGAGCGCATCTGGGCCACCCTGTGGCGGCCTGCGCTGGCCACGCTGGGCCTCCCTTATAAGGAAGGGCTGGATGTTGCCGCCCGCGGCACGGCGGGGGACACCATGCGGGCGGTGCTGCGCCGCTTCTACGGGGAAAACTGCGACACGG
>ENA-UOOD01004086-UOOD01004086.1-human-gut-metagenome-genome-assembly--contig:-CS67-NODE-4086-length-11600-cov-5.181724_pt1 | contig 11600 bp, 7 predicted proteins | sample MGYA00242464_ERZ724011 | MGnify/ENA metagenome assembly ERZ724011 | reverse complement strand
ACATACACACATGGATGGACGACTGCGTGCCTATTTATGGCTGATTGACATACTGCGCCAAAAGCGAATGACGTTGGCGGAGATTAAGCAAAGGTGGTCTGCATCATCATATAATGTGGATCATGGTGAATTGACTGACCGCACGTTTCATCGTTATCGAGAGAATATTGCAACAGAGTTGGGGGTGTATATCGAGTGTAACAAGAAAGCGGGAAATGTGTATTATATCAAGGAGTCGATTTACGATAACGCAAATGTCGTGGACTGGCTGCTGAGTACGTTTCGCATTTCGGAAATGGCACAAAGAGTGAGGCAGCATGATAAGATTATGTTGGAAAATCCTCCGCAAGATACATTATACATGCACCAACTCTTAGATTGCATTGATGAAAATAGATATGTAAGGGTGTCGTACAAAAATGCTTACGGTGTTGAGAGTACATTTATCTTGGCTCCTCTTTTTGTTCGACTTTTCAGACAGCGTTGGTATCTTATCGGGCGTGATAAAAAGAATGGGGACGTCAGAATCTTGGCGGTCAATCGTTTGTTGGAATTTGAGAAGTTGGACGTGAAGGTGCGTAAAGAGAAGCCTCTGACACCCGATGAATTCTTTGCCGACTGCTTCGGTATCATGAAAGATCCTCGTAAAAAGGCAGAGCATATTCGGTTACGAGCCTTTTGGCCACAATATATCTTTTTGGAAGAAACGCCACTGCACCATTCTCAGCGCATGGTAAAAGATTCGGGCGATGGCGAATATAGAGAATACGAGTTGTATGTTCAACCAACCTTCGATTTTAAGCAAGAATTGCTGAAGAATAGCAGGGCTCTGATTGTTTTAGAACCTCAATCTCTGAAAAACGAGATGATTGCCATCCTGAAAGATATGTTGAAAGGGTATGAAACGGGCGAAGATTATAGCGGTGAGGGGAAAGGATATGATGCGGATGAGTAAGAAACTATCTCAGCCCTTGCCTCTCTGTGAAAGGGAGAGGAGTAGTTGGCTCGTGATAACAAATCAATCTTCTTCCTTCTGAAGAAAGAGGATAGTTGCTTATTCCTCTCTTGCCCTTCGTTCTTCGTCAATGAGTTGGAAATCTTTTTTGCGAAGGATGAAGTTGCTACCTAAGTATTTTTCTCGTACGATTTTGTTGTTCGCTAACTCTTCTGGCGTGCCGTGGAAAAGGATTTTTCCCTCGAATAGCAGATAGGCGCGATCCGTAATGGTTAAGGTCTCTTGCACGTTATGGTCGGTAATAAGAATACCGATATTATGGTATTTGAGTCGCCACACAATATGTTGAATATCTTCTACGGCAATGGGGTCTACACCTGCAAAGGGTTCATCTAACATGATGAACTTAGGATTGATCGCCAAACAGCGAGCTATCTCTGTACGTCGACGCTCACCTCCCGACAGTTGGTCGCCTTTGTTCTTCCGCACCTTGTTTAGTCTAAATTCTGTAATCAAGCTTTCCAATCTCTCCATTTGTTCTTTCTTAGAGAGTTTTGTCATTTCCAAAACAGAAAGAATGTTATCTTCCACACTCATTTTTCTAAACACACTGGCTTCTTGTGGCAAGTAGCCTATGCCTGCCTGTGCACGTTTATAGACGGGATAGTCGGTAATCTCTTGCTCGTTTAGATAGACATGCCCCTCATTTGGAATGACCAGACCTGTGGTCATGTAAAACGAAGTCGTCTTTCCTGCTCCATTGGGACCCAACAGTCCTACAATTTCCCCTTGGTGTACATCGTAGCTCACCTTGTCAGCAACGGTGCGCTTGCCATATCGTTTTACCAGTCCTTCAGTACGCAGCACCATGGACTGTTCGTCCTGCTGTTGTGGAGTTTCTTCCTGATGATTATTCATAGAAGTAATTGCTTAATCGTTTGCGTGTAGATAGGCCATCAATGCCTGTATCTTTCTGTCTTTGCAAAGGTATGAAAAATAATCAAAAAAGAAAGGATGAAGTTCGCTTTATTCTGTTCGTAACATTAGGGCTGCCCGTTTAAGAACGTGAGGAAATGCTGATATTAGGCGTTGTAAAATGATACAGATTGCCATTTACGAAGAAAAACAGTGACAATTCTCGTGGATAATATGGGGAATTTCGTTACTTTTGTACCAAGCTATGGGTTAGCGATCAAAGAACAGATTAAAAACGAGTAGAATTTTGGTAATAAAATTAATCATCACATATCTAATAACGTTCGGGAAGTACCTGTTGTTGATGGGGCGCACGTTCAGTCGTCCCGAGCGTATGCGCATGTTTTTTAAGCAATATATAAAAGAGATGTCGAAGTTAGGCGTTGACTCCATTCCGCTTGTATTGCTCATTTCTTTTTTCATCGGAGCCGTTATTTGCATTCAGATGAAAATCAATGTGCAGAGCCCGTGGATGCCTCGTTGGACAACAGGATATGTCACTCGTGAGATTTTCTTGTTGGAGTTTGCAAGTGCATTTATGTGTTTGATACTTGCCGGGAAGATAGGCTCGAATATTGCCTCTGAATTAGGAACAATGCGCGTCACTCAACAAATCGATGCATTAGATATTATGGGGGTTAATCCTGCATGCTATCTCATCCTGCCTAAGATTATAGGGTTGATTACCATTATGCCTTTTTTGGTGGTTTTTAGTTCTGTGGCAGGAATGATAGGGGCTTATGCCACCGCCTATAGTGGGGTGCTTTCGCCAGCAGACTTGACCTTAGGACTTCAATATTCCTTTAATGTTTGGTTTGTTTGGATGAGTATTATTAAGAGCATTGTGTTTGCCTTTATCATTGCCAGTGTCTCCTCCTATTACGGTTTTTCTGTGGAGGGAGGCGCAGTTGCTGTCGGTGAGGCGTCGACCAATGCTGTTGTGAGTAGCTCCGTATTGGTGTTGTTTGCAGATGTATTCCTCACTCCTTTGCTGAGTTGAGTTTTTCAAAGTTTCTGAGTTGTTGAGTTTATGATAGAAGTAAAAAACTTATATAAATCATTTGGTGAGAAAGAAGTCTTACAGAATATCAATACCACATTTGAGAACGGCAAGATAAATCTTATCATAGGACAAAGCGGTTCGGGCAAAACCGTTTTGGTAAAAAACATTGTAGGTTTACTTGCCCCAGACCGAGGACAAGTGCTTTACGACGGTCGAGATTTTGTCTCCATGAGCAGACGCGAACAAGTGGTGATGAGGCGAGAAATGGGAATGGTGTTTCAAAACTCTGCCCTTTTCGATTCTTTGTCCGTCCTTGAAAACGTGATGTTCCCCTTGGATATGTTTTCAACGAAGAATTATCGAGAGCGTGTCAAGCGTGCCCAAGAGTGTTTAGAGCGTGTCAACCTTTTGGATGCGCAAGCGAAGTCGCCTGGCGAGTTGTCGGGTGGCATGCAGAAACGAGTGGCAATTGCCCGTGCCATCGTGTTGAATCCTAAGTATCTTTTTTGTGACGAACCAAATTCTGGGCTCGACCCTAAAACCTCGTTAGTTATTGATGAGTTGTTGTCGAGTATTACAACAGAGTTTAATATCACCACAATTATCAATACGCACGACATGAATTCTGTCATGGAGATTGGCGATCACATCACTTTCATCTACAAAGGGAAAGTGGAATGGAAGGGGAATAAAGCAGATGTTGTGAATTCAGACAACAAAAGGTTGAATGACTTGGTGTTTGCCTCCGATCTGTTCAAGAAAGTGAAGCAAGCCGAAAACGAATAAGGGTAAAGGCTAATTTATAGAACCGCCCTTATGTTTTTGTGGCCCATTTACTACTCCTTCCCACTGCTTTTAAAATTCTCCACCTGCTCCATTACCTGGTCAAACACCTCTTTGTTATACTGTGGAGGATAGCCATTGGCGTGCAGGCAGAAAAAGATTTTCTGGTTCAAGTCGGCACGTATCTTATCGTTGTTGAGCCAGTCGGTAAAGGTAGACTGAACATCAATAAGCTCTTTAATCTTCTTTGCCAAGGCCTTACACTTTTCGTTGACAACCAGTGCCCCCACCTTCTTATCCTCGCCATACTCAAAGTTATATTTATCTCTAAGGTGCAGCAAGATATCATAGAAAGCCTTTTCCTCAAAGCTCAATCCCAGCCCTCGGAAGCTCTCCTTATTTTCACCCAACGCATTTAGCAGGCCTAACGCCTGCTTCGTCGCCTCATCAATGATGGCGTTTACAGCCTCATTCTGTGTCACCGTAGCTTCGTCTGCCGATAGAGCCTCACGGCGTTTATGGTATTCATCGAGCGTCTTGCGCAGTAAATCCTCGTACTTCTCCGCAGCTATCTTATTGACCTTCTTATATTCCCTGATTGTCTTGCGCAGCAATTTCACGAGTATTTCCAGTTTTGTGGCAGGCAGTTTTACTCCTTCAAGTCGCTCGGCAAATTCTTGACTGAAAATCTGCTCCTCGACGTCAGTATCCAAGATGCTTACTACTGCATTGCATTTCAAAGCCTCCTCAACCATTCGTTCTACCGTCTTGTTCATGCTCTCCACATCGTGCTTCTCGCCAGATGTCTTACGAACATAGGATGCCACAGCCATATAACACTGCGACAACGACAGTTCTTCATAACTCAACACGCCCGACGGCTGACAGATATCGTATGCCGTACGCAGGCTTTTCACGTGTGAGAGGAAGTAGGTCTTCGCACTGACCTTCTGTGGAAGGGCTCTCGCCTTGTCAGTATTCAGTATTTCTGTCATCGACATGATATGTTCAGCCGCAGCCGACAGACACTCCAGTCGCACCAGTGGTTTCACATTCTTGTCCGTGAAAGCACTGAGGTCGAAGTCTGTAAAGAGCTGTTTGATAACCTCCAGTTCGGTGCGCAATATCTGCAAGGTCTGCTCCACATCGTCATCACTCGGACCGAAGTTATCATCGCCAAATTGCTTCATGGCTTCCATCATATTCTTATGTATGCCAATATAGTCAATCACATAGCCAAACTCCTTCCCGGGATAGTTGCGATTGACACGGCTGATAGTCTGTATCAAGGTTTGCTTCTGCAAGGGCTTGTCATTATAGAGATAAGTCAGGCAAGGAACATCGAAGCCTGTAATCCACATATCCACAACGATGACAATGCGGAAGTTGCTGTTCTCGTCCTTAAAGGAATCGTCCAGCAGTCTTATTCGTGCCTTATTGCCCAGATAGTCCCACATCTCCTTAGGGTCATTGGCACTGCGGGTAGCCACCATGGCGATGGTGGGTAAAGGTGTGAGCCGCTGCAAGTCTTCATTCGTAAGCTTGTTGTCGTCTGGCGATTTCCGCTCCACAAACCAGTCGGGACGCAATGCTTTGAACTTCTGCAACAGACGGAAAGCGATTGCACGCTTACTACAAACAATCATTGCTTTCTGTACGACATCCGCCTTGTTGTCGCAGGCAGTTTCGTAATGATGGATAATATCCGCTGCCAGTCGTCCCAAACGTTCGTCATCGCCCAAGATTACTTCCATGGCACTCATGGCTTTCTTGCTCTTCTCTACATCTTCCTCCGTAGCTCCTTCCTCGCCACATTGCTTGTAGTAGGCATCTATCTCCTTCACCTTCTCCGTGTCTAACGTTACCTTTGCAATACGAGGGATATACTTGATGTCGCGTGTAATACCGTCTTCGACAGCCTGCCGCATGGTGTAGCTGTCTACAATCTGTCCAAACACCTGTATCGTGTCGTCTATCGGTGTACCCGTGAAGCCCACGAATGTTGCATTTGGGAAGGCGGTGCGAAGTAGTTCGGCATAAGGCTTTGTCACAAAAGCTCCTATCTTGTCTTTGTCGCTCTCTCTTACGTCCTTTCCCTTTTCAAGCCCTCTCACCTTCAAATGCGTATCAAGGTGTACCTGCGTGCGGTGAGCCTCATCCGAGAAACAAATAATGTTATGTCGGGCATTGAGTAGTCCTGTTTCTTCACAAAACTTCTGTATTGTACAGATAAAGAAACCTCCCGACGGTCGGACACGCATCTCCTCGCCAAGCAATTCCCTGTTTGGAATCACCTTCACTACACCCATCGACAGGTATTCCTCTGAACGCATAAAGAGCTTACCCGCCTGATTCTGTAAGTCTTCACGGTCAACTATCATCACTATGGTTGGCGACTCTAACTCAGGACAGCGCAGTGCGAGCTGACGTGCTAAGAACATCATCGTGTAGGTTTTTCCGCAGCCAGTGGCTCCAAAGTAAGTGCCGCCCTTCCTGTCGTTATTGGCAAAGGCTTTCAGGACATTGTCGCGCAGCATACGTGTGGCAAAGAACTGTGGATAGCGACATACCACCTCCTGTTCTTTCCCTGATTTGTCATCGGGAAAATAAACATAGTCCTGCAGAATCTCCAAAAAACGACTCGGCTCATAGACTCCTCCAACGATGGTGCGCACCTGGTCTAACCCTCGCTCTGCCACAGCGTCTTCGTTCTTTATCTTCTTCCAAGCATAGTAATGCTCGTAGGGGGTATAGGTTGTTCCCAGCTTTGTGTTATTCTTCGTGGCATCACTGATGCACGACAGCGGACAATAGCGCAGCAGGTGTGGAATGTCACGCATATAGCGGGTGTGTATCTGTGTATAGGCATCGGCAATGGTGGCTCGTTCATCGGCAGGATTCTTTAGTTCAAAGATACAGAGTGGAATGCCATTGACAAAGAGAAGCACATCAGGGATACGTACATCTGTCTGCACGCCATAGCCCACCTCAAACTGGTTCACCACACGGAAGATGTTGTTCGCCGTCTCATCGAAGTCAACGTAGCTGATGTGGAACGGCTTATTATCTCCGTGCCGTACATAATGGTAGCCATCGCGTACGAGCTTATATGTATTACGCAACTGATCGAAGTGGCTTTGTCCGCCAATGTGGCGCAGGTGGTTGATAATCTCATCTACGTCGTTATCTGTCAGATCCTTGTACTGATCCTTCAGATAACTACTCAGGTCGTCTGTCAGAAGCACTTCACGGTTTTTCCGGTGAATATTACCTCCGTACGTATATTGCCAGCCTGTTCCGTCGGTCAACAGGTCGATAAGAGCCTCTTCGTATTCGCTTTCGTAGAATTTCATCTTTCTTGTATTATTTTTATGAATCAAGTTAGATAATGGTTAGATTGGAGAGTCAGTGTGTACCCGATTTGGCGTTTTCGGGTACATATCTAAGCTGACGTGTACCCGATTTGGCGTTTTTGGGTACATATCCGAGTTAATGTGTACCCGATTTGGCGTTTTTGGGTACATATCCGAGTTAACGTGTACCCAATTTTGTATTTTCGGGTACATTTCTTCATTGTCTGACAGATTCAATATACTCAGTTTCGCTATCATTTTCAATACGATGATGAATAAACAAATCCATTAATTTCGTATTAATATAATAATTACTACGTCCATATTTCACTTTCCGCAATAAACCCGTTGCAACAATTTGATCAAGATATTTGGTTGCCGTTTTTCGCTGTACCATCATATCTTTTTCCATATATTCAATTTTAGTGTATGGATGGAAGAACAGGTTATTTATCAATTCGTGCTTGTACAATCTTCCAAATACAGGACGTAATGTTCTTTTATATTCAGTCATAAGCGTTGATATTTCCTTAATCAACTCAATGGTTTGTATTGCAGTTTCTTCTATACCTTTCAGCATAAACAATATCCACTGTTCCCACTCCTCAAAATTGTTAGTGTTCTTATCCCTAATGCGTTGAATAAGGCGATAATATTCTCCCTTATTGTGCGTGATATACCGACTCAAATAAAGGATTGGCAAATCCAAAAGATTATTAATGATGAGATATAATATAATCATTATTCTTCCTGTTCTACCATTACCGTCATAGAAAGGGTGAATGCTTTCAAATTGCTGATGAATGATTGCCACCTTTATTAAGGGGTCTACATCGTGCATTCTGTTGTCATTGATATATTTCTCAAGGTTATCCATAAGGCGAATCACCTCATCATATTCCTGAGGTGGAATATATACTACGTCTTTATTCGTTGCCATCAGTACCGTGCCAGGTACCCTTCGAAATCCAGCATCATTACGTTCCAGCACCTTCTGTATATCCATAATGTCATTGAGTCTAAGAAGCTTATTGTTGCGAGCAAGATTAAAACCCACAGACATTGCTTCTCTGTATAGCAACACTTCTTTAGCCGCGGCATTATCGATATCTCCCTTCATATTTAAGTCTGCCTTGTACAAGTCATCAGAGGTTGTGACAATATTTTCTACTGCCGAACTGTCTAACGCTTCCTGTAAGACCAAAGTGTTGATTAATATATTCTCATTAGGAATAGTCAAGGCTATTCCTTTTAGTTCTGCCAGTCGTCGGTTGGCTGCGTTCACTTGCCTCAGTATAGCTTTCGTCTCAAAATCGTAGGGAAGAGGCAACAAGGGGATATTATATTTCTGTTTCATATTTTTTTTATTAACAATGTATGGCCTTCTGTATCAATGCCGGGCAGAGTGTGCGCATCTGTTCACGGGCTTCTGCTGCTATGCGCTTCGCCTCTTCTATACAATGATATAGGTTTACAATTGATTGTTGGACATCAGGAGGAGGGAGGGGGATTTTTACTCGGCATAGCTCACTCCAATCAAAGGTTTCACGAGCACTACCCCAAGAGTTAAATCGTGAATAGCGGTCAAACTCTGTACGCCCTAAGTGCATATAAAGATATTGGGGTAAAAGGTGTTCGCACGTTTTGAACACTGTATATATAGAAGAAACCAGATATGATTCTTCAGAGGAGTTCAATGCCAAAGCAATTTTGTCTCCACGGCGTGAAGTATCTGCCACATAAGCAAACATAAATGGTGCCACAACTTTATAAGATGAAACAGATACACCATCCATATTAGCTTTTGTCGGGATAAACTTCTTGTCGGTGCTGATACCTTGTACATCATCAATCTTATATTTCCCCTCGCTATTCCTTTCATCACAGAGTTCAACATACTCCCCCAAAGCCACTTCATCATATTTTCTTTTACAATCCACGACGAGGGCTTCGCACGCTTGTGTAAGGGGCGCAATAAGGGCTTCATTGTCCTGTGCCAACGACTTTAAGCCATTATAGGTGTTTACCAATTCACGCTGAATGGAAATAGAGGGAAGAGGGATTTCCATTCTGCAAAGCTCACTCCAATCAAACGTCTCACGTGCACTACCCCAAGAGTTAAAACGTGAATAACGGTCAAACTCTGTGCGACTCAAGAACATATAAAGGTATTCAGGTAGAAAATGTTCGCACGTCTTAAACACTGTATATATAGAAGAAATCAGATACGACTCTTCAGAAGAGTTTAATGCCAAAGCTATTTTATCGCCACGACGTGAAGTATCAGCTACGTACGCAAACATAGACGGCGCAACTACTTTATATGATGAAACAGAAACGCCTTCCATATTTGCTTTTGTATATATAAGTTTCTTTTCAATACTGATACCTCGTACATCATCAATCTTATATTTCCCCTCGCTATTCCTTTCCTCACAGAGTTCAATATAATCCCCCAGCCTTACCCATTTGGTCTTATTCGCACTCATATCCCAACTGTTTTAAAGCGTTACGCAAGGTTGTATCGTTCTGCTGTTGGCGGTGCAAGAGGTCTTTAACCGTGGCAGCCGTATCGGTAAGCACTTGATGATAGTCGATATTACTGTCACGGTCTACAAACTCGATATAACGGCTTGGCACCAGCGAGAAGTCGTTTTCACGCAGTTCGTCAAGCCCCACAGAGCGGTAAAGCTCTGGTTCGGCAAAGTTCTTACCGTCTGTTCCCTCGTTCTGCCAGCGGAAGTAGATATCCGTGGCACGCTCCACCTGCTCTTTTACAAGCTGCACTTTCTTCTTCTGCTCGCCCTTGATAGCGTTCTCGTTCCACTGGCGCAGGTCCATAAAGAGAATCTCACCTGTGCGGTTGCGCTGTTTTCGTCCGTGCCACATCCCTCCCTCCTTTTTCTGATTGAGAATCCACAGCGTCACAGAGATATCCGTGGTATAGAAGAGTTCACGTGGAAGAACGATAATCGCCTCCACCTTGTCGTTCTCGATAAGCTTCTGTCTGATTGCCGCCGCATCGCCATCGCCCAGTGCACCATTGGCAAGGAGGAATCCTGCCACGCCTCGTCCCGCCTTTAGCTTGGAGAGGATATGCAGAATCCAAGCATAATTGGCATTGCCCTCAGGTGGTAAGCCATAGTCAGCCCAGCGCGCATCGTGGCTCAGGGACGTGTCGTACCACTTCTTGAGGTTGAAGGGCGGATTAGCCATTATATAGTCGAACACCAGTCCACGGTGCATGTCATTGGTAAAGGTAGAGGCGTTTTTCTCGCCAAGGTGGTGAGAGATGCCACGCATAGCCAGATTCATCTTTGCCAGCCGATAGGTGGCAGGGTCGGTTTCCTGACCATAGACATTTACCTGCATAATGTCGCCCTGCTTCTCCTCGACATACTTGGCGCACTGCACGAACATACCGCCCGAACCGCAGCAAGGGTCGTAGAGCGTACCATCGAAAGGCTCTATGAAAGCTGCAATCAGCTCTACGATGTCGTGAGGCGTATAAAATTCGCCCTCCTCCTTCGTGGCATTGATGGCAAACGACTTCAGGAAGTATTCGTACACACGTCCGATGAGGTCGCGTTCGGTTCCGAAAACCTTATGAGAAATCTTGTTCACCTCGTCCATCACCTTCTTGATGACATTCGCTTCGAGGTTGATGCTGCTGAAGAGTCCCAACCGCACGCAGCCTTTCAGTGAGCCGCCGCCATTCTCCAGTGCCTGCAAGGCATCGTCGAGCGCACCGTTGAGCTTGTTGGCAGGCTGTAACATCAGATAGTCCCAGCGTGCTTCACGAGGAACGAAGGCGATGCTGCTGTACATTCCGGGCTGGCTTAGAAAGGCTTGTATCGTCTCTTCATCCGTTACTCCTTTGTCAATACATTGTTGACGAAGCTTCTGTTGTTCGTCTTCGAACTTCTCGCCGATGAAGCGAAGGAAGACCAGCGTAAGCAGCAGGTCGCGCTTGTCGTTGAGAGACGCGTTGCTGCGGAGATATTCACGACAGTTGAATAATATTGTTTCAAGGCTCAGCGAGCCTGTGTCCTGTGTTTTCTTTTTCTTTGCCATAGGTGCTTAAAATATCGTGTATTGGTGTAATGAAGCCGAAGCGTCAGCCAACAAGTAGAAAATTAGCAAGGGTAGATTCAGCTCCAAAATGCAACTACTTTTGCAAATTTAAGAAAAAAGCTTCAAGTGGTGTGCTAAATCCCAGCTTTTTTCTTGCGCTTTCGTTACTGCCACCACCTTGCCTTTCAGTACACGGCTCTTTCGTTTAAGGACAATTATGCAAAAACCGACCCTGAGAATGGGCGAAAAAAGCGAATGAATTAAGGCTGATTCTAAAAAGCGGATGCAACATATTTGCGGCTGTTGCGATAGGCTTGTTATTAGTCCCATTTGGCGCAATCATATAAAGGCTAAGAAGTGGGTTTCTTGAAGCATGTCTTTAAGCCCCTTACTATAATGGGATAAGGCGGTTAAAGTAATGAGTTTGCGTGCTTATCTCCATGGGTTAATAACTGTC
>ENA-UOOD01004083-UOOD01004083.1-human-gut-metagenome-genome-assembly--contig:-CS67-NODE-4083-length-11603-cov-4.198563_pt1 | contig 11603 bp, 7 predicted proteins | sample MGYA00242464_ERZ724011 | MGnify/ENA metagenome assembly ERZ724011 | reverse complement strand
CACAGCGCGAGCGCAATGCCCTGCGCCATGGAGAGCCGTGCATGCGGCTGATTTTTACAAAGTCGGACAACGCTCTTCGCGCCGGAAAACAGGAGAATGACCGCTCCCGTTGCCTCCAGAAGAATGATCCCGAACTGCACAAGGTACTTTAATACACTTTCCGCCCAATGAAGTAATTCCACTCTCATTTCACCTTTCTGCTTTACAAAATACGTCTCCCCGGCGGATTGTGCGGACGTACCGCCGGAGAGAATACATATAAAGCATACAGGGAAATAAAGAATTCGTCAAGAACTTGTTAAGTCTTTTTTCTTCTTTTTCGCACGATAACCAGGACGACCGCCGCAGCGGCTGCAGCGCCGCCCGCAATGCCGCCAATGATCCAGCCGGTACGGGAGGTTTCCTGCGCAAGGTACACGATCGATGCGCCGTTGTCCAGCCGGAAAACAATATAGCTGCCGTCTCGGGTGAACGAAAGCGGCGTGAGCGTGCCTTCCGAGAGTGTATAGAGACTCCCGGACGCCGAGGTAAGCATGCGCACGGTGAGGGGCTCGGAATAGCCGGAAACGCGCACCGTGTATGCCGCAAGAATGGACGCCGCATCGATGCCGAGCGTTTCCGCATCCGGCACAAAGGGCACAGCAAGAAGCGTCTGCCCGTCGCGGAAAGTGCCCTCCGCAAGGAACAGCGGCTCGTCCTCGCCGGTCGAGATCGTTGTGACCGGCCGGATATACTCCCCCTCAACGGTACGGCTGTAGTATACGGCCTCGTTGGGATCAAAGTCGTTCCACTGCCAGTACATTCCGTCCTCGTCCGCGACCGAGGGGACCGAGGCGATCCTGCCGCCGAAGGGCACTTCGACCGTCTCCACCGTCACGCCGTCCTTTACAAACGTCACTCCGATGCTGCGGAAAAAGTCCGGTGTGTCCGGAAGGGCCGCAAAATCCCCATAGTCCATATAGTCCGACTGACCGGTGAAACTGAAGCCGTCCACACCGCCGACCGTGGAGTCGGAATAGAGATTTTCGGCGATCGCACCGTCGGCATAGCCCGCCACGGAGCCGCAGAGCTCCGCGCGATTCTCAAAGTGCGGCATGACGCTGCACGAGGAGATGTCCTTGCCGAGCCCGGCAATGCCGCCGACATACCGTTTGCCCGAGAGATTGACGCGTGCGCGGCAATTCCTCACGGCGGCAGAGCTGTGTCCGACGATGCCTCCGGCATACTCCTCCGCCGTTGTCACCTCGCCGAGCGCGGAGCAGCCGACCGCGAGACCGTAATCCATTCGTCCGGCGATACCGCCGGCGCAGGACTTGGAGGCCGCGACGGAAGCGCTGTTTTCGCAGGACGAAATGCGCGCAAAAATCTCATATTTCCCGCTGCCGATCAGCGTGGAGGAAATGTTGAGCTGATCCTCTCGGTCAAAGGAGATATCGAGCGACACGTTTCCCGCGATGCCGCCGACATTCGTATCGGCAGTGATGGACGCCGTATTGGCGCACTGCGCGATGAGGCAGAGCGCTTCATCGTCATCGTCGGTGTCGGAAATGTCCTCAAGCTGAACCGAGGCATTGCCGAGACTGTACGCCATGCTCATGATCGCCGAAGAGACGTTCATGAGCTGGGAGAGGACGTTCTGCATATCCTCGATCACGGCGTCGCTCGTAAAGACGTCCGTCATCTGGCCGAGAAGACGTACGATCTGCTGAAGATTATCGGAGAGATCGTCCATTGAGCCGCTGCTCGGATCGATCCATCCGCCGGTGGTGTCATCGCCGCTGCCGGCATCTCCGTTGTCGCTCTCCCCGCCGGTATCTCCGGTATCGCTGCCGCCGTCGCCTCCGGGTGTCGGCCACGGAATGTCGGGATACATTCCGCCGATGATATCGCTGCAGTTTCCGAGCAGCTCAAGGATCTGCTGCATCAGCGCACGGGCTTCGGCCTGCGAATCGCCGAAATCGCCGAGCGTCGTGCGCAGCAGACTCTCCAGCCGGTAAAGCTGGGACTGCACTTCGCCGAGACCTGTGCCGGTAACGTTCCACGAGGTATACGGCTCCACCTGTCCGACGATGCCGCCGACGTCCTTGCGTGCGGTGACCTCTCCGGCGTTTGTGCAGCCAAGAACGCGGCCGCTCTGGCGTCCGGCAATGCCGCCGACGTTATAACCCGTGTGGGGGTATCCCACGTCGCCGTAGTTGTCGCAGTACTTGATAACGGAGGTATTCAGCCCGGCGATACCGCCGAGATCCGTGATATCAATGATGGTTTCCTCATTCAGAGTGAGCGTGGAAATATCAAACGATTTTTTCTGGTCAGGCTTCTCGACTGCGATATAATCCGTATTAACGCTCATGCGGTTTTCGCACTCGCTGAGCACGCCGCGGTTCTCGCCCGCAATGCCGCCGGCACGGTGGTAGGCCGAAATGGAGCCGGAAGTTTTACACTCGCTCACGAGAGCGCCCTCTTGGTTCAGCCCGACAATGCCGCCCGCCGCGGCCTGCGCGAGAATATCCCCGTCAAAGCGGCAATTTTCGATCGCTCCGTAGTTCACCCCGGCGATACCGCCGATGTTTTCGCCGTTTCCGGTTGCGCGGAGTGTGCCGGAGACCGTGAGATTTTTCACGACGCCGCTTTTCAGCACCATACGGAAAAGTCCCTGTGTTGAGGCGTCGCCGTCAAGGGATATGCCGAGTATGCTGTGGCCGCGGCCGTCAAACGTTCCGGACAGCAGCGGGATGGGCGAAAAATCGCAGCCGGTGAGACTGATGTCGCGCGTGAGCACGATCGTCTTCCCTTCCGACCATGCGTCCGACGTGCACAGCGCGGAAAGCTCCGCGAGATCCTCGGCAGAGGATATCTCAACGGTATCCGGGTCGGCGGCGAGTGCCGCGCCGGACACGGAAAGAAGCAGCACCGCGCTCAGCAGCGCTGCGATCCATCGTTACATTCCAAGGCACCTCCAGTAGTCTTGATTTTCAGGAAGGTGGTTTATTCAATGACGGTATCGAGCAGCACGATGAGCTGCGGCAGAACGCTTAAAACGAGGATGACCGATATGAGCGCGCCGCGGCCAACGGCGAGACCGATGTGGCCGATGTATACGTCCGACACGCGGTATGCGATCAGAATGCCTGCAACGGTCATGATGGTGCCGGAGGTCATAACGGTCGGAAAGCTCTCGTTGACCGCCCGCGCCATCGCCTCCTGCGGCGGATGGAGCTTTTTGAGATCCAGATACCGGCTCATGATAACAATGGCATAGTCGATCGTCGCACCCATCTGAATGGCGGAGACGATCATATTCGTGACGAATGACGCGCGGGTATGTGTCAGGTACGGAAATGTAAAGTTGATCCAGATGCTGCCCTGAATAACGAACACGAGGAGCGCCGCGCCCACCACGGAGCGGAAGGTGAAAATCAGGATGATGAAAACAAAGGCGATGGTGAGCAGATTGATGAGCAGCGAATCGCCGTTGAAGGTATCCGCCAGCTCCTTGGCGCTCGTCACGTCGCCGATGACGAGGCACGCTCCTTCACCGTAGCGTCCGTCGGCCAGCGAGCGCAGTGCGTTTACGAGCGCGACGCTCTCGTCACCCTCGATGGGTACGTCCGCCGTGATGACCATACGGTCCCAGTTTTCGCCGCGAAGCTGCGCTTCACCGCGTTCCAGCTCACCGCGGAGGCTGTCCAGCGTCTCCTGCGAATCGGCGTCGAGTGTCACGATGCCCTGATCGATCTTTTCAAAGAGGAAAAGAAACATGTCGATGAGCGGCACGGAATAGGTCTCGGCATTGCCGAAGATCGGCTGATACTGCCCGTTCTCCACGCCGTAGGCGGCATAGAGCATTTCCGCCTCTTCAAAATCGATGTTCAGCAGCATGGAGAACATGCGCGGCGTATAGGAATCCGTCAACACTTTCCCGTCCTCGATCTCGATATTCGCAAGCCCGGTGACGGTCTTCACATTGTCGAGCTCCGCGGCGTCGCGCAGGAACTGCTTTTCCGCTTCGTAGTTTCCGCTCGGAACGAGCACGGCGATCGTCGTGTCGTTCGCAAATGTGCCGGTGATCTTCCGCGCCGCCGCGCGGCTCTCGGAGTATTTGAGTTCGTCGATGCCCGCGTCGTTGAATGCGTATTCCGTCCGGCTCGAGCACCAGATAGCAAGCGGAAGGATAATAACAAACACCGCGACAAAGCCGAAGCGTGTTTTCATGAGGAACCGTCCCCAGCCTGTGATATCCGGCACATGGGACTTGTGCGTCGTTCTGCGCAGCGGGCGGAAAAAGGAAGCGATCAGTCCCGGCATCAGAAGAAATACCGTGATAAGGCTGCAAAGTATACCCTTGGAGAGCACCAGACCGAGGTCATAGCCCAGCCGGAACTGCATGAGCATCAGCGCAACAAGACCGGAGATCGTCGTAAGGCTCGAGGAGGAAATTTCAACGATGGATTTGGAAAGCGCTTCGATCAGCGCCTCGCGTTCCGTTGGGAAGCGGTCGATCTCGTCCTGATAGCGATGGGAGAAAATAATGGCATAGTCGATGGCGAGCGCGAGCTGCAAAATAACGGCAATGGAATTGGTGATGGAGGATATCTCGCCCAGCCAGAAGTTTGTGCCCATATTGAGCAGCGCCGCGACAGAAAAGACGATAAGAAAAATGACGACCTCGAAATAGCTGCGCGACGTAAAGAGCAGCACCGCCATGATGACCACCGCCGCCAGTGCCACGACGCCAACCATCTGCTGCGCGATCTCCCCAAGGAGGTCCGCGCCGATGTCCGAGGAGGTATATGTATCAAAGCCTACTGTGAGCGAACGGATCTCGTTCATCGCCGCAATGACGTTTTCATCATCGCTTGTGCCGTCAAAGGAGATCGTGAGCAGCGCTGCGGAATCCACAAAATGCGCCGGAGAATTATCATGCTCGAGCGTCTCGATCTTCTCCGCAGCGGCACTCGCGCGCTCATAGGTCGTATTGGCAAGCATAACGTTGGCGCTTGCATACGTCGTGAACTCGTTCTCCATGATCGTGAGACCGCGGCGGGTATCGGTATCCGGCGGAAGGAACGAGGTTATATCGTTATTCACATGCACGCGGCTGATGGAAAGCGCGCAGTAAACGCACGCGGCCAGAAACGCGATCATGATGATCACGCGCTTATCCACGATCTGCCGCGATATTTTTTTCAGAATGTTGTTCTCCAAAAGAGGTCCCCCAGGCTCGGTTAAAGTCGCTTTCAGATTATCCGACTTTGCGGAAAAAAGCAATATTTTCGAATAATACTATACAAAACAATTATAAGAAAAATATGAGAAGAGTCTTAAAGTTTTAAAATAAGCAGCAGGACAAACTGCGCCTGAAGCAAAGACGGCAAGCCTCCGCATGAGTTCTCATGCGGAGGTTATGCATCGTTATCGCTTCGTCTTTTGGCAGATATACAGCAGATGGTTGGACCCGCCCAAAAGCTCCCGCTTTTCGGCAAACGCAAGATGCCACTTAACAAACGCATCAAAATTCTCGTCCGAAATAAAGAAATCCGGACGTTTCTCCAGCGCCTCCAGCGGACCGTCCATGGCAGCGGTTGTGACGCGCTCTACCGGTTTTTCATCGAACAGACGCTCAAACTCGCATACATCGTAACCGGTGAACAGCTGTTCCTGAAAGTGCCTTACCTTGAAATCCTTCGTGAAGTTTTCTTCCTGATAAGGCGCCCAGCTGCCGTAGAGGGCATTGGAGTACATAAGGGCGTATATCGAAAGAAACGCGAAATGGAGCGTGCCGCCCGGCTTCGTGACCCGGATCGCCTCGTCAATTGCCCGGTTCACGTCTTCCGGAGCAAACAGATGATACATGGGGCCGAGAACAAGGGTCATATCAAAGGAGCCATCGTCAAACAGACAAAGATCCGTAGCATCGCCTTGATAGGAACGGATCAAATCAAGCCCGCAGCTATTTTCTCTAAGAGCGGCAAGGTTGCTTTCAACAAATTCCACCGCGGTCACATCGAAACCTTCTTTAGCCAACGCAATGGAATACCGACCAGTCCCCGCGCCGACCTCCAAAACCCTGGCTCCGGGGTTCAAATAGCGGTGGATGTAGGCCATCGTGATCGCGTACTCGAGCTGACCGTGCCTGCTTTTCTCCAGCCGGCCGTTCTCGTCGCTCCGGTCGTAGAACTCGGTTATCATTTCTTTTCTCGTGCTCATACTTTTCTCTCCATGAAAAGGGGCTGCTGTTATGTTTCAGCGGATCATCTCTTCAAACTCATCCTCCGTGATGACGGGGATGCCGAGCGTACGCGCCTTGTCCAGCTTGCTCCCGGCGGCCTCCCCCGCGAGGACGTACGAGGTTTTTTTGGAGACCGAGGATGACGCCTTGCCGCCAAAGGATTCAACGATAGCGCTCGCCTCGTCGCGCGTATACTTCGTGAGCGTGCCGGTAAGAACGAACGTTTTGCCAAGAAAGCGGTTGTCACGGCGCTCCTCGCGGCTGAGCATGTTGACGCCTGCCTCGCGCAGCATGCGGAGCTGATGCTGCGTCTGCGGGTTCTGCGCCCAGGAGACAACGCTCTCGGCGGTGATGGGGCCGATATCGTCCACGGCAGTCAGCTCCAGCGGCGTGGCATTTTCGATGGCGTCCATGGAGCCGAACGTGCGCGCAAGCACCTTGGCCGCCTTCTGCCCCACCTGCCGGATACCGAACGCGCACAGAAGGCGGGAAAGATCCCGCTGCTTGCTCTTCTCGATCTCGTCCATGAGGTTTTCCGCAGACTTTTTTCCCATGCGGTCGAGCGTCGCAACGGTCTGCGGGTCGAGCCGGTAGAGATCTGCCGGGGTTTTCACCATACCGCTGTTCACCAGCGCCTCGGCAAGCGAGAAGCCGAGCCCTTCAATGTCCATTGCCTCGCGGGAAGCGAAATGGACGAGATTGCGGAGCCTCTGCGCCGGACATTCCACGCCCGTACAGCGCACTGCTGCGCCGTCCGGGTCGCGCTCCACCGGCGAGCCGCACTCCGGACAGGCATCCGGCAGGCGGAACGGTACGGTTCCCTCCGGTCGCTTCGTGAGATCGACGCGGAGGACTTCCGGAATGATCTCCCCTGCCTTGCGCACGATGACCGTATCGCCGATGCGCACGTCGAGCTTATCGATAAAATCCTGATTGTGCAGCGTAGCCGCCGTGACGGTCGTACCGGCAAGACGCACCGGCTCCACAATGGCTTTCGGCGTCAAAACGCCGGTCCGGCCGACCTGCACGACAATGTCGCGCACCACAGAGGGCTTCTCCTCCGGCGGGTATTTATACGCCACTGCCCAGCGCGGCGCCTTGGCGGTGCTGCCGAGAAATTCGCGCTGCGCAAGGTCGTTGATCTTGATGACAGCGCCGTCAATATCAAAGGGATAGCTCTCGCGCGTATCGCCGATGCGTCGAACCTCCTCGCAGCATTCCTCCACGGTGCGGAACACCTTATGCGGCACCGTATAAAATCCGAACTTTTCCAGCATGTCCAGCGATTCCGCGTGTGTTTTCGGCTGTTCGCCGGAGGTGAGCTGGACATTGAAAACGATGATGTCGAGCTGGCGTTCTTTGGTCACCTTCGGATCCAGCTGGCGCATGGACCCGGCCGCGGCGTTGCGCGGATTGGCGAGGAGCGTTTCCCCCTCGATCTCGCGGCGGCGGTTATGCTCAAGAAAGACCTCCCGAGCCATATACACCTCGCCCCGGACAATCAGCCGCTCGGGCGCGTTTTCCAGCTTGAGCGGAATGTTGCGCAGGACGCGAAGATTCTCCGTTACGTCCTCGCCCGTAACGCCGTCGCCGCGCGTTGCGCCCTGATAGAAGACGCCGTTCCGATATTCCAGCGCCATAGAAAGCCCGTCGATTTTCGGCTCGACCGTATAGAGCGGTTCGCCGCCGAGCGTTTCGTTCGTCTTGCGGATGAAGTCGGTCAGCTCCTCATAGGAAAAAACGTCGCTGAGCGATTCAAGCGGAACGGCATGGTGCACGGGCGAGAATTTCTCCGAACGGTGACCGCCGACGTGCTGCGTCGGCGAGTCCGGCGTAACGGTCTCCGGGTGCTCCGCTTCCAGATTTTCCAGACGGCGCATCATCGCGTCATACTCAAAGTCCGAAATCGTGGGGGCATCCTTGTCGTAATAGGCTATGCTGTGGCGGCGCAGCTCTTCGCGGAGCTCGGCGATCTCCTGTAAATAGTCCATCATGTCTCTCCCGTATAGAAATAGGTTTGCGGAACACGTCCGACGATGATCGTTTCAGCAACCAGCACTTCCGTGACGATCTGCGTAGAGCGGATCTCCCACGGCAGCAGGACGTCCGCATCAACACAAACCTCCAAAAGAAGCTGGTGTTTCGTCTGGTTGATGCCGGCATCCGTCAGCACATTGCGAAAATCCACCCGTGAAGATGTGAGCATCGTGATCTTGACCGGTACGGTCGGCCCGCGGCCAAGGAAAAAGCTGATGCCAAGCAGGTTTCCAAAGGGGATCGAAAGATCGAGATCTCCCCGGTCGGAGGCCTCCACGATGGCGTTGAGAAGCTCGGCGGAGAGGATATTCACCCGCGACGTATCGGTTACAATAGCGCTGATCTGCCCGTCGCCGTCCTTTTCAAAGGATACGAATTTTCCGCCGTCCGGCCCAAGCAGGCGCATTTCGTTCTCCACAATGTTGCTCACGGTCTGCGTGATGAGATCCGATGCGTTGGATACCGCCATAGCGCCGGTAAGCGTCCGAAAATAGCGCACGGCGGGGATCAGAAACGCGATCAGTGCGCCGGTGAACGCAAGGAGCAGCAGCACGGTCGTCTGCTGCGGTGTGATTTTTCGCGGAAACGGCATACGGGAACACCCCCTTATGCCCAAAAGTATATGCGTCAGGCAAGCATTTCAGACAAGGCGCTCAGCACGCCGAGCTTGCCGGATTCAAACGTAAGCCCGCCCTGCAAAAAGCCGAGATACGGCTCGCGCACCGGGCCGTCGCAGGAAAGCTCGAGCGACGCGCCCTGAATGAACGTTCCCGCCGCCATGACGACCGGGCTTTCAGACCCCGGCATCGGCGCCGGGACGGGCAGGGCGAAGCTGTCCACAGGCGAGCCCTTCTGGATACCCTGACAGAATTTCACAAGGTTGTCCGCCGTTTTCAGGCGGATGGTCTGAATGATGTCCGACCGCTTTTCATCGGATGCCGGGAAGCTCTCAAAGCCGAGCTCTTCAAGCATTCCGGCGGCGAAGGCCATCGTTTTGAGCGCCTGTGACACGGTGTGCGGCGCAAAGAAGAAGCCTTGGAAGAGCGTCCGGTTCACGCCGAGCGAAGCGCCGCACTCGCTGCCAATGCCCGGAAGCGTCAGACGTTCCGCCGCCTGCTCCACGAGATCGGCGCGGCCGGCAACATACCCGCCCATGGGGGCGAGTCCGCCGCCGGGGTTTTTGATGAGCGAACCGGCGATGAGATCGGCGCCAAGCGCCGTCGGCTCACATTCCTCGGTGAACTCCCCGTAGCAGTTATCCACGATGACCGCCGTATCGGGGCAGCCTGCCTTTACTGCGCGGACGATCTCCCCGATCTCCGCGACCGAAAGCGCGCGCCGGGGCGCATATCCGCGGCTGCGCTGAACGAACGCCGCTGCCGGGCGAAGCTCCGATACGCGCTGCGTGATCGCGGCATAGTCCGGCCCGCCGTCGGAAGCAAGCTCCAGCTGCTCATACCGGATGCCGAGCGAGGCGAGCGAGCCGCGGCCGGAGCCGGTGATGGCGGTGTGGAGCGTATCGTACGGCGCTCCCGTAACGGCAAGGATCGTGTCGCCCGGCTGGAGAGCGCCGTAAAGCGCGCAGGCAATCGCGTGCGTGCCGTTCACAAACGTGGTGCGCACGAGCGCCGCTTCCGCGCCGAACACATCGGCATAGACCTTTTCCAACGTTTCGCGTCCGAGATCATCGTAGCCATAGCCGGTCGTTCCGGCAAAGCACGACTCGGACACTCGATGCGTGCAGAAGGCATCCAGCACGCGCTTCGTATTCTTCTCCGCCGTGCGCTCAAATCCGCGGAAAACGGGCTGGAGCCGTTCCTCCACCTGGGCGGCCAGTGTATAAAGCTCTTCGTAATTCATGGCAGTATATCCTTTATTTCAGTTCGTTAACGATGGAGCGGAAAGTTTCGCCGCGCTCCACAAAGTTTTTGAAATGGTCAAACGACGCGCAGGCCGGAGAAAGCAGCACGAGATCCCCCTCCTCCGCGCTCGCGGCGGCGACAAGCACCGCCTCGCGGAAATCGTCGATCTTCCGGATCGGCAGCGCCTTGGGGTCATACAGCGGCGATTTTGTCACGGCATCGTAAATTTTCTCCGCGGTAAAACCGGTAAGGAACAGTGCCTTGACATGGCGGCAGATCTCGTCGCCGAGCTTGTCAAACGGGATATGCTTATCGTACCCGCCCGCAATAAGGATGGGCTTCTGCCGCAGCGCGTGAAGTCCCGCGATCGTGCGCGTGGGGCTGGATGCAATGGAATCGTTGCAGTAGGTAACGCCATGCAGCGTCCGGATCATTTCAAGCCGGTGCGCAACGCCGCGGAAGCTCTCCGCCACGGCGCGGCAGGTATCGTCCGAGACGATACCGTCGGTGGCGGCAAACGCCGCCATATAGTTTTCAACGTTATGTAAACCCGGGAGCAGAATGCTTTCTGCGTCCATGAGCTTGGTCTTTTCCCCGTTGTGAGACCGGTAAATGACGCCTTCGCGCAGGAACACGCCGTTTTCCGGGGCGGTCTCACGGCTGAAAAACCGGACTTTGCCGGGGCAATCTTTCGCAAAGGCGCGTGTGATAGCGTTGTCGGCATTGAGCACCGTGACGCCGGCACAGCCCTGTGAAAGGAAAATCTGCTTTTTGGCGGTCTGATAGTCCTCATAGCTCGGATGAATGTCCAGATGGTTCGGCGAAACGTTGGTAACGACCGCGATATCCGGCCGACAGTTCATGCTGTGGAGCTGGAAGGAGCTGAGCTCGAGCACCGCCCAGTCTGTGCTCGTCATTTCCGGCGCTTTGTCAAGCAGCGGCGTGCCGATATTGCCGCCGAGAAATACGCGGTGTCCCTGCGCCTTCAGGAGCTCGGAAATAATGGTGGTAGTCGTCGTCTTTCCGTCCGAGCCGGTCACGGCGATGATGCGGCACGGGCAGACGGTAAAGAAGGCTTCCATTTCCGACGTAAGAAGCGCTCCGCGCGCTTTGGCCGCAGCGAGCTCCGGCGTAAAGGGGTGAAGCCCCGGCGTGCGGAAAATCACGTCCTCGGTGATACCGGCAAGGTAACCATCGCCCAGCACAAGACGGCAGCCCGCCGCTTCCAGCGCTGCGGCCTCGTCCTCGCCGAACGCCTCGCGCGTGCGTTTATCGCGCACCGAGACGGTATAACCAGCATCGAGCAGCAGCCGCAGCAGCGGCCGGTTGCTCACGCCGAGACCGATGACCGCAATGCTTTTTCCGCGCAGAGACTGTATATAAGAGTCGAGTGTCATAATTTCCTCCTGAATATCTTCTTTAACTTATATATTATATTCGCTTTCCGGCAGAAATTCAACACCTATCGCCGT
>ENA-UOOD01004080-UOOD01004080.1-human-gut-metagenome-genome-assembly--contig:-CS67-NODE-4080-length-11606-cov-6.703402_pt1 | contig 11606 bp, 10 predicted proteins | sample MGYA00242464_ERZ724011 | MGnify/ENA metagenome assembly ERZ724011 | reverse complement strand
GCGCCACGCTTCTCCGACTTTCATCAGCAGATCTGAATGGAACGACAGTTCATCACTGATAGAATCAACAATCTTAAAACACATACTATCGTTGAAATCATGAATTACAGACGCCGTTGTTACATTAAGTAAAAAGCAATTATCCAGATAGCTCCTGTCTATGTACGATTCAATATGAGCTATAACGCCCGGTTTTCTTGCAGTGCTTGAATTTTCATCACCTTCAAGCGCCGCGATACTTCCGAATTCCTGCCAAGCCTTTGTCGAAGGCTTATGAAGCTGAGGTTTATATTTTATGCTGTCGCTTCCTTTTTCTTTATACGACCTCCAGAGCGTCATCTGCTCACCGAAAACTTCAACTTCTTCAAAATAATCTCCGCCTGAAATATAATAACCGTTCACCTTTCCGTTTTCTCTGCAAAGATACACACGTCTTGACATCAATGAAAGCAATGCCGCCTGATTATCGGGAACAGGTATCAGAGTATTGAACTCAGCTTTGTTGTTATCCTTTTCCCACGACGGAGTACTTACATACACGTCATATTCAGAATCGCTTTCTGCGTTGTAATTCAGCATAAGCGTTTCAAACAGGTTGTTTCCTCTGACCGCTATCAGCCCCAATATACTAACCCATGATTTCTTAGGTACTGGTTGTTTTGCCGCTGTATCGTCAAAACAGATTATATGTAACAACCAACGAACCGCTTCCGAATATGAAAGCAGTCTTCCGTCATTGTTCCTGTCAGAGAAAAGCCTGGGCTTATTGGCACTTTCAAAAAGCGAGCCAATCATTTTTGCTATACTTGTAGCCTTACCTTTACCGTTTACCTTGTTAGACTGATAAAACGGATACTCCTCATCAAACAGCCAGAAACGGTCATACCATTTTTCAAAATACTTCTCAAACGGCTTCATCGGAAATTTGCCGCTCCGATAAACCTCGATCCAGTTATCCGTAAGATAATTAATATCGTCCTCGGGATCAACTTCATCACCGTTTTTGTCGTACCTTGAGAATACCGTGTAGATCACCGCAAGCAGAAACCTCAGTACAGCCATATCCTGCGTTTTTGTTTCTCCTGCAAGCTCCGTGTAATCCTGTGCGTGTTCAAAGACCTGCCTTATGCTTATCTCTTTCACCTCGCACCCGTTGTCACGGACACATATCCACGGTTCGTCGATCAGATTGAACTCTCTGTCCATATCAGCTTTCTTCCTCCTTTATTTCTTCAAAACCTCTTTCGGTGCTGTATTTATACGTTCTGCCGAGCATACTTATCTTGTTATTTCCGTCAAGCAAAAGCAATATCTCACCTTTGAGCCACTTTGCATTCCTCCACGCCTGAGGCATAGAGTTTGCCAGTATCTCAATCGTTTTACCAAAATTATAAGACTTGCTGAAAAATGCCGGCAATCTCAGTCTTTGCTTTGCTATCAGCTTTGCCTGTGCATTATCGGGTACAGAAGTAATATCAAACACTGCGTCCCGTGAAAACAGCGAATACTCCGTATCGGATGTTTTCACAAGCACAAGTGCTTCTATGGTTTCCTGCCCGTCACGCACCGCCGCTTCACCGTCTGAATCATTGTTCAGCTCTCGCCTGTTGATCATATCGCTAAGCGTTGAATCACTGCGATTAATTTTTTGTGACGGTATGCAATATTTCTTGGCTCTTTGCTTTTTCTCTTTTTGTTCATCACTATATTTTCTATACTCTGCGGTCTGTTGTTCATCATTGTCGGGTTCGGAATAAACAGCGCCGACAAGCTCAGGAATACATCCCGGTATAACAAGTTTATCCGGCAGATATTTTTCAGTTTGCTTCAGTATCCAACCGGAGTAAACACTCTTGCTGAAATCTTCCGGGATCAACACGCACAGCTCCGGTTCGGATAATTTATCCGGACGTGTGCGGTTATGTCTGTGCAGTCTGCCTGAACGCTGTAACAACAGATCCATAGGGCAAAGTTCGGTTATCATATAGTCAAAGTCTATATCAAGCGACTGTTCAAGCACCTGTGTACCGACTACTATCAGCTTGTCCCTCTTCTCACAGGTCGACTTCTTACCGACAAGTTCTGTTAGCTCACGCTCAATTACCGCTCTGTCAGTCGATATAAGTCTGCTATGGAAACATATAACACGATAATCAGGCATATTCGCCGCTATTGTGTCGGCAAGTTCCTGGGAATAAGCAACGCTATTCACAATAACAGCCGCACAACCGCCGTCCGACAGTTTATCTTCAAGCAGGTTTACAATATCGTTGCTGTCATTTTCTTCTCTTCTGATTACTGTGATAGGCTTATCGGGGATATCAACAGGTATATCCTTCTGCTTTACCTCCGCACCGTCGCTCCAAGTCAGCACAGGATATGCCATACTGCTGTTGTCAAAACTGTTCTTACTGCCGGTATACCATTTTATCAGTTCCGCTCTCTTATCCGGCGGCAATGTTGCAGAAAGAATTATCACAGGCACATTATACGCCGCCATCCAGCGCAATGAATTTTCCAGATAAACGTACATATATCGGTCATAAGCATGGCACTCATCTATAATAACAGTCTTACCTGCAAGTCCCAGGTGCCTTAGCATAACGTGTTTCTGCTTTAACGATGCCATAAGAAACTGGTCAACTGTAGCAACAACAAATTCGGACAACAGCGCCTGTTTTCTTCCTTCAAACCAGGTATGAACCATTATATTGTCATTATCGTCATCGGAAATGTCGGATGCTCTTCCGTGGAACATCTCACAGTATTCGTCATTCATATCCGTCATACCGTGTGCAAGTCTGAGCGAATGTATATCATCAGTACCACTCGCCCAGGAATGAATACGATCAAATATTCCGTTAGCGGTTGCCTGCGTCGGCAGTCCGAAAAACATTCCGCCATAGCCGAAACGTGATGCAAGTATCTCCGTTGCCGCAAGTGCCGCCTCAGTTTTACCTATTCCCATAGGTGCCTCAAGTATGTATATACCGGGCTTATTGCAAAGGCTTACAACATTCATAAATTCACGCTGTACGCAGTTCGGTTTGAAGCCGAAACGCTCTTCAAAAAAGCTGTCGCTATCAGCGATAAAATCGGCATACCAGCTGTCCGTAAGCGAAAGCTTGTTCCACGCTCTTCTGACACGCTCCTCACACTGCTCATCGGTGAGTTTTTCTTCGATGTCTATGTAAGGAAAATAATCGGTGTTGCTCGCTATCCAGTCACTCATTACGAGCAGTCCGGTAATCAGCATCTGCGCCGCAACATCGGGATTCGGCAGATTTTTGACATCTTCAAATCCGGTTACGCTGAGAGCGTATTCCATCCATTCCGCTCTTATCCGTGTCCATTCGTTTACGTTAACATTGCCGTGTCCGTAATAGTTAGCCTCATATGAACATTGCCCCCTATCCGCCGAACAATCGCCGTGATGCGCACCAACAATGACTGCGGTTGACGGTGCAACCTCAAATTCTTTTTTCAGAATATACTGTCCCGCTATGTTATGCGGTGACTCTGATATCTGTGTCAGATCTGAAAGGTCGATACCCGCGTCAAACAGTCTGTCAGCAAGACCCTGAATATTATCTTTAAGCTTTCGTTGAAACGCCGGAGTTAATTTTCCTATATCATGCACCAGTGCAATGAACTTACAATAGTTGCACACAATTTCTTCTGCGTTCTCCGAACTCTCAATGCCAATCGCAGCACACAAGCGCCTTCTGACATTCTGAGCGATCCATTTATTGAAAAGTCGCTTTATTATCCCGGCCGTATCACTTGCGTGAACATTGAAAGGCAACCATTTTGTGTTGTCTTCAAAGCTGCTTTTTGCAGCTAACAGTTCTGATGTTTTCATTTCATATTCTCCAAATATGTTTCATTAATTGACATTATACTACTATTTTTATGCTAAGTCAATATAATTGAATACATTTTATTATACAGTATGTCTAATTATGTCGAATTAATTGAAAGTAATGATATGTGCGATTTGCCTTGTATGTACAAGCCTTAGTACCGCTTATCTTGCTTGTTGTGCTGAAAGTGTAGTCATATCCGCTCTTTGTTACTGTGACACCGGAAATGTTGAATGCACTTGCCGGCATATTGCTCTTGTTACTGTCCGGCAGTGTAATACTGTACTTCTTCGTCGAAGAATTATATTTCATTGTGTAAGTAGGAGCTTTAGCCTTATTGGGTTCAGTAAAACTCGGCACAATTGAATATGCCTTCATTTTATTTAAGATATACTCATAGCACTTTTCAGCAGGTCTGCCTTTCAACTGTTCATAGTAAACAGTAGCAGGAGTACCCCACTTGTTCGCTTTTAAATCACCCTTGTTATAGCCCGTTCTTAGCTGCTGCTGTATTTCCCATACGATTATCTGCGTTGCGAACGAGAAATCATCAAGATTTGTGTTAGCAACCGGCGATTTGGTGACGGAGCTGTTAAAACCACAAAGTAAATCAAATTTCAATCTGACACTTACATTATCCGGTAAGTTTTGCATATATTTATCGCTGGTATCTTTACCAACATAGGAACTACCTGTGCTGTATGATACACCGGCTTCGATACAGATTGCCTGCTGTGTTACGCCGTTCTTACTAATGCCTAACTTAGCGTGTGTTGAGGCATAGCGAGTGGCTACACCTACACTACCGTCTGACTTATAGTAGATATAGTCGTAATTGTACTTATCGGCGTAAGGCTTACCGTCAGAGCCGATGTAGTTTCCAAGCATAGCCGCATAAACATTGTCACCGACACCCCAATCTGACGCAAGCGTCTGAATGGGCAGAGCGACTAATGTCATAACTGCCGCAAGGAAAAGTCCGGTCAGCTTTTTGAATTTGTTTTTAAACATAACCTTTGTCCTTTCTTGTTTGATTTTTTGAAAAAATATATATAAAAAAGCAGTCCTACGGGTACGGGCTGCTTTGAATTTTTATGTTCAATTTACTGTCAGAAAAAAGAAAAGAGCCTTGAATTTATACTTTCAAAGCTCTCGAATATTAAATTATAAATCTACCTAAAAATCAGATTTTACCTAAGAAAGAATATGGCATAACCCTCAATGCTGTTACCGTTTTCATCTTTCTTTAAATCAGGTATGGTTTCAATGTATACGTTAAAGTAATCGCCTTTTTTCATTTGGCACCATATGAAGTTAGCTTCTGCAATTTCATTTACATTTCTTTTTATGATACTGGGATTCATATCTTTTGAAATTACTGTAGGAGCACTCCACGAACTTTCGTCCTTGATTATATCTTCGGCAAATACAAGACCGTAGTTGTTGATGGCATCGTCTATAATGACTTGTCGGATAGCTTTAAGGTCGAATGGATAACGATATATATCGCTGACCTTACCCTTTTTTACATCTTCTTTCTTAACGTATTCTCCGTTAGACAATTTGTAGCAGTTTTTGCTGTCAAACACTTCTACTACTGTGTATTCAGAACCCTCGCCGAGTACCCAAGAGGTAGCATTTGTGCAGTTAATGTCGCTATAAAATGGAACATCTTTCCTAACGGTAACGACTGTAAAGTTAACTTTTTTACCCTCTGCAGGGTTAGGCGTTTCCGTTTTCTTTGTAGCCGGTGCTGCCGACTGAGTTACCTTGCTGTCGCTCAGATAGTCACCGTGTATAAAGCTACCGTCAGAAAGTTTGAAGTAGCCTGTATCGGTCTTGGCTGTTACCGTGACCTTATCGTTCACGCTGTACAGCTTAACTGTGTCAGCGCCGAGTACAGCTTTCTTACGGCTGTAGCAGTCGGTGTTGACGTACTTTGTACCGCTTGCCTTTGTTTCTGTCCATTCGGGAGCGGGCTTTGTAGTAGCGGCGGTTGTTGTCGTTGCCGGCTTTGCTGTGGTGACTGCTGCTGTGGCAGCTGCTGTCGTTTCTGCCTTTTTTGTTTCCTGTGGCTTTGTGGTGACAGCTGTAGTGGTCTGAGCAGTAGTTGTTTCTGCTTTCGGCTCGTCAATCCTATCCATCACTGTTCCCGTCACTGCCGGAGCGGTAGTTGTCACTGCCGTTTCGGGTACGGAGGACGTTGTGCTGCTTGCACTGCCTGCCGAGCAAGCACTGGTCAGTATTACGCTGATAAGGGTTATTGTTGCGAGTATGGTGTGGGTACGTTTCATTTTGGGGTCCTCCTTTGTGGGATTTGGTACTATTTCCTCAAGTATATTGTACCATAAAAACTGACAAAAGTCCAGCACTTACCGAAATACACAAAAACCGCCCCGTGAAAAACACAGGGCGGTAAAATATTCATTTAGTATTATCTATCAGTCAGCCAAAAAACTGCTCATAAGTGTATGACCCTCAGCGATATAATCGCCCGTCTTAGCCGCACTCTCCTCGCAGAAGCAATCAACACCGTCAAGCTTCTTTCTGCTGTCATATATCATGAACGGCACAGGAGCATTTGTATGTGTTCTCAGTTCAAGCGGTGTGGGATGGTCGGGGCAGATAAGGATCTTTATATCCTCGTCCTTGAATTCGTCAAGCAGCTTGCCGAGTATCTTTTCGTCAATAAGGCTTATTGCCTTTACCTTATTGTCAACCTCATTACGATGACCGCATTCATCGGGAGCTTCAACATGGATATATACAAAATCCTTGCCGCTCTTCAGTGCGTCAACAGCAGCCTGAGCCTTACCGTCAAAGTTTGTATCTATGTAGCCTGTTGCACCGTCAACCTTGATAACGTCCATTCCTGTGAACTTGCCGATACCTCTGAGCAGATCGACCGCAGAGATCATAGCGGCGCTCTTTCCGTACTTTTCGGCAAAAGGAGTAAGTTCCTTGCGAACACCCTCGCCCCAGAACCATATACTGTTTGCAGGACGAAGACCTCTTTCGATTCTCTTCAGGTTAACGGGATGGTCCTTCAGCAGATCGTAGCTCTTCTTCATCATCTCAATAAGCACCTTGCCGTTTTCGTTCACACCAAGATGCGTCTTTATCGGCTTGCCTGTTATATCGTGGGGAGGAGTCAGCGTGCCTATATCGGTCGTACCGTGATCCCATATCAGACAATGACGGTAGCTTACACCGCTGTAGAATCTGAATTCATCCGTACCAAGCTTTTCGTCAATGAACTTTATAAGCTCTGCGGCTTCTTCTGTAGATATATCGTCGGCACAGTAGTCGAGTATTGTCTTGTCCTCGTAAACCGGCTCGTCCGACAGCGTTACAAGATTCGTTCTGAAAGAAACGTCCGTAGGCTTCATATCAATGCCTATACTGCCTGCCTCTAAAGGACTTCTTCCCGAATAATATATTGCAGGATCATAACCGAGTACGGAAAGATTCGCAACGTCACTGCCGGGCTTCAGATTGTCCTCGACCGTCTTTACAAGACCTACTCTTGATACCTTTGCAAGCTTGTCCATATTAGGCTTGTGTGCAACACTCATAGGTGTTCCGCCTATATCCTCACGGGGAAGATCGGCCATACCGTCGCAAAGTAATACTGCGTATTTCATTTTTTGTTATCCCTTTCTTGCATAAAAATCCGACCGAAAATTCGGCTGAAAAAACCGCTTTTTCCTGTCTTATCTATTAAAGTATAGCACAATGTCTGCAATAAATCAATATAAAAATTGCAAAGCGACTTGTTTTTGCTTTATCTTGCCGTATCGGTAAGCAGAATTTTACACGGATATTTTCCGACATAAAATCAAAAATATCATCAAGGACGGTGATATTTTGAATATTTCCAAAAAAGAATACGCACAGCTTGCCGACCGTTATTCCGCACCGAGCAAGCTATATATAACAGTGCCGAAAGCGTTTGTAATCGGCGGACTTATCTGCTGTACAGGGCAGTTCTTTACCGATTTATATATTATGATAGGAAACGATGCAGATACTGCGTCAGCGTACACCTCAATAACTCTTGTGCTGATAAGCGCCTTGCTGACGGGCTTCGGTCAGTATGAGCGGATAGCAAAGCACGCAGGCGCAGGCACTCTCGTTCCTATAACAGGCTTTGCGAATGCCGTTGTTTCCCCTGCCCTTGAATTCAAGACCGAGGGTCTCATTCTCGGTACGGGCGCAAAAATGTTCATCATTGCAGGGCCCGTAATAGTCTACGGCATAACAGCGGCATTTGTCTACGGCATAATTCTGTTCGTTATAAGTCTTTTCGGAGGTTGATATGGCTAAACTGATTTCAGAGGGTACAATAGAGTTTGACCGTGGTGTGTCGGTTTATTCCTGCGCCGCCGCAGTCGGAAAAATGGAGAGCGACGGACCTCTCGGCAACTGCTTTGACTATGCCGCAGAGGGTGCAGAGCTTGGACTTACCACTTGGGAAAAAGCCGAAAGCACCTTTCAGCAATATGCCTTTGATATTGCCCTTAGAAAAGGCAAGCTAATAAAAGAGGATATTTCATTCATTTTTGCAGGCGATCTGCTTAACCAATGCACAGGCTCGGCATACGGCCTGCGTGACACCGATATATCGTTCATCGGACTTTACGGTGCCTGCTCGACAATGGCTGAAAGTCTTGCAATGGCTTCACTTTTTGCGGATATGAGGCTCGGAGAATATTTCGCCGCCGTTACCTCGTCACACTTCTGCTCTGCCGAAAGGCAGTTCAGATTTCCCATAAACTACGGCGGCGTTCGTCCCCCTACTGCTCAGTGGACAGCTACCGGTGCAGGCTGTTGCATAACCTCGGCAGCTGAAAAACCGCCTTATGTAAAGCGTGTCACGATAGGCAAGATAACCGATATGGGCATAAAGGATGCAAACAATATGGGTGCGGCTATGGCAGGTGCGGCATACGATACGATAAACCGACACCTGCTCGCCACCGGAACATCTCCTGCCGATTATGATGTAATCTACACAGGAGATCTCGGACAGGTCGGCTCGGAGCTTATGTGCGAGCTTTTCCGCCGTGACGGAACAGAAATCAGCCATAAGCACAAGGACTGCGGTCTTATGCTGTATGACCGTGAAAAGCAGGACGTACACGCAGGCGGCTCAGGATGCGGATGCAGTGCCTCGGTACTGTGCGGACATATCCTGCCGCAGATAGCTGAGGGAAAGCTCCACAGAGTGTTGTTTGCCGCTACCGGTGCGCTTATGTCAACAACTAAAGTACAGCAGGGCGAAAGCATCCCAGGCATTTCCCACCTTGTAGAAATTTCAGACGCTTTATAACAGGAGAAAAATTATGCAGTATTTATGGGCATTTTTAGTCGGCGGTGCGCTTTGTGCTATAGGTCAGTTACTTATCGACCTTACAAAGCTCACCCCCGCAAGAATACTTGTAGCCTACGTTGTTTCGGGCGTGATTCTCGGAGCGGTAGGTCTTTATCAGCCGCTTGTCGATTTTGCAGGCGCAGGTGCGTCCGTACCTCTCACGGGCTTTGGCAATCTGCTTGCAAAGGGCATGAGAAAAGCTGTGGAAGATGACGGCTTACTCGGAATCTTCACGGGCGGATTTACCGCCTGCTCGGCAGGAGTTACCGCCGCAATGATTTTTGCTCTTGCGGTATCACTGATTTTTAACAGAACAGACAGAACAAGACAGGAATGATCCGTCTGTTTACCTTGACAAGTGCAAGTGCAAGTGCTATTATAATTACAGTTATTTAAAACTAACTGTAATTCATACATAAGGGGAAAATCAAAATGTCAAAGCAAAGTTACATTGAAAAAGGCTTTATAGAGGTCTGTAAAAATCGCTGTCCCGAACAATCCGAAAAGCTTATATCAGATATGAATAAAAGACTTGCTGTGCTCAGAAAAGAAACCGAAAACGAATCGAAAGCGATGAAATTCCACCTTGAAAGCCAAATACTACCCGGCATAGCGACTTATGAAACTTTGTCCGCCGTTATGTGTAAGGAACAGGCTTTAGCCGAGATACACCGCATTGTAGAGCTTCATTCACTTAAAATGAAAAAAGCGGTATCAAAAGCCGCCCGCTTTGCAGGAATGTATGAGCGTTTTCCGAAAATCTTTCTGAAAATCACGCAGAAAACCTTCGGCCGTGACGCAGGCTTTGACTATAAGATATATGACACCGATAAAAACACAGCAAGACTTGATATGATAAAATGCCCTTATCACATAATGACCGTAAGGTACGGTTGCCCCGAGTTATGCGTATGCTTCTGTGACAGCGACGATACAGCATACGGCGACATTCACCCTAAACTCAGATGGCACAGGACAAAAACTCTCGGACGAGGAAACGATTGCTGCGATTTCTCGCTGAGTTACATAAAAACCGAATAAACCACAACCGCCGACCTTACAGCCGGCGGTTCACTTTATCCATATATAAACAACTCAGTTCAGATACATAAATCCCTGTATCACAACACCAATAATCATAATAAGCGCAAGCACCCCCGCACCTATCTTCATACCTATTCCGAGCCTTTCACGATTTTTCTGCTTCATACTCTTACGCTCCTTGAATTATATATTTTAATTATACACCGATAAATTTCCGCTGTCAAGCAGAATGTACCTGCATAACCGGCAGAATGTCCGGAATAAACTGTATCATTATCTTTCCGGAGTGTGATATTATGTTTATATCGGTACTGCAAACCGCACTGCAGAGCCTTATCTTCTTTGCTCTGCATTTTAAAAGCAACGGTTCATTTCCCCGACAGCTTTCCGCAAAGGAAGAACGTGAATGCCTTGAAAAAGCGGCTCAGGGCGACCTTGCCGCCCGTGACAAGCTGATAAACCACAACCTTCGCCTTGTGGCATATATCGTAAAAAAGCACTACCCCGACAGCAAGGAAGCGGACGATCTTATCTCGATAGGCATAATCGGGCTTATCCGTGCCGCAGAAACCTTTGATTACAGAAAGAACATCAGCTTTTCCACCTATGCTGGAAAATGCATAAATAATCAGATAAGAATGTACTTCCGTAAAACAAAGCATCAGCAGACCGAAGTCTATATGAACGACCCGATGGACTGCGACAAGGACGGAAACGCCGTCACCCTTGCCGATATTTTCAAGGACGGAACGGACGTTGCCGAGGAGGCCGCCCTTAACATTGAGCTTGATAAAATGTACCGATATATAGACGAGGAGCTTGACGAGCGTGAAAAAGAAATACTCACAAAGCGTTACGGTCTGTCTAAAACATCCTACCGCACCGATAGGATAATGACCCAGCGTGAAGTCGCAGACGAGCTCGGCATAAGCAGGAGCTATATTTCAAGAATAGAAAAGAAAGCCCTCGAAAAGCTCCGCTCACGCTTTGAAAAAGGAGATTGATACAGAAGTATAAATGACCGATTTGTAGAAAAACTGATTCTTATTAAAGCGACACAGTGAAATATATCGCCAACATCGCTTAAAACACTTTCCATACCGACAAGGAGTTAATATTTTCGTGACCTTATCAATGCAACTGCACTAACATTTACCCTTCAAAAAAACGCCACTAACCTGAGATATATGTACTAACCTGCGGACATGTAGCATTAAGCGTCCCTGCATTGACAGGATATAACAATGTTCAGGTGGTTATTCGAGTTTGTCCAACACCCCGACGGGGTGTGGGTATGGGTAAGGAAAGAGGGAGCAAGAGGGAGA
>ENA-UOOD01004071-UOOD01004071.1-human-gut-metagenome-genome-assembly--contig:-CS67-NODE-4071-length-11621-cov-4.044873_pt1 | contig 11621 bp, 12 predicted proteins | sample MGYA00242464_ERZ724011 | MGnify/ENA metagenome assembly ERZ724011 | reverse complement strand
CCTAGAGCAAGATATCAATACCCTTAACGGTAACCCCTCGCTCTCCATCAATGAGGATGCGAACGGTTCAGATACCTCCTTCGGCATTCCAAAGACAAACTTTGGACACGGGACGCTCATTGTCAGGCAAACCAACTACCAGAATGAGACGATGGAGCCCCAAATCTATACCGACTACCTAGTTGGCGTAGAGCAGGGTGCAGACACAGAGGTCCAGCTCTTCGAGGAGGGAGAATACGAGGTATCCCTTAATTACGAAATCAAAGATGATCCTAGGAAGCTGGGTCCCATCTCAATTGCCCCAGGGTATTCTAACTACAGAATCAGTTTTCGATTCGCCGTACGTAACGGCAACTGCATCGTATTCCCATTCGATGCCCAAACCCACTCCGAGTTAACCAACGAGTCATACGCGCCGAATGGGTTCTACCTCGATCTTGCAAGGTCTCGTTACCTCGATGTCTACATCAAGAGAGAGGTCATGGCGGCTGGAGCGGACGGCCTTGTCGAGGATGTGAGATTCAACGGACCCGCAAGGGATGGAGACATGTACACCGAAGATGGCGTGTACACCATCACGGCATCCAATGAGTACACAGGACAAACAACTGTCAAAACCATCTACGTTGGTGACGATCCGGTTCTAAAAACCTACGCAGTCACTGGACTCTCGATTCCAGAAATCAACCAAAGGGTCGCGGCGGGGGAAGTCATCACAGAGGATGGGAGACTTGTCTCACCTGGAACAAGCTCGGATCAATCGGAGACCAGCGAAGATAATTCCGAGCATGATGCCTCGTACGTGGACTCGTCTTGGTACATCGCCGTTCCCTGCCTATTGGTTGCAATCGTCATTGCTACGCTGTTTGTCCGTCACAAGACGTCTCGCAAGACAACTGCACTCCCCTCACCCGAAACCGGTGACTCCTTGACAATGAATGAGAATGACGAGGTCCCGCGATGAAGAGGCTTGTTGCAGCACTGCTCATTGCCTGCCTTTCTCTGACGGGATGCACTGGTGGAATCACCATCGGTAGCAATGTCGTAAGTCCCCGCTCATACGAATATCCAGAGGAATACGCTTCGTTGAGCGATCCCGAGCTTGTCGATTCTCTTGAAGAAGGGGTCTACGATTCGCTCGTCGCGGAACTCGATTCGAACGAGTACCTGGTCGAAGAGGTTCAAGTCGCCTACGTCTCTCAGGAATATCTTGATGAGCTGAGCTTTAATTCAAAAGAGAACGTTTTCTTTGGCTACACACTCGATGACGTCATTGCCCATTTCGAAAGCACCCCTTATGTGTTTACGGCTGCAGATGGAAAAACCGTCGTCAAAGAGTTCGAAAGCTACGACGATACCTGGGATCAGATCGCCTCCAATGTTGCTACCGGCACGGGAGTAATAGTAATCCTTGCGACCATTTCTTTTGCTGCACCTGTTGTTGGAGCGCCTCAGGCAATAACCGCCGTCTTCACCTTTGCAACAAAAGGAGCAGTGGTTGGAGCGGCAATCGAGGCCCCTGTGTCCGGAGCAATCGCAGGGATTATGACTGGACTTGAAACCGGAGACCCAAACGAGGCGATCAAGTCCGCTGCACTCTCTGCAAGCGAGGGATACAAGATGGGCGCGATTGTCGGAGGAGCAACGGGAGCACTATCAGAGTTTACCTGGCTCAAGTCCGCCTCAGCTAATGGTCTCACCATGAGCCAGGCCGCAACTATCCAAAAGGAATCAAGATACCCACTCGAGGTCATACAGGGCATGCGCAACATGGATGAGTATCTCGTATATAAGGAGGCTGGACTTAAGCCGTGCACCGTAGCAACTCCTTATGGAAAGCGCACCATACTTGCACGAGATCTGGACCTGGCTAGGACAGACGCCGATGGCTACACGAATCTCTACAGGATGGAGCACGGCAGAGCACCAGTCGATGCCAACGGGCACCCTTACGAACTCCATCACGTTGGTCAAAAGAATGACGGGGTGCTCGCCATTCTTACGCGAGAAGAACACGACTCCCAAGGATTGCATCTCATACAGGAGTCAGAAATTGACCGTCCGGCCTTTGACTCTGAACGAGAGAAGATTTACGAGCACCTAGCCCAACTATACGACGAGGCCGCATAAATTAAAAAATGGAAGTATGTGAGCAGGGTACCTCTACCACACGTTTACCTTATTCACATCGATCCTCGCAGGATTGATTAAGATAGCCGACTTAGTCCCTACGCCCCGCCAACGTACCTGATAGGGTTCTGCCCGTGGAACAGGCCTGTGACAAGGCGGTCCTTGTAGCGCTCGCGCAGCTCTTCGCTGGCAAGGTTGCCCACGAACTCCACGCGGCCCTCTGTAGGAGGATAGTCGCCGTCAGGCCTCATAATCTCATCAGTATGAAACCAGCCCGCGACACGGTAGACCTCAACGACCTTACCGTCGTGGACGCCAAGAGCAAGTCGAATGTTGCGAACGCGGTCGAGACTTACGACCCACTCCCTACGGACTCGCTCGTAAAGCCTATACCGAGAACGCAGCACCGACGAATCAACGTTGGTAATCTTGATGAGAATCGCAGGCTCGTCAAAGTCGGACTCTCGAAGCTGCGCCGCAGTGTCAACGCTCATCATCATGCGTCGCCCCCTGGATTCTGAGCCAGTAGTCACTCTTCAATTGTATGCGCTCAACAGCCCGGCAGCTACGCGCATCCGTAGCATTCATTGTCCTCTCCCCAGCCCGAGGGGTCGACGTATGAGAACACAAAGTTCCGCCGCTCGATGCAATGGGGTAGTGTCGCGAAGAGTGATGTAGGGGCCTCCGCCCAGAATCTCTGATGAGCCGAACCTACGCCGCCATCGCCCCCTCGTCAAGCCCGGAGAGCGCGACGATCCTCGCCCTCGACCTCCACGGCGAGCCCGACCGTCGCGAACGCGTCTTGAGGCACAGTGTCCATTGCGGTCTCCGTTTCCTCGAATCCCTCTCTTGGTCGAAAGAGATTCTAGGACGGAGGCCGCGTCTACTTCAGGTCTCCCTTACACCACATTTCGCGACGCGATCTCCTCGACCATCAGCAGAAGAGTTCTCATGTCCTACATCGACAAACAAGCTCGCGTCAACTTGCTGCATGGATACATTTCTCCCACAAGCTGTGGGAGAAAACCGCCGCCGCAAGGACGCGACTAGTCATCTAGATGCTCGAGTATCCAACCCTTGACACGCGGGTAGTCCTCTACCGCCGTCTTGTATACGGTTTCAAAGCGCAGCGTGTAGTAGCCGTGCGCATACACGTCGCGCGTGCGAGCGGCATAGCGCAGTTCACTTCCGGGGTAAGCTGCGTAGAAGTCATCTGAGAGATGCTTTGCCAGTTCCCCGATGTTGATGGACGCCATCGCCGCGGCGCGCTTTACCGTCTCGTCCGAGATAAACGCATCCAAGTCGACACCGTTCAGCAAGCTCTCGAGAAAGGCAATCTCCTCCAGAATCTTCTCGAGGACATGTTTGTCAGGCTGCCTCATAGAGCGACACCCTCTCCCCCACATCGAGAAGGGCTTCCTCGGGAAGCGGCTCCTGCACAAGGTCCACGGGGACACTCAGGCGGCTTTCCATGGCCTCGAGCACTCGCGCAAGAGTAAAGAGACTCACCACCGAAGAGGAAAAAGAGATGAGAAGGTCGACGTCAGAGTCATCATCTGCTGCGCCTTTGGCGTAGCTCCCGAACAGAGAGACGCTGCGAATGCGGGCGTCATCGGGCGCCGCCGAGTTATACTCCACCGCCACGGAACTCACCGCGTCGCGAATCTCTTCAAGCGTGTAGCACATGAGCGCCTCCTTCCCCTGTGAATGATTGTACCCGGCTGTTGCGTGCACAAGGCAGAGAGGACCAATGCCGAGAAGCCCATCGCCAGACGCGCCAATCAACGTGCGGCAACAATAGGCTGTCCGCCTACAGGTACCCCTCCAGCGAGCCCGCGAAGATCCAGGCCATCTCGCGCGGGCTCTCCTCAAAGCCAAACCCGATCCATGCCTTAACCAAGGCGGACGACGCACCTGCAAAGTAGTGGGGCTGATAGCGATTGTTGAGGACCCCCAAGCGCCCGATCTGCTCGACCGTCCACACATAGAGCAGGTCGTCCAGCCCCGCGAGCAGACCTCTCCGATGCAGCACGGAGAACTCCCGCCTGTAGGCGTAGATCCCTCGGAAGATCTGCTCCACCACCTGCAAGACGTTCTCCGCCGTCATGGTGTTCCGAGAGAAGAGCTCGGCAAACCGATCTGCAACAAACCGGTCGGCTATGGCGCGAACTGAGATGAAGTTCCGATAGAACGACGCGCGCGACACCCCCGCCTCCATGACGAGCTCGCTCACGCTGATCTCGTCCAGACGCTTCTGCTCGAGCAGGCGCAGGAGTGCCCGGGTCAGGCTTTCCGCCACATAGCTCCTCCTCATGAGAATACTTGCCCCCTCTGTCTCATTTTGCCAGCTGACAAAGCCGGCGAGCCCGCTCTGCTCTATGTTCACTATACATTTGTCTCATTTCTAAGGAGGGCATCTTGGACGATCTGCTGGGGTATCAGGGCAAGACGTGCGTGGTCACCGGAGCAGCAAGTGGCATGGGCAAGGCAACCTGCAACCTGCTCGTCGAACTGGGAGCCAACGTATACGCACTTGATTGCAACGTCGTGGAGCTTCCCGGGTCAAAGGCGTTCCTCGCATGCGACCTTTCCAGCAAGCAGAGCATCGACGAGGCGTTCACCGCAATCCCGAGCCACATCGACTGCTTCTTTGGTGTAGCCGGCCTCTCGGGCGCAAAAACCGACTACTGGACCACCTTCACCGTCAACTTCATTGCCAACAAATACATCACTGAGACTTATCTCGACAAGCGTATGTCCGCAGGTGGGTCCATCGTCTACGTGACCTCGACGGGCGGCCTTATGTGGGAGAAGTGGAAGCGCGAATACGTGAAGGTAATGGACTGCACCACCTGGGACGAGATGATAGCCTTCATGAAACGCATCTCTCCGAAGAATGGCGTTGGCATCATGGCCTACACGCTCTCCAAGCGCGCCATGAACTACTACACGACGCTCAAGGCGGTCGAGTACGGCAGCCGTGGCATCCGGGTCAACGCCGTGCTGCCCGGATCGACCGACACGGGCATGAAGGCAGAGTTCGAGAAAATGGCGGGCGGCGCCGACAATCTCCTCAAGGAGAACGGAGCCGTCGGGCGCCTTGCCACGCCGCGCGAGATGGCAGACCCCATCGTGTACCTCGGCTCCGATATGGCGAGCTTTGTCTCGGGACTCATGCTCATCGCCGACATGGGACACAACGGAGAGAAGGTCCTGGGCATGGCAAAGAACCAGCTCGACGTTCCGGCTGCGCTCCCCCTCTACAACACCAAGTTCTTCCAGAAGATACTCGCAAAGCAGGCGTCCTAGGGAACAGCGGCATCATGGTACCCCATACGCAATTGCGGCAATAGGCTCCGGTCTACATCTGGGAAGGCCCGATGAGTCGGGCCTTTCTTATGCGGAATCCCGTAGCAATCCAGCCACTGCGCGCATCCGCAGCAACCCAGTCACGAGCCAGGTATACAGCTCGTCCCAGTGCTCGGGGCTCACATTCGTATCCAGTCGCACCTGCAGCTCGCGCGTCTTCTCACTCGGCTCGCGCCAGGAGATCTTCCCGCCAAGGTCGGCAAGCAGCGCCTCGACCTCCACGCTGCACGCAACAAGCCCCTCATGCAGCGACGCATCCGTGAACCACAGATTCACGCCGACCCAGCCATCGCGCTGCGCGAAGTACGCCGTCGCATGGACGCCCCGCATACCCAGCCCGAACGTCGCATACCACCCGTTGTTCTCTGCCCTACCCGACGGGTCGGCATACGCGGACACAAAGTCCTGTCGCTCGGCGCAATAGTCGTAGAAGCCGTCCCAGAAGAGCGACTTGAGATCAGGGTTCGTAACCTCCGCAAGACACTTCGCCCGCACGTCATAGAGCAGCGGACCGTTCTCCCCCACACGCCAGTACCTCCACCCGTTGGCGGCAACATACTTCCCGGTCACGAGCTCCTTCACTCGCGTCGCCGCACGTGAGGGGCTGTTGAGAACATCCCCGTTGAAGAGGCGAATGCCGTAGTCGTCGGTCACCGTGGCAACAACGGCACGGTCGCCCTCGCTGGCAACCAGCTCAGTCCCCGGAGCAATCTCCGCCATGGTGCAGACTGCCCTGAACGTCATGGACTTCATCGCGGGCGCGGCCTTCTTGACCGGCTTATACGACGCCACAACATCGGCACTCAGCTCCGGAAACGGCCAGACCTTGAGGGCGCGTTCCGCCAACCGCTTGGCACGGGCGCGGATAACGTCCTCATTCCACACGTCCAAGTCATGCAGCTCCTTGGAGATCACCAGGTAGTCCTGGTCAAAACCACCCTTGAGATGCGCCTTCTTCTCCGCGAAGGGTGCGTCGGAAAGTTCGGAGTTGTACGCCGTGAGTGTGAGGTTGCCCAGCGTGTTGATGAGCTCTTCGTAGACGCGCTCGCAGTCATCCCCGAGCATCTCGCGCCACTCCGCACTAGCAAGCGCGTTCCGCGGCATGATGTGCTCGATGGAGAAGTTGCCACCCGAGAAGTCTAGCGGGTCCTTCGCGTGCCAGCTGTTCTCGAGCGTGGTGAGCAGGTAGAAGCCGCGCTTGAACGCGTAGCAGTCGCGCGTCCTGAGCGCCCGCTCGAACTCAGCGTCGCTCGGCATACGCCGAGCTGTCCCCTCCTCTCCCAGGAGAATCGCCTCATAGGCCTCCCGGATGTTGCCGCCGTCGTCCCGCACCGCGTTCAGCCGCGCGATCACGGACGAGAAGAACTTGTTCAGACTGTTCGTCGCAACGTCACACACAGAACGACGGAAGAGGTAGCTCTCCGTGGTCCTCAGCATAGAGGCGAAGTCGTTATGCGAGAGAGACCCACTGACATAGTCCTCGAAGAAGGACATAAGCAGCGGGTTCACGACGGAGACGTCGAGAGCGTGGATGCGAGCGAGAAGAACGCGGAGCTCCTTGTCCTCACAGGCGCCAGCCGTGATGCACGCGTAGTGCCCTGCGTAGCGGCGAATCTCCTTGAGGAGGTCCGCCATCTGCCCAGGCTTGTCGTAGCCGTTGTCCATGACATGACGCTTGAACAGTCGGTACACGTCACGTGCGACAATGCTTGTCGGGGCGTTGATAACCGTCAGCCAGTTACGCAGGAACTCGTCGAAGACCTCGTCGTAGCTGTCCGCTCCGAGCGCCTCCTCGATCTTACGCCAGTAGTTGGCGTAGAGATCCTCCTGTTCGTCCATAGGAAGGCCCATGAGCACGAAGTTGCGCACGAGGTCCGCCGTGGAGAGATCCTTGCCGGTAGAGTTCATCGACTCGAAGATGAGCTGTGGGTTGTCCTGGCCCTGTGAGAGTGTGATGGCAACAATCTCAAGGCGCTGAATGCCGTCCCAGACCACGTTGGGGTCGTCAATGTTGCCCAGCCACGTGCGGAAGAGGGCAAGGTTGTCAACGATTCGGTGGGACTCACTCACAACCTCGACATCCGGGTTCTCCAGATGGTCGACAACGGAGCAGAGCGTCTTCTCGTCGCCCTGCGAGAGGGTGAGACGGTAGTGGTCCTCCCCCTTCTTGTACTTGAGGGCAAGGTAGCCGCTATCGATGATCTCCTCGTAGGAGACATGCGTCAGCTTCTCAGGGTGCTTCCGGGCATACTCCGCCATCGCAGCGATAAGAAGGCTGAGCGTGGTGATGCGCTGCTGACCGTCGATGATAAGGAGCTTGTTCACGCCCGAAGCGCTGAACTCCCCGCCCAGCACCATGACCACGGAGCCCGTGAAGTGCGTGCCGGAGCTCCGTCGCCCAACGGCGACAATGTCATCCCAAAGCTGCCGGCACTGCTCCTCGTCCCACGAGTAAGCACGCTGATAGACGGGAATGACCATCCGCTGGTTAGCGGAGGTGAGCAGGCTGACGATTGACTGTGGTCCGGCGTTCATGTGGACTCCAAGGGACAAAATAGATGACGAATCCATTTTACTCAATGAAATGAAACGGTTTCTTAGCCACGAGCAGCTTGATGCCCCGGTCGTAGTTAAACGTCTTCGTCTCGAACTCGTAGGTGATGCTGCCGGTCTTGTAGCCCACGTTGCGTGTGTAGTTGCCAAGGCCGGATACCTGGATCTTCGGCACCATAATCTCCTTGGCATTGCGGCCGGCGCGCACCATGCGGCGAGGGCTGTTCAGGCACGCGGAGACCGCCGCGCGCTGGTACACCTCATCGAGGATGGTCGTGTAGTTCTTGGTGGATGCGATGCTGTTGGCCATCTGCTACTCCTCGTCCGCGATGCCCGCGATCTCGCGCCACCGCTTCATCGTCTTGCCCTCGTCGGATGCGACCCCCGCGTTGGGAAGGCCGGTCTTGCCACCCTGTTGCTTTGCGGGAGTGTCTGCGAACAGCCACGGCTCGGCCTCCTTGAGCGCGTCGACGTCGCCGCCGTGGTCATCAAGGACCGCACGAGCGGCCTTCACGTTGCGCACGCCCGCGAGCTGCAGCTTGAAGTCGATTCGGTCGGACTCGCCCTGGGCCTTGAGCTCCGCGATCTCGCCGCGCAGCCGCTCGGCCGTCTCGGCGTTCTTGGCGGCCTCTGCCACCCGCGCCTCTAGCGCCGTGATCTTCTCGTCGCGTTCGGCGACGGCCTGCTCCCAATCGGTACCGCTCACCTGCGGCTGGTTCTTCTGCGTTTGCTCGTGCTCGTTGTCTTGCGCGGCTTGCGGCTCTTCCTGCGTCTTGTCGCCATGTGCATCACCTGCCACGTCGGCCCGCCTTTCAGTCATGGCCGACACAAACAAATCGGCCCTCTAACACTGAGAACAGGCTAGAAGGCCGTCACAAACCCGGATTGTGGATACGAATGAGGCAGTTACACCCCTGCAAGCACAGGCACCTTTTCAAGCACCTGCTCCTCCTCCGGCAGTGTCCCCTTCTTGATGTAGCACTCGATGCCGCGCTCCTCACACCAGCTCATTACCTCGTGCGCACGTTCCGCATACCATTCTTTGACGTTGGGATATGAGGAGACGAACTTGTTGTAGTTTGTGCGGCCAAAGATAATGCGGCCGACGAACGATACGGATTCAAGCACCTTGAAGAGGTCTTGGTCGACGACGTTAGGAGAAGGATAGGGCTCCATGCTCGCCCAGGTCGTATGTCCTGCCTCATGAAGCTTTCGCAGTGCGGCTATACGGTCGAGATAAGGTGCCGCACCAGGCTCAGCCTCCTCACGATACATCTCGTCAAGAGACACAAGCGTGATGCCGTAGACGTTGATTTTGGGCTGTTCCGCAAGCTCGTATGGAAGCACACCCTTGCTTAGCACGACGCAGGGGATACCCGCATCGTTCAGCTTTCGGACGGCAGCAAGACTCATCTCGCACACATCGTCGTAGCCATACATGAACGGGTCAGTGGTGAAGCACAGCTGGACATTGCGAATCTTCCCTTTGAGTCGCGGAATCTCAGCATCGAGAAGCTCGAGCGTATTGGACACGAGTACTGGCGTGCACCATTCCTCATAGCTCTTCACCCTGCCAAACCGCCGTGCCATCAAGAAGGCGTAGCAAGGGTAACGGCAGCCATGCGAGCAACCGAGCACGTGGTTCATCGTGTAGTCACCGTACTCGACACCCGTCTTGTAAAGCATTGACTTGCGTTCCATTGTTTTCGCACACTGCCTGCCCATCGTGTTCACCTCCGTCACTAGCATTTCGTCTGCATTGCATCTCGCTATGTCTAACCTTTATATTATCCAGCCGTCACAAATCTAGGTCTATAACTTATTCTTTCGATGCAGTCGTTTCTTAGGCGTGCGTCAGGATATGCCTTGCTATCCGTTTCCAGGCATTGATTGCCTTTTGGCTTTTTGACGAAGTCGCGGCGATAAGGGCAAATAGAGGCGAGTTGTTAGCTCCATTTAGGCGAAGAGGATCCAACACGTTTCCCCTGCCAAAAATGTCTTCAAGCCAATCTTTCGTATAGACAACGAGTTCGTCATACCCCTCAGCTCTCGTCGCGAAGGTGTCCACAGTGTTGAACAAGCTGACCTGTGTCTTCTCGGTATACAGACTGTCGTACCAGTCATGAGAGCCGAAGAAATCATCCAGTTTCTTCTCCCACTCCACACTGATTCGCTCGCTTTTGCGCGCCATCATGCGACCGATGGCTGACAATGGGAACAGAAACCATACGTCGAGTGAGCCCGTTGAAGCGACTTCCTCAAGAAGAGTTCTGTTGAAGTTGGCTCTATAGGGGTCAATGAAGATAACGCCTCTGATTTTTGACCATGGGTATCTGTTCACAAGTTTAGGAAGCAGCTTGTTAGAGTCACCGTTGAGGAACTGGCACCTGTCAAGCAATGCAGGATGCTCTGCTTTCACTCTAGCGCGTAGAGTATAGAGCGATTCTTGGTCCACGTCGATTAAGTCGAAGTGCTAAAAAACTCTCGTGCCGTTTGCTTAGAGTATTTACGTGAAAGCGAGGGCGCGCATCGTAGACCCTTCAACAAAGTCCGTTATCTCCTTGCCCTCAAGGTCTATCTCACCAACGTGCTCCTTCTTTATGTGTTGCGACCCACTGCCTGAGAAAGCATCAATGTATAAGAGATGCCAGCCGTATTTCACAGCTACGTTTTTCATCACGAATAGGTATGCTTCGAGGTATTTCTCAACGCTATCAAGCTTTGTGATGCTCCACTGACCACCCCATTGGTCCTCGTTGACTTTTGTCTTTCTTGCCAAATCAGCTTCTCCTCCCCAAGGACTTCCCGAAAGCACCGATGCTCAAGAAAGCCTAGTTCTGCCCATTTGTAGATGGTTCACCGGGCAACATCATCGGAGAAAGGTATCCCGCTAATGCCTTCGCGAAATGCGCCATTCCTCTGAAACCAACCAACTCGGGATTAACGCGCACACCCACTATGAGCTTGTCGTCGTCCGTTACGGCCTGGAACTGCTCGAAAGGCGCGCTCATATCATTGCCAGCATAGGGGTAGAGAAGGACGAGCTTATGAATGGATGTGGCCTCCATGAAGGCCCAACCCTCATAAAAATCCGCATTGCTTATGCTCTTCCCGCTGGCGTCGTTGTACTTGTACTTTGCGTCGACAAGCAGTCTTCTGCCATCATCGGCTCTAACCGTGTAATCCGGCCTGACTTTTACCGTCGAATTGTCGCGTTTGGCGAAGGGATGCTTCTCCTGGAAGGCTACCGTACAGCCCTTCATACCAGTCACAAGCGCTTGCCGTATGAACTCCTCCCATGCGTCAGAGGTGCGCACCACGAAACCCGGGCTCATGACTTCGCCTTGGTTCACGTAGTCGATGCCGTATCCGTCAAGAATGTCGATGCTGAGCCCGTAAATGTCTGACCAATTCCTAAATCTTGAGGGCACCATTGGCGGAATAGAAGTTGGCAGGGCTCCTTGTGGGCCAAGTTGGTAAACTGCTCGCGTCAGTCTTGCCCTCAGATCAAAATCGGTTGTGTGCCGAATGTTGGTGTCGGGCCACGCCCAAGCCCGTCCGATTGTAGC
>ENA-UOOD01004066-UOOD01004066.1-human-gut-metagenome-genome-assembly--contig:-CS67-NODE-4066-length-11633-cov-5.728623_pt1 | contig 11633 bp, 10 predicted proteins | sample MGYA00242464_ERZ724011 | MGnify/ENA metagenome assembly ERZ724011 | reverse complement strand
GGGGCTATGCTTCCCGCAAGAGAGAAGGTCCCTTCCCTCAGGGAACGGGGTTAAGTTAGGAGTGGTGTATATGCCTGAATTCACTACACCGCAGATCATTTCAATAGTGATCTTCATTGTGGTGTTCGCGCTGATCATCTCGGAAAAGGTCCACCGTACGGTCGCCGCGCTTGCGGGCGCCGTTGTGCTCATCCTGACTGGTATCCTCAGTTTCGATACCGGCATGGAGCACATCGACTTCGGCACGCTGGGCGTCTTGGTAGGCATGATGATATTCGTTGCCGTAGTTAAGAATTCGGGCATATTCGAATACATCGCTATTCGAACAGCGAAGATAGCGAAGGGCAACCCGTGGGTAATCATGGTGTTGTTCTGCATTATCACCGCTGTCCTTTCCGCGTTCTTGGACAACGTCACTACGGTATTGCTTATCGGCCCCGTTACCTTCACGGTTTGCAAGATGCTCGAATTGAGCCCCGTGCCGTTCTTCATCACCGAGATCATGGCCTCCAACATCGGCGGTACGGCAACGCTCATCGGCGACCCGCCGAACATCATGATCGGCTCCGCCGCCCACCTGACCTTCATGGACTTCCTGGCATTCAACGGCCCTGCCATTGTCGCGATCATGATTGTTGCCATTGCCATCTTCTACGTGATGTATGGCCGCAATATGGGCGCTTCCGCCGAACAACAGGCGTCCATCATGGAGCTTCACGCACACGAAGCCATCAAGAACAAGTCGCTCTTCAATAAGAGCGTTGTGATGATTGCCCTGGTTGCCGTTGCCTTCGTATGCCATAGCATGGTGGGCGTCGAACCAAGCGTTGTCGCCCTTACCGCAGCTGCCATCATGTTGCTTATCAGCCGCGCAGAGGTAGAGAAAATCCTGCTCGACGTTGAATGGGCAACCATCGGCTTCTTCGCTGGCCTGTTTATCGTTGTTGGCGGCTTGGCCGAAACCGGCGTTATCAATATGCTCGCCAATGGCCTTATCGATATCACTGGCGGCGACATGATGATCACCATCATCGTGCTGGTATGGGCATCGGCTATCATCTCTTCCTTCCTGGACAACATCCCCATGGTTGCTACGCTTATCCCGATTTTGATTGCCATGGAATCCACCGGTGTCGACGTTATGCCTTACTGGTGGGCTATTTCCCTGGGCGCCTGCATCGGCGGCATCGGTACGCTCATCGGCGCTTCTGCAAACGTAGTGCTTTCGGGTATGTCTGGACGCTATGGCTACCCCATCAGCTTCATGGACTACACCAAGGTTGGCTTCCCGCTGATGCTGGTCTTCACCGCTATCAGCTGCGCATGGCTGCTGATTCGTTTCTGCGTGTTCTAAGGTTCTGACATTTAACGTCCTTGCAAACGCTTTGAGTTTTCGCACTGCCTAACGCAGCAAGGAACGAAACCAAAACCATGAGTGCAAAGACCCCGCTTCTGCGGGGTCTTTTCATGCAAACAGAACCACTCTTTCAAACGGCTATTGCGGCGCTTTTTAGCACGATGCAGGTATTGCGCTTCCAAGCTGAGCACAAGCAGGTACACTAGCTGCTAACACTTTTATTGAAAGGAACCCATTATGAGCAATGAAGGTAAGCGCGTCCGCGCCCACTACACCGGCACGTTCGACGACGGCACGGTATTCGACTCTTCTGTTGAGCGCGGCGAGCCCCTTGAATTCGTGTGCATGGCCGGCCAGATGATTCCAGGCTTTGATGCTGCTGTGAAGGAAATGGAAGTTGGCGAAACCAAGAACGTTCACCTGCCTGCATCCGAAGCATACGGCGAGCATGACGAACAGTTGGTTCAGACCATCCCCACCGCCCAGATCCCTGGCGCCGAAGACCTCCCCGTTGGCCAGCGCATCTACCTTCAGGGCCCTGGCGGACAGCCCATCCCTGCCCTGGTTGTTGAAGTTACCGACGAAACCGTAACCTTTGATCTGAACCACGAAATGGCAGGTAAGGACCTGAACTTCGAGATCACCCTTGTTGAGGTCGTCGAATAAAACCGGCAATATGTCGCATCACATGAAGCGGGAGCACCTTAGGCTCCCGCTTTGTTATTGGTAGAAGGTTCGCGCAAGCGAACCTTCCTGTTTATAAACGCAATGATCGACCGCAAAAGCAGGCAGATGCGTTGTCGGCCCAACGAAGCGCGACGGACTGCGACAAACGCGACTTGGGCAACGCCGACAAAGACGACACCAAGCCTAACTCAGGCAACGCCAACAAATAGAAAAGCCCGAGATGCGCGCCAACATTACCGCACGTATCTCGGGCTAAAAACGTTCGAAAGATAAACTATTTCTTCTTGCCATACATAGTCATCTGGGAAACATTGAACAATTCGCCATCGGACTCACGGTATTGCTCGACCTTCCATTGGGAAATGCGACCGCCAGCGCGAATGGGCGTCGCCACCGTTTTCACCGTATCGCCCGCCTTCACAGGAAGGAGATGGGTACTGGAAACCTCGACGCCCAGAAAGAACATCTTGTCGTTGTCGTAATGATCGGTGCAGCACTGGCTTGCAGCGTTTTCAGCCAAAGCGGCGCTGATACCACCATGCAGCACGCCATGGGGCTGAAGCATGTTTTCGGTAACCAGCATACGCGTGACATACTTGTCGGGAGTACTCTCGACAAGCTCAATACCCAGAAGATCAGAAAGTGCCATAGGGCTCCCCTTCTCGAAGCAAAATACTGTTACGTATCATCGCATGTTGTCCGCAGCGAAAAACGATTCCCTTAATTAACCTACCCATTACGGTAATTTTGAGGGAATGGACTTAGCTTCTTCGTGCACCTGGGCCAAGCCCTCCGCCTTCGCCTTTTCGAATTGGGCCCTTACGTCTTCAAGCTCTTCTTTGGCGGCAGCAAGCTCCAATTCTTTTTCCCTTACCGCTTTCTGGAGCAAACGCTGATCGCGCTGGATGGGCAGCTCGTCGTCTTCGGGTTTCGGGTGATTGTCGAAGTAACCCGTTTGGCCACGCACGTTCCAAGCGCAGGCCGCGTAGACAAGCACCACAACGAGAGAAAAGACCATGGCGGGGTCTACCTGCCCCATCGACCATGCACTGACCACCTGCCATACCGACAGCAGCGCCGTAAGAAATGCTGACCAGAAGAACAGCGTAATTCGTCGCGGATCGTGGGCACCCCATAGTCCAGACAAGGCAATGATCAGGTTAAACACGCCACTAAGAACCGTAGACCCCCCAAACGGTAGGTTGGTAAGGTGTCGGTCGGATCAAACAGGCCAATAGAGCGAATAGTAAGAAAGCCGGCGCCTACCGCAATTTCCAACAATGCCCAAACAAGATAGATCAAACACAGAATACGCGTACGGGTTTGCCATACGGTATAGGGAGTTCCATCTGCGGAGATGCGCACTTTCTTTTGGCGTTTCTTCTTTTCAGCAAGCTCTTCTTGAACCACAAACTCCCCTTCCACTGTTCTTGCCCATGATAGCGCATAGAAACCATCGCCCCGCTTGTGCAGCCTTTGAAGTTCCACAGACGTAAGAAAGCGAGCCCGAAATAAATCGAACCCGCTTTCTTGCCAACTGCTTCAAATTGGCTTTGCCGAACTAGAAGGCAAAAGCCTTTGCCAAGAACAGGAGCTATCCTCGGACTTCGGCACCCGTAGCGCCGCATACCTTCTTGATAAGGCGTGCGTGCTGCTTGTCCACCTCTTCAGTGGTAAGGGTACGATCGGCGGCACGATATTCAAGCGCATACGCCATCGACTTCTTGCCAGCGCCCACGCGTTTTTCATCACGATACACATCGAAGAGCTGGGCAGAGGAAAGAAGCTTACCGCCCGCAGAGCTGATGCAACGGGAAAGCTTTTCATGCGTAACCTCTTCGTCTACCACAAAGGCAACGTCCATGGTTACTGCAGGGAACACCGGCACATCAACGTAATCGCGAGCAGGACGGGCAGCCTTGATCAGGGCATCGAGATCAAGCTCGAATGCAACGATAGGAGCCTGAGCCTCAAAGGCTTCTGCCGCCATGGGATGGATTTCTCCAACCCAGCCAAGCACAGTACCGCCAGAAAGAACCTGCGCAGCACGCCCAGGCTGCAGGTGGGGAGCTTCTTCAGCGGAAAGAGCCCTGAAACGAGACTTCGGAATGGCCAATTCGCGAATAAGGTTTTCGATAACGCCCTTACCGTCGAAGAAATCGAAGGCAACGGTTTTGCGATTCCAAGCATCGTCACCCATTCCACCAGCCATAACGGCAGCAAGACGCTGGCGCTCCTTGGGCTTCTTATGGCCCTCAGCGCCGAAGAACACCACGCCGGTTTCGTAGAGCTGAACGTTGTGCACGCCGCGGGACTGATTGTAAGCAACGCTACGCATAAGGCCAGGGATAATGGACTGACGCATAACCGACTGCTCGGCATTGAGCGGATTCAGCAGCTCAACGGGAACGCCCATGCCCTCAGTAGACATACGCAGCTGCTCGAGCTCGTGCGGGTCGGCGAAAGAATACGTCATGGTTTCATTCAGGCCCGATGCGCGCATGGTGTCGTTAATCACGTCAAGCGTACGCTGAGCCTCGGTGCGAACGCCGAAGCGACCGCGGCCACCAGGCAGGGTGGGTTCAATGCGGTCCATGCCGTACAGGCGCAAAACTTCTTCGTACAGATCGATTTCACGCGGAAGGTCAGGACGGAAGGTGGGAGCCGTAACCTCAAGGACGTTCTCGGCTTCGCCGTCTTCGACCTTGCAGCCCAAACGACCCAGAATGTCCACGATGAACTCACGGGGAATCTGGGCACCCATCATTCCATTGAAACGGTCAATGCGGAACTGCAGGTGAGACTCTTCCGACTTTACCGGCCATACGTCGATGATGCCATCTTCGTTTCCTTCGGCATAGCTTACGGTACCGCCCGAAACGGCAGCGATAAGGGCAGCGGCGGCGGCAGAGCGCTCTTCGATGCCATGATCGTCTACGCCGCGCTCGTAACGCATAGAGCTTTCGGAGATAAGACCCAGGTTGCGACTGGTGCGGCTGGTACGGCCAGCTTCAAACGTAGCCGTTTCCAGCAAAACGTCGGTGGTTTCTTCTGTAACCTCGGTTGCCAGGCCGCCCATAACGCCAGCCAAGGCAACTGCACCCTGATCGGGCGTCGAAATAACTGTCATGTCGGACGTAAGCACACGCTCTTCGCCATCGAGCGTAGTGAGCTTTTCTCCCTCTTCAGCAGCGCGAACAACGATGTTTGCCTTGCCTTCGGCGTTCTTAAGCTTGTCCAAATCGAACGCATGGAGCGGCTGTCCGAACAGAAACAGGATGTAGTTGGTTACGTCAACGATATTGTTGATGGAACGCTGACCGATGGCAGCCAAACGCTCTACCATCCAATCGGGGCTGGGGCCCACCTTGCAGCCACGGATAACGCGAGCGGTATAACGAGGGCAACGAGTCTCGTCAGCGATGGAAATGCTTACCTCGGAATCAAGAGCAGCCGCTTCCTTGCTAAGCTCGAGCTTGCCAGCCATCTCGGCCAAGGGGCTTGTATAGGGCTTCTGGTACATAGCTCCCACTTCGCGCGCCATGCCTACCATGGAAAGGCAGTCGGGGCGGTTCGGGGTGATTTCCAAATCGAGTACCGTATCGGACATCTTCAAGTAATCGGCAATGGGCTGGCCGGCTGGGGCATCGTTGGGAAGCACCCAAATGCCATCATGTTCGTTGCCCATGCCCAGCTCGCGCTGAGAGCAGCACATGCCACAGCTTGCAACGCCGCGCAGCTTCGACTTCTTGATCTTGAAGTCGCCGGGGAGCACCGCGCCGATGGTGGCAACGGGAACCTTGATCCCAGCGGCAATGTTGGGAGCGCCACATACGATCTGTACGGGCTCTTCTGCGCCAACGTCTACCGTGGTTACGTGCATATGGTCGCTATCGGGGTGATCGACGCAGGTGAGCACATGACCCACAACAACGCCGTCAAACACATCGCCCGTGCGCTCCACGCCTTCAACGCCCGTACCGGTAAGGTCTAAACGGTCGCAGAATTCCTTGATGTCCTGCGGGACCTCAACATAATCAGAAAGCCATTTCAAAGATACTTTCATGTTTATCTCTTTCTATCTACGAGCCGAATTTAATCGGCAAGGAAATTAATAGAATCCGACACTTCCACAGTGGAAGAGGTTCGGATTTTGCCAAAGTCAACAAGGGTGAATAGGACATTAGAACTGACGCAAGAAGCGCATGTCGCCTTCCAGCAGCATTCGAAGGTCGGGTACGTTGTACTTCAGGCAAGCCACACGTTCCACGCCCACGCCGAAGGCAAAGCCGGAATACACCTCAGGGTCGATGCCGGACATGCGCAGAACGTTCGGGTCAACCATGCCACAGCCCAGAATCTCCAGCCAGCCAGTGCCTTTGCACATGCGGCAACGTTCACCGTCGTGCAGGTGGCCGGTGCCGCCGCATACGCCGCAGCTTACGTCGGCTTCAGCGGAAGGCTCCGTGAACGGAAAGAAATGTGCGCGGAAGCGAGTTTTGCGATCGGGGCCGAACATCTGCTTGCAGAAGTATTCGAGCGTGCCTTTCAGGTCGCCGAACGTGATGTTCTTGTCTACCACCAGGCCTTCGCACTGCGTGAACTGGGGAAGGTGCGAAGGATCAGCAACGTCGCGACGGTATACCGTGCCAGGAGAAATGATGTAAATAGGGAGATCCTGATCTTCCATAACGTGAACCTGAACGCCGGAAGTTTGAGTGCGTAGCAGCACATCGGACTCGCCACGAACGTTTGACCGCTCGCCCGAAAGGTCGCGCACGTAGAACGTATCCTGCATGGAGCGACTGGGATGATCGGCTGGGGCATTCAGCGCCGTGAAGTTGTACCAGTCGGTTTCAACTTCAGGGCCGGTTGCGACGGTGTAGCCAAGACCCAGGAAGATCTCGGAGATTTCATCGGAAATGGCGTTGATCAGGTGACGCGTGCCCATCTGCTGGGAGCGGCCAGGCAACGTGATGTCGATGGCATCGGCTTCCATGCGGGCCTCGAGTTCTGCATGGGCAAGTTCGCACTTCTTGGCTTCCAGTGCTGCCTCGATTTCATTGCGGGCAGCGTTTACTGTCTTGCCCACTTCGGCACGATGCTCTTTGGCAACCTGGCCCATAGCGCGCAGGTAGCCGGTAAGCGTACCGGATTTGCCCACAACCTCTACGCGGATCTTCTCCAGCGCATCGGTGTTAGGCACTTTGCCGATAGCAGAAAGCGTATCGGCATGCAGGGACTTGATATCGTCGATAACTGACATTCCTTGCAACCTTTCTTCAACTTCCGCAGGAACGCTGCCCAAGGAAAGCATTCCCAGCACATAAAAAAGAGCCCTTCTCGTCTTGGTAAATCCAAGGACGAGAAGGGCTCTCGCGGTACCACCCTGGTTGATGCTGTCCGGCAAAACCCGCACAAGCACCCACTTATGCCGCTCTGTAACGGGAGCTCCCGTCGGGGCTAATAACATCCATGGCAGAGCCACCCTGCTTTTACTCCGATGCTGGTAAAGGGAATCGCACTGCACGCTTGCTGGAGCCTTTCAGCCTAGGGCCCCTCTCTGTGAGCTTGCGGTATAGCAGTGCCCTGTCTTCGTCATCGCATATGCTGGGAAGTATAACATTTCATAGCGCGCACCCTCACGAAAGCCATAAAACTTGCGCTTGAACGCGACGGAGAAACCATGCCCTCGGCCAGCTGCGCAGAAATTCACAAGCTTGCCACTGCAGGCTACGAGCTTTGCTGCTGGCTGGCCAATTCGCGAAGACAAGCGCTGGATCGATCCAGTTTTTCGGTCGCCACCACAATGCGCCTTCCCTCTTCTTCCGGATCAGCGCGCTCCTTCTTACTCGGTCGCCGCATCAAAACGCGTCGCAGCTCGGCAGCATCGGCCTTCACCTGCTTCTTCTCCGACTTTTCGAGCTGCTTTCCCACCGCGGAGAGCGCTGAGTCCACTTCGGAAAGGAGCTTTTCGGCACGTTGGCGCACCTCCATGGTGGCGCGACGGAACTCGTCTTCCTCGGCATATTCCTCGGCGTCGTTAATAGCTTGCTGCACCTCGTCGTCGGACATGCGGTCGGAGTCGTCGATGGTGATCGACTGCTCTTTTCCCGTGTCCAAGTCCTTAGCGGAAACAGTGAGGATACCGTTTGCGTCGATATCGAAGGTCACTTCAATTTGCGGAACCCCCGCAGGCGCACGCTTGATGCCCTTCAAACGGAAGGTGCCAATGGCCTTGTTGTCCTTGGCCATAGGGCGTTCGCCCTGCAAAACCTTGATCTCAACGCTGGTCTGGAAAGATGCCGCCGTACTAAACGTCTTGGAATAGTGCACAGGAAGCGTGGAATTGCGTTCTACCAGGCGCGTTGCCACGCCGCCTACCGTTTCGATGGAAAGCGAAAGCGGCGTTACATCGAGCAGGAGCAAGCTGTTCGAGCGAACGATGCCCGTAGTAGCGCCAGAAAGCGTATCACCCTGAATGGCAGCTCCCGTTGCCACGCATTCATCGGGGTTAACCGACGCAGAGGGCTCTTTGCCCGTGATGCGGCGTACGTGTTCCTGAACAGCAGGGATACGCGTCGAACCGCCCACCAGCAAAACACACCCAAGCTCGGATGGGGCAATGCCCGCATCGTCGAGGGCCATGCGAACAGGAGCCGTGGTACGTTCCACCAAATCGCGCGTCATCTGCTCAAATTCGGCGCGGGTGACAGTCATATCCAAATGAACGGGTCCCTGTGAATTCTGGGAAATGAACGGCAAGTTAATCTGAGCGGAAAACCCTGCAGAAAGTTCCTTTTTAGCCTGCTCGGCTGCCTCCATCACACGCTGCATAGCCATAGCAATGCGGCGCAGGTCTTCGCCCTGTTCGCGCTTGAACGCCTGAACAATGTGGTCTACCAAACGCTCGTCAAAATCGTCGCCACCCAAATGGTTGTCGCCCGATGTTGCCAAAACTTCAATGACGTCATCGCCAATCTCGATGATGGAAACGTCGAATGTGCCGCCACCCAGGTCGTACACCATAACCTTCTGGGGCGTGCCGTTGTCCAAACCGTACGCCAACGCAGCACTCGTGGGTTCATTAATAATACGCAGTACATTCAAGCCGGCAATACGACCTGCATCTTTGGTTGCCTGACGCTGCGAATCGTCGAAATAAGCAGGTACCGTGATAACGGCATCGGTAACATCCCTACCCAGATACTGCTCGGCATCTCGGCGCATTTTACGCAGGATCATGGCAGAGATTTCCTGGGGAGTGAACGACTTCCCGTCCACGCGGGCTTTCCACTTACTACCCATATGGCGCTTAACCGAAGAAATTGTTCTGTCGGGATTTACCGCTGCTTGCCGCTGAGCGATGCTACCCACCAGGCGTTCGCCTTCTTTCGAAAAGGCCACTACGCTAGGCGTGGTTCGCTCCCCTTCCGCATTGGGGATAATGGTTACGCGGCCGCCCTCCATAGTTGCCATGCAGCTATTGGTGGTACCGAGATCGATTCCTATTGTCGCACCCATATGGGTCCTCCTTATTTGTTTGCCTCTTCCGTAAAAAGCCGAGAGAACAAATGCATCAGCCAGCCCAACGGATTAAACTTTTCCGAGCCGTGCTGGATGCTCGGCCCAAGCCCTATAGCGCGAAGCGCGCCATACCAATTCCTTCTTCATTTCTTATCTGCACAACAAAGAAAAAAGCGAAGCCCCTCAGGAGCATCAGCTCCCACAGCTTCGCTTCTTGCTTGCTAGAAGTACACTCCACGCCCCATTGCCGCACAGGCATACTGCGCCAGACATAGCCCACAGCAGATAAGGCCCGGATCCATAGCGCTTATGGTAAATCCGCGCTTGGTTCCTTCTTGCTGATAGGCCTGCCCAGCCATCTGGAACTGCTGATAGGCGCGACGATAGTCAGCATTGTTCGGATCGAGTTTCACCGCTTTGCGAATATGCTCAAGCGCAACCAACATATTGCCCGCGCCTTTGTTCGCAAGCGCGCTTAGGTAGTACCAGCGGGCATTGCGCTCGGTGCTCACAACGCTGCTCAGCAACGAAAGGGCCTGATCATATCGGCCGGCATTGATTGCCTCAACGGCACTACGCACCGTAGCGCTATCGGTTGCCGAAGCCTCAGGGTGAATAGGGGCAGAAGCGCCGAAGCCTCCAAAGCCGAACAGATCATCGAAATCGACCGTGGTCCAGCCATAGGGCCCTTGCGACTGGTAACCGCCCTGACCCTGTTGGCCAGCCCCTGTGTACGATCCACGCGTATAAGGGTTACCCGCAAAAGGATTTCCCTGGCCCTGATAGCCTGCACTTGTGCCGCTCGCCGCAGCGCGTGCGTCACTGACTGCGTACTTTTCAGGATTGATTATGCGGTCGTAGGCCTCGTTGACCTCATTCATGCGCTCGGCGGCCTTGGGGTCGTTCGGGTTCAAATCGGGATGATTCTCACGCGCCTTCTTGCGGTAGGCCTTCTTTACTTCATCCGCCGACGCACTAGGACTTACGCCCAGAACCTCGTATGGGTTCTTAACCATGTTCTACCTTGCTCTCTTCTGCATTGTAGCGTTGCCATATTCCGGAATACAGCACGCTGCGCAGCACATGCACATCACGTTCCAGAGGCAAACGCTCAAACGCATCGGCTGTAGCTGCAGCAAGAAGCTCCAAGTCTTCACGAAAGTCTTCGATCGAACGATCAGAAGAAGAAAAAGGATTGTAGCTTCCCGTCTCTTGATCTTGCCGCAGATCCATTACGGCATCCATGACATAGACGAATTTTCCCAATCTCGCACCAAAACGCCGCAAATCCGTTGCCCAAAAGTCATCCTTGTAGGCAAATAGGCTCCCCAGGAGGATCCCAAAGCGATTCGCCGCCGCATCGAGGTTAACTACCCCACCCGCCAAGCAGCCTTCAGGAACTCGGGAGTCATCACTTTCGCCCAGCGCTGCCTCTTCTATGGAGTGGATGCCCGCCATGGCATCTTCTATAGCTTGGCATGCTTGGGGTATGCGACGCTTTGCCTTGCGGTACGGCATTTCTAGAGCCACCGCAGCTGCCCTTGCCTTGGCTGAATGATCGTCGAGCCAATCGTCCAAACATTTGTGGTACGCCATAGCAACGCTAAGATCCGCTGCATAATCAGTAAATTCCGACTGAGCTACCTGTCGTGGCTGAAGCGGATGCACGGGGCAACGCTTTTGTGAAGCATGCTCTTCCGGCTCGTATAACGAACCCAAAACCATGGCAAGAAACGTCATGTCGTAGGAAACAGTCAAGCGGCACCGCTGCCCATAACGAGCGCGGATAGACCGACATACGCCGCAGTACACCGCATGATAGCGAAGCTTCTCTTCTTCGCCTAAGCTTTCCAGGTTGGGAAGTATATAGCCAAACACCCAGATCACTCGGCCTTTCTAGGGTTTTTAACCAAGGTCGCAACCAACAGAGCCACTGCGGCAAGACCGAGCAAGAAGGGCGATGCCTCCGTACCTGTTGCTTTCAGCGTATTGGCCATGCTAGAAAGACCGATAGAAACAGGTGGTTTCCCCTGTATGGCAGGCAGGGCCTGCAGGATTTACT